>Ga0163144_10002352_pt1 | contig 43793 bp, 43 predicted proteins | sample OliLak19BULKMAT1_FD_123175 | JGI IMG/M metagenome (GOLD analysis project Ga0163144, IMG submission 123175) | Freshwater microbial mat bacterial communities from Lake Vanda, McMurdo Dry Valleys, Antarctica - Oligotrophic Lake LV.19.BULKMAT1 | ecosystem: Environmental > Aquatic > Freshwater >...
GTTCGTGCCCGAACGCGAAGTATGTTAGCTCTAGTTGATGTCTTGCGTCCTGCTCGTAGGCACTGTTTACAATAGCGCGATGGAAAGACCCGTTCAAAACACCGAATACTCTTTCAACTGCTCCTTTGAGAGTCTCGTCGCGCCAGCGCGTGCCGTGTCTAGGCTGGACCACTAGAAACAGCGATCCACCCCATTTAACAGACGCCTCAGCTCGGGGGCCGAAGCAAATCCAAACCGCCACTGCAGTGTTATCAAACTGTTCAAGCAATAGGTCCGCGTATTCACTGAAACGTTTGTCAACGTCATACTCGAGCTTTTCCGGCGGCGTAGGAAAGAAGTCACTCATCGTTGTAAAGTCCATGTTGTGCCGAGGCTTTGCTGAGAGCGTCTTTTTCTTGGCGCGGCGGATGCGGTATTGACCGACACAGCGGTCGAAATCCTTGAGAGCGAGCAAACTCCCTCTGCCGCCGGTCGAAAAGAAAATCTTTAGCAAGTCCGGATACCAATGCTCATTCTCCAGCGAGGCATACGAGGAGATGTGCAGACCGCGAGGCCGATTCGAATTCAGATCTGGCAGCACGGCGACAAGATCCACCAAGGGCGCATCCAATTCCTCGTTCCCTTCGATAAGGTGGCGAATAGTTCGCATTCCCTCATGCGTATTGGCAGCGCTGTATTCCTCATCACGGAGTTGATCCAGCAAGTCTGTTACGGCATCGTCCTTTTTCGCGCCGTCGATCGAAAATGGAGGCACTTCGCGATTTGCGGTTGTCACCTTGTGCATCAGCCTCCCGCCGCCGAAAGAGCTCGAAATGTCAGAACGTCGAACAGCAGCGTACCTGAATACTCACCGATGCCAACGGTATGCGCCCACTGTTCAACCTGCTCTGGATGCAGACCCGCTGCAATAGCCGCCGACTGGTATTGCCCCAGCGGCCTGACGATCCGGCTATAAGGTGCAGCGGGCTCCATGTTCGCCCTTGGGAATGTCTTCACCAGCAGAATCGCATCGTTAGCCTGAAGGTTGCCGTTCAAGTGAGATACCAAATCCTTGCGGTTGCGTTCCATTTCATTGATCGGGTCCATGACGACGAGCAAGGCCGCTCCACCGGGGACGAGTGTCCTTGCTATGTTTGCAAACGCCCGTTCGAGTTGGTCCATTTCGTCCATCGCCAGGATAGAAGTCACCAGATCAGTTCTTGGCGGTGGAGCGAAGTCCTCCTGCTCCAGGTCTCCAAGGGTGTAGTTGAGTTCCTGACCCACGGACCGGCGGCGAGCCTCTGCCAGCATCGTCGGACAGAAATCGATCCCACTCAGCGCGGCTGCTGGGACAAGACCCTTGAGGGCGCGCAAAAAAGCGCCCTCACCGCAGCCAAAATCCACAATGCGAGGATGTTTGAGATGTCCTGTCAAAGCTCCTGCCCGGTCTGCAAGCTTGGTCAGCAACGCGCTACGGTTGTTGTCGGCGTCAATATGTTCACTCCACGCCGGGCTGTTTATGGTCCACCAGTTCAGCCGATCCGCGTGGTACCCGGTCGGGATGTCGGTGGTCGCAAGTAGAACGCGGCTTCGCGGCCGTTCATTTGTCGTAGGCATGCTTCACCAAGCTTGGGTCCCAGACCTGATCTACACGCACTGAGTTAGGGGCAATGACGCCGATTTCTTCCAGGCCGCTGATCATGGCTTGCCACGTTTGAGTGGATGCTGTCAACGGCTGGCCATTCTCCCCGGCAAAATATGGCAGCGCTAGTTGGAGCGACCGGCTCTCACGTTCCTTCTTCAGGGTTGGGTAGGCCACCAGAACGTCCGCGAGCGATTCATCCGGATTCGCGATTGCGTAAGTCCACCCTTTGACCAAGCTCGTAACCAGAGCCTGAGCCACCGGACGTTTTGCAGCGAGCACGTCCCGTCTCGTGAAATACACAGTCCCGGTGAAATACACATCGTACTTGGCCGGGTCGATAACCTCATAGGCAACGCCTTGCTGTTCGAGACTTACCGGCTCGTCGTAAATGAAGGCTGGGCGAACATCATATTGGCCTAGCACGAAGGTCTGCAATTCGAATGGAACCTGAATCTCTTTGACCTTGCCACGGTCAATCCCTGCCCGCTTCATCATGAGTTGGTAAATACGTTCAGTGTTGGTGCCCGCAAGTATTCCCACACGTTTGCCTGAAAAGTCTGCTGGACCTTTAATCCCGGATTTCGCTTTCACCAGAAAGCATGTCGGACTCTTGACGTTGACCACGCCTATGGCGACGAGCGGCGCACCTTTTGCGACCGCAGCCACTAGCAGATCTCCACCAACCACCCCAAAATCCGCACCCTTACTGAGGACAACCTTGATCGGGTCCACATCCTCGGCCCCTGGAACCACTTTGAGCTGAATCTTTTCAGCCGCAGCGAAGCGCTTTGCAGCGCTTACCTCACCCGCAAAATTCGCATTCGGAAACCACTCCTGCCGGAGTTCCACGACAGGAATGGTTTCTGCTTTAGGCACACTGGACGTACAGGACGTTAGTGTAACGGCGGCGGCCAGAATTCCACCAATGGCAAATAGACGACGTGTCATCATTCGTTTTATCTCTCCCAATACCAAGGTCCAAGCCGCCGTTCCAGCAAAAGCACGGCTCCGTAGATCAATCCTGACAGGACTGCACCGGCGACGATGCCTCCCATCATTAATTCAGGCTCCAGCCGCTTCGCTGAGATGAAGATGTCCTTCCCGATCCCGATATCAGCGCCGTTGAACTCCGCCACAATGGCTCCAATCACTGATAAAGGTGCTGCAATTCGCATCCCCGCGAAGAAGTGGTCGCTACAGTGCGGAATCATGACATGACGTATCACCTGCGCTTTAGTCGCAGCCATAATGCGCATCATCTCCTGCGATGCACTCGGCACTGACCGGATGCCGGAGATCACGTTCGTAAGAATCGGGAAGAAGGCGATGAGCGCGCTCAGGAATACCTTCCCACTGGGTCCTGGCCCGAACACCAGAATGATCATCGGGGCAAGGCATACCAGCGGGATTACCTGAGACGCCACCAGCAACGGGAAGCTAATGCTCCCCACGCGGGGATAATAGATGCATATGATTCCGAACGCGATGGCGAATATCGTCGCAACGAAGAGACCCACCACGCTTTCGAACCCGGTGTAGAGGAACGCGTGGGTTGCTTCGCCGACATGATTTACGGCGTAACCAACTGTCCGCAGAGGGCTCGATAGCAGCAGGCGGACGGTCACAGAGGAATTCGCCCATATCTCCCATACGATCAATGTCGCAGCCACAATGGCACCACTCGCGATCATCGTCACCGGGTCTCGAACTGACCGAGACCGCATCATCCGAGCACCTCTTCCGAAAGGTGTACTGTCGCCGCAGGCTGACCGACTATCAACTCCAGCAACCTGTCCCGCATCGCAAGAGCTTCACGCGGTAGGCTCGCTGCATCCTCAATGGGCGGGAGTCCCCCCAGATCGATTAGTTGTGTCGAATGCGATCCGTGCGAGATCGCGATCACGTGAGTCGCAAACTGAAGGGCTTCGACAACATCATGAGTGACCCACACAACCGTGCTTCCAGCTTCACGGCGCATCGCCTGAACCTGCCGATTGAGATCCAATCTGCGCAACGGATCGAGAGCGGCGAAGGGTTCGTCCATCAGAAGGAGGCTGGGGGCGACGCAAAAGGCACGTGCGATTGCCAGCCTAGCCTTCATCCCAACCGACATCTGATGGGGATAATAGTTGCCAAAACCGGATAATCCAACGCGCGAAAGCAAGCCAGCGACTTCCCCCTCGCGAGGCTTCCCACCGTAGAGTTCAAAGGTGAGATCCAGAGCCTGCGCTGCCGTCAGGTGCCGCCAAAGACACGCCTCTTGAAACAGAAACGCCATAGCGCCTCGGCCATACAGGTCGGCGGGCGCGCCGCCGTCCACCACAACGCGGCCTGCGGTGGGCGGCAGCAGTCCGGCGACACAGCGCAGCAGCGTTGTCTTTCCAGCGCCCGACGCCCCGATCACCGCCGTGGATGCTCCCGGCGGGATGCTGAGGTTCACATTGTGCAGGACCGCTCGCCCACCCAGCGAGACAGCCAAAGAATCGATATCTACTTTCAAAGGAGCACCCTGCATCCTTTATACAGGGAAACTTGGGATCGCCACTGAGAGAGACTGAGGATTTGGCAACTGAGTGCGACTGACGTTATCGGTCTCGTCTGCGGGTATAAGTGCAAAACGCCCTTTTCGTTAAAGAATGTTCTTACGAAAAGGAGACTCGCTTTATGAGAGAGATCGATACTCGACGCTTAAAGGACGTACTGAGGAGCCAGTTTGGTTTCATCCGTGGAAACGGCGGCAAGACCGGGCACGAGACCTGGGTTGACCGGCATGGCCGCCGCATCCACCCGGTCCTACGCCATAAGTCCGTATCCCTGGGCTCGTTGTATTGCACGGGGATGGAGCTCGAAGCACAGGGGGTGTGCAGCCGCACGGAATTCCTCGGAAAGTTCAAGAATTAGCCGCCCGGCTGGACTGGTGAATGGCTCCGCCCTTAAAGAGAGCTACTCGCAACTTGAGTGCTAGGTTCTGGCTCTGCGCGTCCGCTTGCGAGGCGTTTGCTGATTCGAAAACCATACGAGCCCCCCAGTGACGAGAGAGACTACGACCAACGCTTCGCGTTGTAAGCTTTGCGGACTTCCAGTCGCCACTTCACTGGCGAAATCCTGACAGTTGTAAAAACCCGTCCACAAGGTATCCAACTTAGACTCTGCGAAAGCCACCTTTTGTTCGAGGTCCGCCACCGCCGTGCGCCCAACGATATGGATCACTTTGCGACCGGCAATGACATTGCCAAACGTATTCCGCCGCACGTTCCCTCCAGGACCCGAATTCTCATAGACGGTGCCGCCGACACCGACCCACACGTCATGGGCAATTCCCAGGCCAGTGGAGGTCCACAGCCTCAACCAGTCTCCCTCGCGGATGGTATGGTCACCATCGCACGAGAGGATGAGCACCAAATTCTGATCTTCCGCAGCAGGCGTCTCCATACCCCCATTCTACCAAGCCTTGCCTTCGACAATAGTCAGCGCTAGTTCGCCTATGCCGAGTCGCAAATGGATCGCCTTCGGTAAGTCATTGAAAACAAATGTATTCAGATGCCCCAATCGTGAACCAGGTATACTCAAAGCGCACAAAATCCTCCGATACGGCAAATTCCTCAGGTGAGGTGTACTTTGCGATGGACTCTCGGGCAGTCCTGGTATATCATGAGTGCTGAACTTCACACACAACGTCACTTGAGGCATGCTGCATATACCTAACAGTTCCGAATCGTCGCGCTTCACTTCCCAGGCCCGCGCCCGGCTCTCAGCCGTGCTCCAAACCGCAAAGGATCTGGTGACGATTGAAGATACGATGAAGGCACTGGAGACGGATCGGCCCACATCGGCAAAGCTTCTATCAAGGTGGCAGCATCAAGGTTGGCTCAAGCGGGTTGGGCGCGGTATCTACGCCCCGATTCCACTCGACGCGCTCACCACTGAGCAAGTCCTCAAAGATCCGTGGGTGTTGGTTCCGGCGTTGTATGCGCCGGGCTATGTCGGTGGCTGGACCGCAGCGGAACATTGGGATTTTACGGAGCAACTCTTTCGCAGCATCTTCGTGTTCACCACCCGGTCGTTCCGCAAGAAAGAGCAAACGGTCCAGGGTGCATCCTTCACGCTTTCGCGCATCCCCGAGGACGCAATGTTTGGGACGAAGACGCTTTGGCGCGGCCAAGCGCGCGTCTCCATCGCGGACAAACACCGCACGATCATCGACATGCTCGCGGACCCTGCGACCGGCGGCGGCATCCGCCACGTCGATCAGTGTCTTCAAAACTATCTGCACGATCCCGAAGCCGATGCCGATACGCTCATCCGATACGGCGAAAAGCTCGGCAATGGGGCCGTGTTCAAACGGCTCGGCTTCCTCGTATCCCGGCAACCGGGCCACGAACAACTCGTCGAGGCGTGCCGCGAACATCTCACCCAGGGAAACGCAAAGCTCGACCCGGCCCATCCTTCCAAGCGCTTGGTGACGGCGTGGAAGCTATGGATTCCGAAAACCTGGGAAAGGGAGTTGCCCCGTGATTGACCGCCGCGAGCTACTCGCCAGCGCGGGCAATCTCGGCCTGCTGCCGAACGTCGTCGAGAAGGACTACGTTCTGGGCTGGTTGCTGGCGGGCATCTTTCACCACGCCGCCCTCAAAGATAGCTGGGTTTTCAAAGGCGGCACCTGTCTTAAGAAGTGCTATTTCGAGACCTACCGTTTCTCGGAGGACCTCGACTTCACCCTGTCCGATGAATCGCATCTGAACCTCGACTACCTAAAAGCGAAGTTTCGGGAAATCGGCGAATGGGTCTATGAGCAGACCGGCATCGAGTTGCCGCCCGAAAAGATACATTTCGAGGTCTTCCAGAATCGTCGGGGACGACCGACTGGGCAGGGAAGAATTTCCTATCGTGGCCCGATCTCCCCTACATCAGGTGACCTCCCGAGAATCAAGCTCGACCTCACGTTCGATGAAGTATTGGTCTTGCCACCTGTGAACAGACCGATCTCGCACCCTTATTCCGACAGCCGCGAAATTGGCATGGACGCGCGTTGTTACAGCTATGAAGAAGTCTTCGCCGAAAAAATCCGCGCGCTCGCTGAGCGCGCGCGTCCACGCGATCTATACGACGTGATCAATCTTTTCCGCCACGATGAGTTTCACCCTGCCCCTGAGGTCATACGCGACACGCTGGCAAAGAAATGCGATTACAAATCGATTCCATTTCCAACGCTCGGAGCGCTTTCCCCGCTGCGCGAGGAACTGGAAGCTGACTGGGTCGTCATGCTCGACCACCAGCTTCCCGCATTGCCGCCGGTGGATGCATTCTGGAGCGAACTTCCTGCCCTGTTTGCTTGGCTTGAGACAGGAACTCGGCCCGCCGTTTTGGCGGCGTTTCCAATGGGAGCCGGTGAAGTCATCATCAGGCCTCCAGCAGGCTCTATCTCAATTCCCGGTGTGGGAAGTTCAGCGCCAATCGAAGTTATTCGCTTCGCCGCGTCAAACCGGTTGTGCGTAGAACTGGATTACGTGGACGACAAGGGGAGTCGCGGTACCCGCGTCATCGAGCCGTACTCGATGCGCCGCACGCAGGCCGGAGACATCGTGCTACACGCCGTTCGCGCCGACGGAACTGGGCATCGAAGTTACCGGATAGATCGCATAAGAGGCGCTCGGGCGACGAAGCAAAGCTTCACGCCGCGCTATGCGATTGAACTGACGCCAATGGGTCCAATCTCGGCACCACAGGTTACATTTACGCCGCGAATCACAACGTACAAACCGGCGACCTTTGCCCGAACAAAAAGTAGAACCGGGCCGGTCTACGTGTATCAGTGCAGCAGGTGCAATAAACGATTCGAGCATTCTCAGCGCGACACCACGCTTCGCGCTCACAAAGACACAAACGGACGGCCCTGTTCTGGCCGTCATGGCATCTGGGTTGAGACGAAGTAATTGCATGTTCTTGGCAAAGAAACTTGCCCTAAAGACCGATGGAATAGAAAACAATGCCTCAAAGCAAGTCAGGGTTGATGGAGGAGTCAAATGGCAAACAAAGACAAGATGGTAATAACTGTCTCCACCCGCGAGGCGTCGCTCAAGAAGCGCTTCCGTCGCCACCTAAAACTTCTGGGTTTTCACAAGGCGGACGATGGATCGCTCTTGCCTCCAGGCACTGGCAAAGACGTTGTTAGAACGATCCACGGTGCGCAACGTGACGACCGTCTAGCCCTTAGCGAAAAGTTCCTTTCCGAGAAACTACCCAAGCTGATCAAGCATTTTGCTTCCGGGGCGGAAGTGGAACCTGCAAAGATATCGCCAGTCCTACAGCCCATTTCCAGCAAATCATGGGAGGGCGATCTCTTCCGCCTTGCCTCGCTCACATGGTCGGTGCCGGTTTCGAATGGCTTCGGTCGGCGGCTCCGTTTTTTGGTGTGGGACGAGCACAACGGTAAACTGATAGGCATCATTGCCATCGGCGATCCGGTATTCAATCTTTCCGCCCGCGACAGCCTGATCGACTGGGACGTGAAGGCGCGAGGCGAGCGCCTAGTCAACATCATGGATGCGTATGTCCTTGGCGCTTTGCCGCCGTACAACATGCTCTTGGGAGGAAAGCTTGTCGCATGTCTCGTGCGCAGCAGAGACATTTACGACCATTTTACGAAGGCTTACGGAAAAACCACGGGCATAATCTCTGGAGAGGAGAAGAAGGCCCGATTGCTAGCGGTTACGACCTCCTCTTCAATGGGTAGATCGTCCGTTTACAATCGCCTAAAGCTTGGCGGAACTGAGTATTTCAGTCCTATCGGCTACACCGGCGGTTGGGGGCACTTCCATATTCCTGATGCACTTTACTCCGACCTTCGCGATTACCTTCGGGAGATCGGCCACGCTTATGCCGACCAGCACCAATTCGGAGAAGGCCCAAATTGGCGCATGCGAACCACGCGAGCGGCGCTCGAAGCTCTGGGCTTTAAGGATGATTTGCTGCGCCACGGAATCCAGCGCGAGGTATTCCTCAGTCAACTTGCCAACAACGCACTAAAAATTTTGCGCACAGGTAAAGGAAAACCTGATCTTTCATCGCTACTGTCCGCAGACGACATATCCCAGCTTGGAGTGGAGCGCTGGATGTTGCCGCGTTCAGAACGCAGACCAGAGTATAAGCTATGGAAACGCGAGCAGATAGAGGCACTTTTGGACGATCCACACCCTGCCCCTTCTATCGCGGGCTCATATTGGGCTAAGGCAGTGATCACAGCATGACACCTATGGCAATGTCTCTCGATCAATGGCAAGAACGACTGGAGAGGCATTTTGCCGAACTCGCGTCCGCGCGATCATTTACCGATTTTCCCCTTTTTGCGCTGGAGCATGATCTTACTGACGATGAATTCGCGGAACTCGGCAGTCTGTTACACGAGCGGCTGCGTGAAGGTGGACGGTTGGGGAGACACTGGCTGGCCTGGGTGGTCTACGCGACCGAACTAGGTTACGACTACGATGGCGGGGAATACTGGCCTTCATTTGAACAGCGCACACCCTTTTGGAAAGAGACCGTCACATCCAACCGCCGCAATCAATTGCGCGCATGGTTTTCCAAATTCCATACGACGTATCACGGCGTCAAGCCATCCGGCCAGTGGGCAGAGCAGTTTTCAATCATCGCTTGGCCTATCACTCATGCCATCCTCCCGCGATACCTGCAATGGCAGTTTGCAAAGACCTTCTATCACCTCCGCCACCAGCTCGCGCATCTTGAAACCTTAAGCCCGAACAGTATTGGCGGCCTTCTCGCCGCCAACGCCTGGGAAACCTCGTCACGGTTTCGGGAGTTTCTTCAACAGCAGGAGTTGGCGGGCCGAATTGTCCTTGCCCTCCTGAGCGACCGCACAGTCGGCGGCGAAAGCCCCATTTACGCGCAGACACTCGAAAGACTGGTCCTGGACCTCGAACAGGTGCAGACCACTCGTGAATGGCTGTCGGAGACAAGGAACTTGGTCAGTGCTCGATTGAAGGGCGCAGCAAGGAGCGTAGGCTCCGCAGGAATTCACTATGACGGTGGGCACATTAGTGACGGCTCAGCCGGTCGAACAGCGTTTCGCATCAGACCAACCTTGATGCTGCGCCGCGCGGCGGCTGAAACTTGGTCCGTCGTCATCTATATCCCAAGTTTTGCTGGTGTTGCCAGATCCCAGCCCGAGCTACATCCATTCCTGAGTACCACCAGATGCAAGATCACGGGAACTGGTGATTCATGGCTTCCGCGCGGGTGGCTTCTAACCGGCCCACGCGGGCGTGTGCTCAAGAATTGGCCCGAAACGGCAGTGCCCCTAATTCAGTTTGAGCATTCCAGCCCCGAACCGAATCACTTACTAACACTCGAAACGAGATTGCCCCCCGGTCCGACCTGGGTCTGCCGCATTGGCTCGGACGGGCTTGCCCACGAAGTGACAAGCGGGATTGTCCGTCCAGGCAAAACGTACCTCCTGTTGACACAAGCAGCGATTCCCTTACGACATCCATTTATCACGCCGTGTGCGGTAGATTGCGCGGGTGTTTACGCGGTTCGCCTCACCCTGCCCTTTACATTCTCACCGGAGAATGTGAAGTTCTTACAGCAGTTGGACGTACAGGTGGGCGGAACCATTCGCATTTGGCCAGCCGGACTATCAGCTCGGGCGTTCGACGGGGAGGGAGAAAGTGAATGGCTGACAACCGAAGCACCCTGCTTTGGAATTATCCACGATCATCCCGTAGATGCTTTTAGTCTTCGCTTGGACAATGCCGAGGAGACGCTCATCAACGCGTCTGGAGTCGGGGTGCCGGTATTTGTTAAACTCCCACCGCTTTCTCCGGGCAGGCACCGGCTCTTGGTAAAGGCGCGTCGTGCATACACGCCGGGTATCTCCCACCCTCCCTTGGCAGAAGGCGTCATTAGTCTAGACGTTCGAGAACCGGAGCCTTGGATTCCGGGGACCACGTCTCATACCGGTCTCGCCATTTCCCTCGACGCAGACAATCCCTCTTTGGACAGTTTTTGGGAAGGGAATGTCGGCGTAAGCATTTTAGGTCCTGCTGGCCACCAAGTCAGTTGCGTCGTCAGACTGGAATCGGCCAATGGGAAAGAACTCTTCTCTGAGCAAATCGGCACCTTTGATTTGCCGGTCACGCCGAACGAGTGGTTCAAAAAGTTTCAACTATTCGTCAAAGATGATCGCCGGACATGGACCTACCTCGAAGCCACCTCCGGGCGATTCATCGTGCGAGGTGACGAACTCGGGGAATATGCACTACGTTTGGAGCGAGACGTAAAACCTGTCCGCTGGGCAACGCGAAATGCTCACCGCGTTACCATCGTTCGGCTCATTGATGATACCGGCGGAGAGGATGCGCCTGTCTGCCGCTTCCATAGCTTTACCAATCCAGCATCCCCATCCATTCTCAGCCCTGATGTCGTCATGGCAGGACTGGAGGTTCAGGCCCCAGGAGGCATCTTTGAAGCCGTGCACGGGAAGTTCCGAGATGCCATCAACGTCAGCATTCCGCCCACCGGCCTTGATGGTCTTCAGGTAAAGCCCGACTTACGCTGTCTTGAGAATGATGCATTCTCCATTACGGATGTACTCGAAATACTCAACCTCTGGACCGAGACCCGCCTACTTGGTCCGCTGATTGACATCAGACGCAACCGTGTCATCGACAGATTGGTGAACCGGCTCTTCCGCCGTCTTTGCGGACAAGCCTGGGCTGACGCGGAAGCTGCATTTCTGCTCAACCACAGAGCATTGTTTGAGCGGCACAAACTCGAAGATACGGTCGGTGGTCCACGCAGCTTTTCATCCGTCCTAGGCCGTGAGTACGACCTTATGGAAGCGGGTACCGCATCTGGAAAACATTGGTTCGCAGGCGTTGCCTCTCGCTACCAAGTCTCAACCGATACCGGTCTTTGTGAATTCGCGCTGCAACTCGCCAGCCGTCCTCATGAGTTGTTAAAGTATCCAAGGCCCATCCTGGACGGATTACTCTTAGAGATCAAAGAAAAGAATGTGATATTGCGTGGCGCAAGGCTCGTAGCGCTGTTTGCGGCCAGTAACAACCCCGGACCTTTCGACGGGGTCTTTCCGAGGTGGAAATGGTGATCGCGGCGGTCTCCCGTGAGGATGTTCTGAAAACAGTGCGGGAGAGTTTAGGCTTGCCGGTTGCTTCCGGCACCCTCATTGATGACTCGATGCTGGCTGCGCTGCTGAGGCGAGCCGCAGGGATACTCTGCCCGTGCGCACCGTCAACCATTGTCGCCTCGGTCTTTGATGCACTTCACCATCTGGTGGACGATCCCAGCGCAATCGAGGGACGGCTCGCCGAGGTATGCGACCGACTAGTGATTTGTGGCGACCTGCTCGAATTGAATCAAGTGACAACCGATGATCCAGCCGTCAAAGGCAGTTGGGTCTTCGCCGCGCCGCCCAGTTTCGTGGAGAGGCCGGGAGGAGGCCTATTCCTTCTTGGCACTGTTCCCGACGAAGTAACACCTTTGCCAGGATCGCTCGGTAGTCGCGTCACTCATGAAGGAATTGTTCGCGCCCTGACGCCGGAACCGTCCGAAGGTTTGCGAGCCACGCTAAAGTGCCTTGGTTGGCTGGAATTGTCCAAGACGACTTGGCTGAAATCTCCGAAGCCAGAATCCGCTACTCAACTCCGCGAAACAATGATCCGCCGTCTCAGCGAGCAACCGGCGAGCGGAGACATAGCCGAAGCAAAGATCCTTGATTCGTCGCGCGATACTCACTACTATTCCAAGCGCTGGGTCAGTCCAACTAGTGAAAACGGGCACTACTTAGCACGCCGACCGCAGGCGCATGGAGCGCAGCTTTGGGGTTACGCCTCCGTCGTGAATGGAAAGGTGACAAAGTTCCTGGATCTGCCAATGAAGGGCAGCATGCGCTGGCGTGGATGCGATGCCGGCTGGCATTTACAAATGGCAATTGACAACGGCTTGGGGAAAAGGCAAACCTATAGACGCCGTGCAACTGTGGAGGGAGTCCATTTGGATTTCTTCTCGCCATTGCCTCTATGGGCTGAGCGACGACTCGCGGTTCTCGGTCGTCCCTCCCCTCGGGACAGGTGTCTGTTCACGTATTGGATACCAGAACGCGAGGCGGCATCCGAAGAAGAGTTCCTTCGGGATAGGCTGTGGTTGGACCGCGAGAATTGAACGGCAAGAGGCACGATGCAAACGATACAAGAGACGATTAAGCAGCTACACGGATCGCTTAGGGACTACATCGAAGCGACATATCACATCAGTGCCTCCGCTCTGATCGGGCAGCGACAAGAACTGATGGACCGGACAGGGGTTATTCACCAGATTCCCTATCTTGAATCGACACCGCGCTACCAAAGCGGTGAACGCTTCGCCGCCATCAAAGGCCTTTCTCCAGCAGCGCTGAAGACCTATTCGGCATTAAGCAGTTCAGCAGGCGGCCTTGCGGCGGTGCTCTACGACCCGCCCTACAAACATCAATCCGAGGCTATCCGTTACACGCTCGTAGAGGGTAAGAACTTGCTCATCATGACGGGCACAGGCTCGGGCAAGACGGAGTCGTTCCTGCTTCCAATTCTCGGCAAATTCGCACACGAAGCACAGAGCAATCCGGTGGCGTTTCGTGATCAACATGCGGTCAGGGCGCTGATACTCTACCCGATGAATGCGCTCGTCAACGACCAGTTGGGACGGCTGCGGTCGCTCTTTAGCGATCCAAGGATCGTATCGCTGTTCAATGGATGGGCCGGCAGGCCTGCCCGATTCGCGCGCTATACGAGCCGCACACCGTATGCCGGCATCCGAACGCGAGCGAAGGACTCAAGCAAACTTAAGGCTTTCGACGACTTCTATGTAGAAATTCAGCGGCTCGCCGGTGAACCGGCGTCAGAGGAGCAGAAACAGGCGGCGACACTGCTTGCGGAACTGAAGGCTCGCGGCAAGTGGCCTGCCAAGCCCGATTTGGTCGCTTGGTTTGGTGCTAAAGGAACCGATTGGCAGGATCGTAAAACCGGAGTATTCAAACGTGCCGTCACACTCCCCAATGACGTAGAACTCCTCACCCGCGGCGAAGTGCAAGTCGCTCCGCCCGATCTTCTGGTGACAAACTACTCGATGCTCGAATACATGCTTATGCGCCCAATCGAGCGGCCCATCTTTGATCAGACTCGCGATTGGCTGGAGCAGAATCCCAAAGAGAAATTCCTGATAGTCCTGGACGAGGCGCATCTTTACAGGGGCGCGGCAGGTGCGGAAGTCGGTCTCTTGTTGCGGCGGCTCCGAGACCGTCTCAACATTCCGCCAGAACGTCTCCAAGCCATTTGTGCAACGGCCAGCTTCAAGGACGCAACCTACGCACCCTTGTTCGGCGCACAACTCACGGGCCTTCCGGCGCAGACGTTCGTACCGATTGAGGGTGATTTCGCTTGGAGGCCCCACGCCGCGCAAGGGACAAAACGTGACGCCGAAGTACTTGCAGAAATCGACCTTTCCGCGTTTTACGGTCTCGAAAGCGATGATGCCCGCGCCAACCTGCTTAAGCCGCTGTTTGAATACCGCCATGTCTCCGACGGCGGCACCCTCGAATCACGGCTCTACTACGCTCTATCGGAGTTCCCGGCTCTTGGCCTGCTTATCAACAACACCATGAAACAGGCGCGGCCCGTCCAGGAATTGGGGCATGAGCTATTCCCAGATGCTTCCTCCCCTGCCGAGGCCGATGCCGCAACCACTGTCCTCATGGCGCTGGGAAGCATGGCACGAATTGATCCCAAGAGTCCCGGCCTTCTGCCTTGCCGTATTCACAATTTCTTTCGCGGTCTCGCAGGACTTTGGGTATGTATGGACGCGGCCTGTGCTGAAGTGGCGCAAGCGGAGCGAAGCGGAATCTGCGGGAAAATGTACAGCCAGCCGCGTGAGCGTTGCGATTGCGGCGCTCGGGTTCACGAACTTTATACCTGCCGGTTCTGCGGTACCGCCTACGCCCGCGCGTATACCGACGATGTAGATAGCCCATCGGCGCTTTGGTCCGAACCAGGCCGCCGCTTGCGAATGGATGAGGGCGAAACAAGTCCCCTGCTCCCACTCGATATGCTGCTCGAAGCACCGAGCCCCGCCCGCCCTGCCGAGACTGCCGACTACGATCTTGAAACCGGACGGGTGAATCCGAATGATCACGGACCGAGGATGCGCACCGTCTATTTACGCCAAGACCGGACCACACCGCCGGTCAATGACGACGGCGACGTAGATCAGAGCTTAGAGGCTCGCGGCCAGTTTATTCCTTGCGCCTGTTGCGGAGAGGTCTCGCGTTTCGGCAGGTCTACGGTGCAGGACCACCAGACAAAAGGCGATCAGCCGTTTCAGGCACTGGTGGCAAAACAGATTCAAATTCAGCCGCCAAACGCAAACAAACCCAGTCGTTTCGCGCCGCTTCGTGGTCGTAAAGTGCTGGTGTTTTCGGATTCGCGTCAGGTTGCGGCGCGTCTCGCGCCGAACCTGCAAATGTATTCGACCCGAGATTCCTTGCGATCTCTGATCGCGTGGGGCTATCGACGGCTCGGGGCCGTCTCAATGATGAAACCGCTCCTTAGCCTCGATGATCTGTATCTCGCGATACTCTTGGCATCGAAAACGCTGAGTGTGCGCCTCAGGCCGGAATTGAAAGCCGCTGAAACATTTGCCGCTGAAGATACCGTGGAGATTGCGGTTTTAGACGGCAGCGCAGATACTGACCATGGCCTGCTGTTTCTCCTCACCAAGATGCGCTCCGAGAATCCCCCTCAAGCCTTACTCGAAGACGTCATCACGACTGTCCAAGATCGGTTTCTTGGGCTTGAGGCGCTTGCACTGGCCTCGATCTGTGAACGCAGTGAACTCACGAAGAAGCTCGAAAGTCTTCCGCCAATTCCCGGAGTAGCTGAGACACCCGAGAACAAAGTCGCCCTTGCGCGGGCGTGGCTGCGCTGCTGGCGCAGTTGCGGATTTTGGCTCAGCCGTATGCCGTCCTCTTGGTGGAAACGTCCCAGAATTCAGGGCGTAAGCGTCAAAGGGAAAAAGGGCAAAGGCAAGTTTGACGCGATGGATGTCGTGATCAAAGACAAGGCCTCCAGAAAACTCTTCAACGACTTATGGACGCCAGAACTCCTATCCATTTTCACAACGGATATGGGCGGGGAATATCAACTCAGAGGCAGTGACTTGTCGCTGCTCTTTGAAGGCGATTGGATGCGCTGCTCGACCTGCAAGTCGGTGCATCGGCCCGTGCCGACGCTGCACCATTGTCTGGATTGCGGAAGCGAAAGCGTAAACGCTCTTGATCCCGAAAAGGATACGGTGTTTCTTGCTCGGAAAGGCTATTACCGCAGGCCTGTTATGGCTGCCCTCGCCGTACCGCCTCAAGAGCCAATGGCCTTGATCGCAGCCGAACACACGGCGCAGCTCAACGCCCCCCAGAATGAGGACATATTCTCGAAAGCCGAAGAAAACGAGTTGCTCTTTCAAGATGTCGCTCCCGCATGGGGTAAGGCAGCGCGGCGCGCCACGGCGATTGATGTTCTCTCCAGCACAACCACCATGGAGGTGGGTATTGATATCGGCGCACTCTCTGGTGTCGCCCTTAGGAACATGCCGCCGGGACGCGCCAATTACCAGCAGCGTTCCGGTCGTGCCGGTCGCCGGGGCAATGCCGTCGCAACGGTGATCGCATTCGGCAGCGCCGACAGCCACGATGAGCATTACTTTGCCGAGCCGGATGGAATGATCAGAGGCGACGTCGTCGATCCCAAGCTTACGCTCGACAATCTCGAACTCACCCGACGTCATATCCGCGCGTTCCTGCTCCAGAATTACCATCAGGACCGCCTGCCCAATATCGACGACTCGCAGCCTCATGATCTCTTCTCGGTATTAGGCACCGTGTCCGGCTTCCGCTCGGACAAGGCCATACTAAATATCCATGATTTGGCGGACTGGCTTTCAGACAATGAAAAGGCACTGCAAGGGCGCGTTGCGTCATGGATACCAAGCGAGCTTTCTACTGATGACCGCGCAATGCTGCTTGCAGAACTCAAGGATGACTGCATCGCCGCGATGAAGGCAGCGATTGAGTTCTTGCCGAAAGAAGAAAGCAAGACTCAAGGCAGCGAGGATTCTGAGTCGAGTGAAGAGGCATCGGAAGAGGACGAGGAGAATCCCACCCAGGCTCCCAATAGTGGCAAGTTGCTCGACCGATTGCTCTATCGAGGCGTTTTGCCGCGATACGCCTTTCCGACCGACGTCGCGACTTTCCATGTGTTTGACGCGAATCGCTCCAACCGCTTTCGTCCGATCATGCGTTTCGCTCCCTCCCAGGGATTGCCGATCGCGCTCACACAGTATGCGCCGGGTAAGCAAATTTGGATCTCCGGCAAGTGCTATTCGTCAGGGGCAGTCTATTCCGTGATGCCGGACGAACGCTTCCGGGCATGGGAATCCAAACGCTTGTATTGTGAATGTTCCTCATGCGGCTTCGCGCGAACGTTTGAGATAGGGCAGATCGGTCGCGGCGACAAGCAGGATTGTCCGGCATGCGGCGCAGTGAACACCTTTGGCGAGGCGAGGTACTGGCTGCGTCCGCCCGGATTCGCTCATCCGATTGATGTCGAAGAAGTGACATCACCCGATGACATGCCGGAGACAAGCTATGCCACGCGCGCAAAACTTACGATGCAAACGCCATCGGAAGAATCAAAATGGACCGAGATCAACGAGCGCATCCGCGTACTAAAGGAGCGCAAGCACCTGCTGGTGTCTAACACTGGTCCCAAGCGCGAGGGTTATTCCTACTGCGTAAAGTGTGGACGAATCGAGGCTAGCAGCGAGCCGACGCCGTTACTGACTGCCCCGCACCCGAAGCCCTACCCGGATGAGAAACATCCTATGTGCGAGGGCGCAGGCACGACCCGCCATATCGTCCTTGGAACCGACTTCATTACCGATATCGCGCTGTTCTCGATGAGTGTGGAGTCGCCCTTGCGCCTGAAGCCGGGTCAGTATCCGACCGACGTAGCGCTACGTACCGTCAGCGAGGCGCTCGCCAAAGCGGCCAGCCAAATACTGGAGATCGAACCTGGAGAATTGATGGCTGAGTACAGGCCATCCTTAACCTCCGAAGGCCGTGAAGGACTGAAAGCCGAGATCTTTCTGTACGACACCTTGCCCGGTGGCGCTGGCTTTGCAAGCCAGTTGGTCGAGCATGGGAATGCGCTATTCCAGCGCGCGCTCAAACTCATGAGAACTTGCCCCGAGAACTGCGATGCGTCCTGCTACCGCTGCCTGCGCAGTTTCAAGAATAGGATCGAACACCGGCTACTTGACCGCCATGTCGGAGCGGAGTTGATTGAATATCTGCTCACCAATCACCTCCCGGATTTCGATGCTCAGAGGCTCAAGAACTCAACCACCTTGCTCTATAACGATCTTCTCCGGCAGGGTCTCCACGGCATCACATTTGAGCCTGACGTCAAACTTACAGTTGCGGGCGTCGGCAATGTGACTGCCCCGATTCTGGCCGTCCGCAAGAGCGGGGAGCGTTTCATCATTGCCCTTTCCGGCCCGCTTACAAACGATCACCCCGCCGAGCATTCCTTGACCAAACTGCGTGAACACACAAATGAACCGGAACTCATCGTGGTGAACGAACTTCTCGTTCGTGGCAATCTGCCATTCGCATCCCGCGACATCAGACAGCGTTTGGGCGTATGAACCAGAGCGAGAGCCATTTCGGCCAGTCTAACGAGCCGCATCGGTAGTGGTGATTGTTCGACAGCGTAAGTTCGTAAGTGCCACGCGATGTCATCAGTGATTGCGAATCCACCATGCAGCGCGGCGAAGCGTCACTTGGTTTCGACCCGCACTATCTGCAATGCCGGAGGCCCAGCGCCTCGTCAATCGACACCTGGTAAAGCCAAATCCCGAAACCTCGCCCAGCGCAAGCCGTTCCTCCGCAGTCAAATTGGTGCGTTGGCAAAAACCGCGAGCCTCCAGAATTCACAAGCGCATTTGACCGCTGCTTGAAGGTCGGAAACATCCCGAGCGTCGAGCCCGACGAGCGCCAAGAGCATCAGCTTTGGGTGCGAGCGCTGGGTCAGTTGCGCGATGGCCGTTACGAACGCGCGGCAGAGCAACCCAGGTCTTCAAGCCGCACCCTTTACAGTCGTAAGCGATAGCTACGTTCTGCGTTGGTGTAGCTCGCCCCTCCGTAGTTCTGGAGTCCGTTCCCCAAAAGCGCGCACAAGGGTTCCTCATAACAGTGCCGCGATCATGGGCCGGACCGCGAGTCCCGTCAACGGCGCTGCCCGCTCCATTCGCCCTCCCTTCCTTCCGTCGGTCGTTCTCCCGTGTTGGCCGTTCCCCTCCGGTGACGTGCCCCGCTCGATGTCCAGCCTCTTTCATGTTCGCGTCATGAGAAACCTCGGGCGCAGAAAGAGGAACAGACAATGCAGAACATAGAACGGCAGGACATCTACACCAGAATCACCGACAAGATCATCGATTCTCTCGAACAGGGCGTGCGCCCCTGGATCAAGCCCTGGGATGCCGAGCAGGCCGCCGGTAGGATTGCGCGGCCTCTGCGGCATAACGGCCAGCCCTATTCCGGGATCAACATCCTGATGCTCTGGGCAGCTTCCATCGAGCAAGGCTTCGCCGCCCCGATGTGGATGACCTTCAAGCAGGCGCTAGAACTTGACGCGCACGTGAAGAAGGGCGAGAAAGGCTCGCTGGTCGTGTACGCTAACACGATCACAAAGACCGAGGAGGACGGCAACGGCGAAGACGTCGAGCGCGAGATTCCCTTCCTGAAGGGCTACACGGTGTTCAACGTCGAGCAGATCGAGGGCCTGCCAGAGATCTACTACGCGAAACCCGAACCGAAGATGACCGGGCCGGAGCGCATCGCACATTCCGAGCAGTTCTTCGCAAACACCGGAGCTGACATCCGTTATCGCGGCACCCGCGCTTTTTACGCCATCGAGCCGAACTACATCGCCATGCCGCCGATTGAAGCATTCACCGACGCCGAGAGCTTCTACGCCACGCTTGCACACGAAACCACGCACTGGACCCGCCACGCATCCCGCCTGGAGCGAGACTTCGGTCGTAAGACCTGGGGTGATGAAGGCTACGCCCGCGAAGAACTCGTCGCCGAACTGGGATCAGCGTTCCTGTGCAGCGATCTTGAACTCATGCCGGAAGTGCGAGACGACCATGCTTCGTACATCGCCTCATGGCTCGAAGTTCTGAAGAACGACAAGCGGGCCATCTTCCAGGCCGCATCGTACGCGCAGCGCGCAGTTGATTATCTACACGGGTTGCAAGAGCCCAAAGCCGAGGCCGCCGCATAGGCGGCCTTTTCTCCGGCAGGCCAGCCCCTCCGCCCGTCCCAAGGTGGAATTGCGGTTTGGAAAATTCTCGATACGCTTAGCCGGGCTAAGCATATGGAGATATTTTTGAACTAGACGTTGGTTTAAGAAAGTGCTAGATTGCTTAGTATGGCTGAGCAAGTAGAGAGAAAGTTAAACCAACTGGAGCGCCTTCTACCCGAAGGCCTCTTGGTGGACGCCGCTTGGCTGACCAAGCACGGCTACTCAACTTCCCTGCGCAGTCAATATGTTAGCGCCGGTTGGCTGGAGCAGCCAACCCGTCAGGTTTACAGGAGAAGCCGAGACCCTCTGCACTGGTCCCAGGCGATCATATCCCTCCAGACCCTCTTGAAGCACGATCTAACCATCGGCGGACGCACAGCATTGGTCTTGCAAGGCTACTCTCACTACCTAGCTCACGAAACCAAAGCTGTCCATCTATACGGGCCAAATCATCCACCGGCATGGCTGTACAAGCTGCCTCTTGGCGTTGATTTCGTGTACCACAATAGCGAGCGGCTCTTCAGCAACTCCGCCCTCCAGCCAAGTGCCAAGTCCGAGACGCCTTCCGATGCGCCGAGCAGCGATTCGCTACCCGGAGGTCCGGTCCCTCAGCCTTGGGATCATTGGGAAAAGAAACTCGCCATATCCAGGCCCGAGCGCGCCCTGCTTGAACTCCTGGATGAATTGCCTGATCGGGAAAGCTTCCTTCAAGTGGATAAACTGGTCGAAGGGCTTGCGAACCTCAGTCCCCGCCGACTTGAGAAATTGTTGCTGGATTGCCGCAGCGTCAAGGTGAAGCGTTTGTTTTTCTTTTTTGCGGACCGCCACCAGCACGCATGGCTTGCGCGCATCAACAAAGACGCCATCAACCTTGGCAAAGGGAAACGGATGCTGGTTCGGGGCGGAAAGTTTAACGCTGCCTATCAGATCACTGTGCCGGAGGACCTCGATGCCGTTCAGTGACGCCTATCAGCGGCAAGTCTCCCTGCTCATCAAGATTCTGCCTCACGTCGCAGCAGAGGATTGCTTTGCCCTGAAGGGCGGGACTGCGATCAATCTTTTCATTCGCGACATGCCACGCCTGTCGGTAGACCTCGACCTTACCTATCTTCCGGTCGCATCGCGCGAGGAATCGCTCGCGGCCATCGACGCCGCCATGAAACGTATATCCCAACGCATCCGCAACGTCCTTCGTGGGGCGCAGATCGTTCCTTCGGTGACCAATCCTGAGAAGGCCGTCATCAAGCTTCTCATCCGTCACGAGAATGCCCAGGTGAAGATCGAAGTCACGCCGGTCTTGCGTGGATGCGTGTACGAACCCGAGCTTCGTCGTGTTTCAGCATCCGTCGAAGACGCGTTCGGCTTTGCCGAAACTCAGGTGGTATCGTTCGCCGACCTCTACGCCGGAAAAATCGTTGCGGCGCTGGACCGGCAACATCCGCGCGATCTGTTCGATGTTCGCGATCTGCTTGCAAACGAAGGCATCGACGACAACTTACGCCGAGCTTTTCTGATCTACCTCGTGAGCCACAACCGGCCTATGTCAGAGATTCTTGCGCCAAAACGAAAAAACATTGAGGAAGAATTCCGGCACGGCTTTGCGGGCATGACCGCCGAGATCGTGCCACTGGAAGCGCTGCTTCAGGCGCGAGAAGACCTGATCGAATCCATCGTAGGCCGAATGCCGCAGATCCACCGGCGCTTTCTAGTCAGCTTCGAGCGCGGCGAGCCGGACTGGAAAGCCATCGACATTGCCGGTGCGGAGAAGCTTCCCGCCGTGCGGTGGCGGCAGCAGAACCTTGATGGCCTCAGCCCCGACCAACGGACAAAGCTCGTCTCTCAGCTTGAACAGGTACTCTCTGAAAGCGGTTCTTCGACAGCCACCGGGTAAGCCTAGCCCCTATTCCAACCCAGTTGAAGCCTACGCGTGAGGAGCGCTTGACATGATAGGATCGAAATGTTTTGGTGCTCCCGACCATTCTAGGGATTCTCGGGCGGCAACGGGTATTCTGGGGCGATTAGCAGGCGTGCAACTCATAGAGCGAACATTTCATGGCGAACACTGAGCGGCGACTTGGCCAGTTGGAGCCGCGCGAACGAGTTGGCGCACAGACCAGCCGGAAATACGAGTACCAATACGAGCGGACCGCGCGTGCGTCTCTTGATCTGCTAGTCGATGGCCTGAAGTACCTCTGTGTGTATTGCGACTGGCATGATGACTATGTTGTCGAGACCGGCGACGCGCCTACGCGCTATATCTTTCATCAGGTCAAAGGCCGCAAATCATCCCAAGGCCCGTGGACTCTCTACGAGTTTTTTGGTGTCCGCCGTAAGAAGTCTGCAAAACCGTCCAAATCCGCTCCTGCCGTGGCAGCAGACGCCATTATTCCGTTGATGCTTCTGCATCATAAGAACTTTGGTCAAAATTGTGCCGCACTGGCGTTTGTGACGAACGCGGGTATCGACCCCACTCTCGCTAAGTTCCTTACGGCTCTAAAGGCCGTGCAAACACCGATGGAGGTCGAAGAAGAGTCGCGATATATTTTTGACCATATCGCACGTGCCTACACGAGCGGAACTTCTCCGCTGACCTCATCCAGCAATGATCTGTTTACCTGGCTTCGTTCGTTGACCGTGCATACGGACCAAGGCCAGTTGGAAAATCAAGATTCGGCCCTGCTGGAACTGGCTGACGTTGTTCTCAACTTCAGCGAAGTGGAGCTACTGCAACGACAGGCAAAACAAATTTCCCGTGAGATCGTAGCGCTCGTGCGCCGCAGGGTGGGACACACCACTACCGTCGTTCCGGCCGACGACCAACGGCTCCAAAGCGATAAAGGAATCGTGGTAGCTGATCTCCTTGGTGTTCTGAGTCTGTCTGCCCAGGCCTATGAACAACTGAAGGCCGGTACCGGGCAAGATATCGTGAAGACGTTGTCGCGCCTGGAACGTTTCTGCAAGAAGCACGGGCTGGAAAAATACGTCGTCGCCATTTGCACTTTCAAGGCTCAATGGGATATCTGGCGTACCATCGAACGGCATTTCTTAAGCGGAGTAGACTATGTGTTGCTGGAAGGCAAGGTGAACGCGGTCCTGCAAGCACAGCTAAGTATGGAAAGAGTTATTGCGGAGGCAAAGGACATCGCGAAACAGCTTAGTGGCATGACGGCGACTCCCTTGACGCCCGAGCACATTATGGGACTACTGTTCTCTATGGCAGCGCAATCGGAAGCTATCAGCAATGCGTAAAGGGCCTCATCATGGACGTTGACGCCTTCCTTGAGCTAGTGTCAGCGAACGACATCCGGCTATCGGTTCCCGCCCGAGACGCCGCGCTCGTGCGGCCACCGGAGAAGGCCGACGCCCTGTTTCATCTCCCTCTGCTCGCGCTGGCCATTATGGTCATAGCCCGCCATGCCTCGTTCCGCACAGTGGCGCTGGGGAGAACAGTTGCAACACTGCTGGTCGAGCATTTTTCTGCCTTGCGGAACTCGCCCCACGGTTTTGAAACATCAGTTACTCTTCGCCGCCGGTGCGCAGACGCTCTGGCGTTTCTGGAGGCCGCTGGATTGACTGCCGTGACAGATGACAGTCTTCGTTATGTCTCGCTTACTCCACCCGGCAAGTCGCACCTCGATTCTGCTCTGCGCGACGCCACTGACCTTGGTTTGTTCGTGCGACAACTTCGCAAAAGCCACGAACGCGCCCTCGTGAGGTTTGGCCATGAGCGTTAGATTAGAATCGTTTCAATACCTTCCGCGCGGGGCAGACGGATGGACATCCCGTCTCCTCCATTTCGGCAGTATGTTTACCACCGTGCAAGGACCGAACGGCTCCGGGAAAACGCCGATTTTGAAAGGTGTAATGCAAGGGCTCGGTCACGAGGTCGAACTTCCCCCGGAAATTCTGAAACGCTGCGAATCAGCGCAGGTAACGCTTCAGGTGGATGGCAGGCCTGTTCTCCTCATACGCCGACTCGGACCCGATTTTGAGATCACCGTTGTAGACGGAGAGCAGAGCGAAACTTATACGAACGAAGCGATGTATGCAGCGCGCCTCCTCGCGCTTCTGAACGCGGAAGCCCCGCACCTTACTACCAAACAAAATCAGCCGTCTGGGCTCTACGCCAATATTCTCCTCCCCGCACTATGGGTGGATCAAGACCACGGGTGGACGACTGATTACTGGACGCCCATAAATCGGAATTTCATTAAGGACCAGCGTCAGGAAGTGATCCGGTTTCTACTCGGCCTTCCTGCTCGTCACCCTTTCCGGCAGCGCACCGATTTCGACGACGCCAAGGAGTCGCTTGAAAGAACCGAAAAAACCATCGAAATGCAGCGCTTCATCGTGGACAGATTGCAGCAGAACGAGAAACTCACGGACAACGAGGAACCGCGCCTGATAGTGCGACAGGCTGAACTGCGGCGTGAGCTGGGCGCGAATACCGGGGCGATTGAGGCCGTGCGTTCCGCTACTGCGTTCTTCGACCGCGAAATTGCTGCGCTTGAAGCACGGCGGAATCAATCGACCACTCAGCATGAGATCTTGACGCAGCGGCGGGGCCAACTCAATTTGATTTTGTCAGAACTCGACGGCGAGGAAGAGATCCTCACCGCGAACGTCCAGTCCACCGACTTGCTCCGTCAGTTCTGTGCGAGCGAAGGCTGCCAGATGTTCGCTACGTCGGAGCGCTCCTTTGGTCGCTCGCTATTGTTCCTCAAAGATCAGATAAAGGATTTGAAAACGTACAACAGGCAACTCGGAAAAGACGTTCAATCAGTAGAACACGAGCTTGCCGCAATCGAGAGTGCCATATCCGTCAAGCGCGACGAGAGAGAACAAGCTATCGCAGGATCATTGCAAGCTGAGATTCTGGGAAAACTCAGCGCCATCACAAAAGAGCTTGTTGAAGTTGAACTCCGGCTTGCAAAAGTACAGCAGTACCAGACCGAGCAGAAGAAATTCGACCGGTTACTTGAGAAGCGCGAACAGGCGGTGACCGCTGTCTCCGAACTTCGGCCCGGACGTGGCAGAAGCGTCGGCGCGACCGAAGATGCCAGAAAGATGTTAAGCGACTCCATGCAACAGTGGCTGACGACACTCGGTACACAAAATACGCAGTCGGCGCACTTCGACGAGAATTTTGTGTTGTATGTAGACGGGGCCAAGTTCGCCGCCACGACCTACCAAAGCGGCAGCACCCGAACGCGCATTGTATTGGCGTTTCACGCCGCGCTGCTCGATGTCTCGATGGCGTTGGGCGGCAATCACCCCGGCTGGCTCATCTTCGATGCGCCAAAACAACACGAACTGAGCCAGACGGATTTTGACGCTTACGCAGAACGGCTGGTATTGCTCGCAACAAAATATCCCCAGCGCATCCAGGTGGCCTTCTCAGCCGCAGACCTTAAGACGCAGTTTTACGCTGGTGACGAGAAATGGGTGCCCGGATTTACGATGGACGAGAAGCCTCGATTCCTGGGTCCGCGCGGCAAGGATTCGGAACCCGCGCCCCCGTTAGTCATTCCATAGGTCAGTCGCACCCGGCTTGCTCTATCTCAGAACTTAGCCACAAACATGCGCTCGCCGGCGCTATGCAGGCGCGCATGGCGTTTTAGAACCCATGCTCCCGCGTGAGTAAAGTCTGAGTGAAAATGGCACACTATCTGGCACACTCAAATTTTTGAAGACAAATTTAGCAAATAAGCCAGCATGTTACAAGTTGCAGCAAGGGATTGGAAACGTAATGCCACTCGGGAACGTGTCGATCACCACTACGGATGCGATGACGCTGCCTTCTATCAACGCGGCGACTATTCTTGCCCGCACCACTGGTGTAACTTCCGATCACTATCCCCGTCAGCAAAATTCTTACGACCTCCGCTACCGGCAGCGCGATCACGCTGGCGTCCGGTAGAGATGTCATCAACAACCAAGGCGTGACCGCGCTCACCATGACCGGTGGTGCGACCGCCCGGTGGCTAGTGTACCTGTCGAGCCCGAGTAATTCGATCAACGGCTATACCGCCGACTTCATCAAATACGGCTGCCCGTTTGCGACCTGCGGGCTACCTGCAACGGGCAACGGGTTCCTCTATGCGTCCAATCCTGCTGGATCAGGTGGTGGAGGCGGAGGCGGCACGTCGAATCCGGTGCTCGACACCACCGGCCCGAATCCGCCAATCACATCAATTCCGGTTAAGCCTGTTGCCGTTGCTCCATCTCCTGTGACTCCAGTGATTACGCCGCCCGCATCAACCCCCGTCGCGCAGCAGATCAGCGACGCAGGTCTGCCGGTCACAGTAGAACGCATCTCCATCGACCCAACACCGATCATCACCGCATTTGCTTTCGAGACATCTGGCGTGTCCCAGTCTTTTGCAGATGCCATGAACGAATTGCCAGCATCTGAAGGTGCAGCGTCCCATGCCGCTATCGGCAATGACAGCGAAGCGCCGGAAACCTCGATAGATAGCGACAACCGCTCCCTGTCGGTCTGGGATGGCATGCTCACGTTCTCCCCTGAACTCGTCCGCAGACTCGGGCTTGACGAACGCTCTTTGGATTAGCCTTCGGCTCGTCGTTAAACGATGCCGCCTTGAAGCGGTTAACTGCTCGAACAAAGCGCCGTCGGTACTTTCAGCAATCGGTGCGCACACCCCGGAGTTCCGTCGCCAACCCGTCCGCAATACTAGAGCTTTCGGTCCAATGGCGTCGCACCCGCACCGGCTGAGGACCCAAACATCGCTTGCCGGAATATCAGTTCCAGTGGACGCAGGAGTTCAAGTCACCAGCGACACGCGTCCCTGAGTCGATGCAGGGGAACCCATGTCGGAACCGTTGAATCTCCGTGTCCTGAAGCGGTGTTGTCCCGCCGTATCAGTTGCAAATCCGTTCCCACCAATGCGCGCCGGTTTCTCATAACGTTGCCGCGATCATAGCCGTCCCGCACGGCCACTCAACACCCGGCCCGCTCCATTCGACTCTGCCTTCCCTTCAGTCAGTTGTGTCTCCCGTGTTGGGTGTTCCCCTCCGGTGACTGGCCGCGCCTATGGTCCGGCTCCTTCATGCTCGCGTCACGAGAAACCGGGCGCAGAAAAAGGAGAACGGACATGCAGAACATTGAACGGCAAGACATTTACACCCGCATCACCGGGCAGATCATCAACTCACTCGAACAGGGCGTTCGCCCCTGGATCAAGCCATGGGACGCCGAGCACGCCGCCGGTAGGATCACACGGCCCATGCGTCACAATGGCCAGCCCTATTCCGGGATCAACATCCTGATGCTCTGGGCATCGGCAGTCGAGCACGGCTTCGCCGCCCCGATCTGGATGACCTTCAAGCAGGCGCTTGAACTGAATGCGAACGTCCGCAAGGGCGAGAAGGGTTCCCTCGTGGTGTACGCCAACACGATCACCAAGACCGAGGACGACGGCAACGGCAACGATGTCGAGCGCGAAATCCCCTTCATGAAGGGCTACACGGTGTTCAACGTCGATCAGATCGAGGGACTGCCCGAGCACTACTACGCAAAGCATGAGCCGAAGATGACCGGACCGGAGCGCATCGCGCACGCCGAGGCATTCTTCGCAAATACCGGCGCTGACATCCGCATCCGGGGAACACGCGCTTACTACGCAATCGAGCCCAACTACATCGCAATGCCGCCCATCGAAAGCTTCATCGATGCAGAAAGCTACTACGCGACGCTCGCACATGAGACCACGCACTGGACCCGCCACGGCTCCCGGCTGGAGCGGGATTTCGGTCGTAAGACTTGGGGTGATGAAGGCTATGCCCGCGAAGAACTCGTAGCCGAACTCGGTTCCGCATTCCTCTGCGCCGACCTCGAACTCACCCCGGAGGTTCGGGAAGACCACGCCGCCTATATCGGCTCTTGGCTCGAAGTTCTGAAGAACGACAAGCGGGCTATCTTCCAGGCAGCTTCGCACGCCCAGAAGGCAGTGGATTTCCTTCACCGGCTCCAGGAGCCGAAGGCGGAGGCCGCGTAACCGGCCTTTACCTCTTGCACACAATAATTGCAACTGACAGCACAAAGCTGTTCTGATAGGAACTTCAGAATCAAAATGTATGGAGTTCGCCTATGAACGAATTGCCACGTCTGCGGGTCGATGGCCTGCACGAGCGCCATCCAGGCATAACCCAAGCCCTCGGCGAATCCTTCAGCGAGGCAGCATCGGTCTGTTGGTCTCGCCATCACCAGCCTCCTGTCTTGATCGCTTTGAAGCAAGGCGATTCATCCGTGCAGCGTACCATTAGCTTTGACGTCCCTGACGCAAGAACCCGGAATGCACACGCTAACGACATCGACGCAACAGAAGCAGGTGCTTATGGCGTTTCGCTTGCCGCCGTCGAGGAAGTCGTGGGGTTGGTAGCGGTGAGTAGAACGCAGACATTGACAGGCGCGGACTGGTATGTCGCGCCGAGCGGAACAGACATTGAGGATCTGGAGAACTGCATTCGCTTGGAGGTGTCGGGAACAAGTGCCGGTTCAAGTGCGGATATTGAGCGCCGTCTCCAGCAAAAAGTCGCTCAGACGGAACGGGGTCGGAGCAACTTGCCTGCCATCGCGGCAGTGGTTGGATTCAAGGCGCTTGAAGTTGCTATTTCTCCCCTGAGAGTGCAAGGGCAATGACCTGGGCGGAACTTCATCGCTCAAGTGAAGCGCTCGCTATTGAAGCGGAACAGATGATGCGAGGGGGGAGCGTATCTCAGGCAGTGTCTCTGTACGCTCAAGCTGCCGAACTTGAACAACAAGCACTGGCCAAGCTGGATGCAACCAAAGCACGCACGCGCGGCATCACCTCGGTCAGCGCTGTGTCCCTGTGGTACAAAGCCGTCGATTATCAAAAGGCTGAGCAACTGGCATACTCCATGCTCGCGGACCCATCCATCCCAGCCTTCGCGAGGGTCGATCTGCGAAATCTGGTGCAGGCCATTTGGACCGAAAGTACAAAAACCGATGCGAACGCCAACTTCCTGCCCGGACAGGTTTTTGTATCGGTCAAGGGCGGTGAAGTGGTTACCGGAGGTGCGCCACTGGACCTCATTGTTGAGAAAGTGCAGACGATCCAGTCGATGTTCTACCGGACCGTTGAGTTCATCAGGGACCTGCCGCTGCGTGCTCGTGGAGCCCCACCAAAAGACATACAGGAGTTCTGTCGCCCGTGGCTGTTTCAGGCGGCACCGGGCAGCTATCAATTCTCTGTCGCGATCCAAGAAGTCAAACAAATGGATCTCTTTCGCGAAGACCAGCGGCCCGATTTGGTCGCCCATCAGTTTTTGGAAATACTGAAGGCTACGGCGAGCGATGATCCCAAGGCACTAGAGGCTGTCGTTCCGAAGGCTGAGTATCGCGCCGCCTTCCTAAAGTTATCACGCAATCTTGCGCCGACCGGCAAGTCGTTTGAGTCAATAGAGCTGAGAGCCGCTGCATCTACCACGGCCATCGCATTTACTCCTGAAGCGCGTAAGCAGATCAACCAATCCATCAAATCCGCTCGGCCTGCTGGCGTCGATGATGCGAAGAGTATCGAAGAAGAGATCGTTGGAACGCTACGGGCTGTTGATCTTGAGAAGGATTTCCTTGATGTTGTGGTCGATGGAAAGTCAGTTCACATCGTCGGACTGGGCGATGCCCTCGATGACGTAATTGGCCCCATGGTGAACAAGGCCGTGAAGGTTCAGATTCTAAGAGACGCCAAGGGCACTGTGCGCCTTCGCGACATCGAACCCAGCGAGTAAGCCCGTCCTGCCGAAGCCACGTCCAAAGATGTGGGCGACTCACCGATGGAGGGTTTCGGGCACGATGCTGGGATTCCGCGCGATGACCATGAGCAACACGCAGCAGCATCGATTTCATCCTCATCGATCCGCCCTACATCACGCGCTACACGCCGCGCGATGGCCGGACGGTTCCCAATGACCACAACGACGCATGGCTGACCTGGGCTATTGCCTGGAGCAACGATTTCTACTAGGTTCTTCTGAATAGTAACCGTTGGACAAAAACACGAAGCGCTGTAATCAATTGCGGGTGCGAAACGCTGTAGCATGGTCGCCGAATCCTGCACGGACCGACAAAAGCTCCTGCACAGCATCTACACAGGCGAAAAGAGTCTCAATTATGACGTATATAACAACAGCTTGTATATCATTCCTGGTTTCGCTGGGATGACAGTTATCAAATAAACCACTAGAAGTAAACAATATTTTCTGCTATAAATCCATGCACAACATATGCACAGCTACGGCAAATCAAGCACTTAACACTGCCGTCCTGCACAGAAACTGCACAGACCCGAGGCGAACATGGTGTTCATCATCGACAAAGAGGAACTGAAACCCGGCCTTATCATCTTCCGCAGGGGCGACGTGGAGCACCGTAACTGGTACTGTCGCATCAAACTCCCCAAGGCCGACCGGTATAAGACCTACTCCCTCAAGACCTCTAACATCGAAGCCGCCAGGGAATGGGCGTTTGACTTTGATGCCGATGTCCGCTTTCGCCTCAAGCATGACGTGCCTGTATTTAACCGCCCTTTCATCGACGTGGCAAGAGAATATCTGGCCGCACAGGTCGCACGGGCGAAGCGCGGCGAAATCAGTGCCGAGCGCCCCAGAAAGCTGTCCTCCATCATAGAGGGGGTGCTCAGCGACTATGTTGGTTCGGTCCAGGTGCACCTGATTGGCGATGAGTTATGGCAGGGGTATCCCGCGTGGCGTCGGGAAAACGGTGCCGGTCGCTTCCGCCGCAACGGCATGCGGGAGGTCTCCGCCGTCGTGGCCGCAACGCTTGCTGAGAAAGACGCAGCCGCCCGCAGCAAGGCTTTGCAATCTCGCGGCATCCGAATTGGCAAACCCGCGATGGCGGCACCGGAAGCTTCGCTGGGCGGCAATAAAACCGTGGCCTTCATCAGCGATGCCACCATCAAATTCGAAATGTCCGTTTTTGGAGCGGTGATGAACTTCGCCATTAAGAAGCGCTACACTCCCGCCAGCACGCGCTTCGATGACCGACCAAAGCTCAAGGTCATGCGGCGAGATGAATTTACCCTCGACGAATACCGCAAGCTGCATACGGTCGGTCGTGGGTGGGTCAAGGCGGCTTCGACCGCAAACAGCATCTGGTATCGAACCGTTACCTATAATTTCATCCTGATCATGTGTAATACGGGGATGCGGCCGAGCGAGGCCAGGAATCTGCGCTGGCGCGATATTGCGCCCGCGAAGGACCGCGAAGGCCGGGAGATTGTCGTGCTATTCGTACAGGGCAAGGGCAAGTCGCGCAAGCTCGTCGCCCCCAAGAGCGTCGGCGACTATCTGGACCGCATCCGTGCCATTGCCAAGACGACGGCACCGGACGCTCCTGTATTCACGACCATCGACGGCGAATCGACACAGTCCCTCTATAAAGCCCTGATCGGCGACCTGCTGGACACTGCGGGACTCCGCGAAGGCGCGCAGGGTGTACCGCGCTCGACCTATTGTTTCCGCCACACCTATGCGACGATGCGCTTGCATGAAGGGGTGGACGTGTATTTTCTGGCCGAACAAATGGGTACATCAGTCAAAATGATCGAAGACCATTACGGCCATGCGGATACCATCAAGCACGCGGATCGCGTGCTGTCTGGCATGCATGGCTGGGAACCGACCGAGTCCGAACCCGAAAAGGGCCGTAAGGATAAGGACGCCAAGGCCGCGCATGCCATCAAGGCCAAACAGCCGAAACGGCCTCCTCGAAAACGCTAGACTGCATCGAGCCTGCGAATCGGGCCCGATAGCCGATGCCTTGAAGGCTTGCGTTTCTAAACCGGTTTTGCAACGCGCCGCCGGCGCTTTCCAGTTGTAGAACCGGCCAGGGCGTGCTTGGGGGTCACGCGGCGTCGAGCCTCGACGTTCGCGCCCAATGCGCCCACTCCAATTCTGCCCGTTGCCGCTGGCGAATGAGGGCAGGAAGATGGCTTCGGGCTACCAGCCCGCCTTACTTCTTGGTTACGTTGTCTCGTTTCTTGACGGCATTGACAACGACGCGCTGCACCCGTCGTCAGGCATCCGCTTTGTCAGGCACACCGATCAAGGGTTTTGGCGCATCGACGTGTTCTGGGCGCGAATGCAGCCTGCGGCATACCTACATCTGCCTGCGCCATTGCACTTTTGCATCGAACTTTCGTTATTGCGTTTTTTCGTCAATCCGGTATGCTCACGGAATCAACCAATCAGGGGCAGACCAGATGTCAGAGGTTCCAACCAAAGGTAAATCTCTCAAACCCGGTTCAGAACGTTCTGTTCTCACCTTCACCAACCTTGACGAACCCGAAGCGTTGACCCCGATGAACTTCAAGGTGTCCGCGCAGTTCCACCGCGAGTTCAAACTCTACGCGGTACAGCACGGCATCAGCATGGTTGAATTGCTCCAGCAATCATTCCAGTTGATGAAGTCGCAGCGTAAGCGGTAGGCGCTCGCCCGTTGCGGTACGATTACGCCGAATCGTCAGCGCGCTTGCCCGCCGAATTTTTGTCAAAGAGTGCCTGAGCATTTAGCACGCGGACGGGAAGGCTCCTTTCCGCGACCGTTCTAGCTTTCCTGCTGTCCGCCATACCCTCCATTCCCCATCGCCCTCAACCCGTGCAGGCCTCTCTTCTGCTGGCACCTTGCAGTCGCTCTCTCGTTAGGGTCAATGACGGATTTCCCCCTGCCTTACGGCATTCCTCGCGCAGCAAAATCCTATGACCAACTCGTTGTCGCGCCTGCGGACACAGTGCCATAGAGAGGCTGCGCGGTGCGGCCTCCTCAAGCAAAAGGAGAAATATCATGGTTAACACCACTTCCAAGAACAAGAAGACCTTTGAACCCGCCAAGCCTCCCGTCCTCAAGCTCCGCATCGGACTCTTGAGCGCCAGTATCTGGGAGCACACAACCGAGAAAGGCACGTTCCACACCGTCGCCTTCGAGCGCCGCTACCGTGACGCGAAAGGCGACTGGCACGGAACCCAGAGCTTCGACAAAACCAATCTGCTCATCCTCGCCAAGCTTGCCGATCAGGCGGATACCGAGATCGCGCGCCTCACTGCCAGCCTCAAAACCGAGCAAACCGCCGCATAAGCGGCACTAATCGGGCGGCCCTCGGGCCGCCCTCCTTCAACCCGAGCCAATGGAGCTACTCTATGACCCACCTACCTTCTGAAATTCTCACCGCCATTGAAACTGTCCTCGACTACTGCTGGGACGACGAGTTACGCAGTTACAAAGAAACGCCCAGGAAGCAAAGGCACAATCATATCTTCGCATCGCTCAAGATTGTGCGAGACTTCGTCAATTCGGACGACACCGCTCCGATCTATCCTTCGGAATCAATAGCGCCACGCTACGAAGTTCAAACCGAAATGCTCTCCGGCTGGGAGAACTGCTGGACTGACGACGTTGGCCAGACCATTACCTTCGCCACGCGCGAGGAGGCCGAGGACGAGATCAGGGACCACATCTCGGATTGCATCAACGCCGTGGAAAGCGGTGACATGCTGGATAGTCCAGACCCTGCAAGCCTCCGCATTGTGGAGGTCCTGGCATGAAAACACTTCGCCGTCAAACATTTGCCGACCCGTGGCCACTGCCTGCGCGGATGACCGCTGCATGCGTTTGGCTGCACTCCACCTGGGACGAAGGAAATGAACGGGACTGAATAACGCACTGCTGTTATTCAGGTTCCGGGTCCTCACGTTCATCGCGCTGGCGCTCCATGCGTTCGCGCCAGATCACTTCACCGATTCCGGTTGCAATGCCGAAGGCGGCGATTGCGGACCACCTGGCCGAGGGTGACTTCATCTGATCGGCGGCGAGAATGCCCGCAAGCATTCCGCCCATATGAATCGCTCCCATCGTGATATGGGCGCTCGAAACCACATGATGGTGCTTGCGTCCGGGCCGGACCTTTTCGCGCCATGAGCCAGGAGGTGTGTCTATATGCTTAGCCATGCTTACGTCTCCTTCGGCTTGGGGGCATCGAAAGCGACCGGTGCAGGCAGCTTGTTCTTGTCGCGCAGCGCCGCGAACCAGTGTGGTGGCTTGCCCTTGCCAACCGTGTACGCCTGGCTGGCATCGGCGGGATTGACGAAACGTTCCCCCGCGCGCATGACGGCCTTGCCGCCTTTTGGCTTGCGGCCGACATCGAACGAGATGGTGATCTGTGCCGTCGCGGCGATCTGCCGGATCTGCTCCATCGCATCGTTCTTGCGCTTCTCGGCGCGGGTTTGCAGCAAGCCTTGCGCTGCCGCGATCACCTGCACCAATTCAGGGTCGGTGAACGTATTTAACGTTTCATGATTCATTGGTCGTCCTCCTCAGGTTTCTCAAGATGAATACTGTCGATGTGAGATGCGTCTTCGGGCTTTAGCCCGTCTTCAGCGAACGTTCCTTCCTGCACGAATCGCGCGCGGTGGCGCTTGAGCAGTTCGTAAAGGGCAAGCAGCTTGCGGCCCTCGATGACCACGGTGCTTGACGCAAATGCCAGCTTAAGTCGGTCGAGCGGACTAAAATCGAGCTTCATTAGCGTGCCGTAAGGCAGCGCGCAGCGCGAGCCGTCCTTGAGACGGACATCGAGCATCAGATCGTCGTCGCGATGCCTGCTACCGCCGAATGATTCGCGCACGGAGCTGTCTTGCTCGTCCTTTTCTGCGGCGGGTTTTCCGCCAAGCCTGTCCAGCACCGAGTTGCTTCGGCGGGGAGGATCATAAGGTTCTGCCATGGTCATTGTCCTTTCCGGGGCGCGGCAGTATCAGGTCGCGGCCTTTCTCGCGAAGGACCTGATAATTCTGCTTGATTGCATCGCGCAGCTTTTTGGTTTGTTTTGGCCTTGCCTCCGGCGCGTGCCCGGCAAGCAACTCCGTTGCGGACAGACGCTGTCCGCTTGTCCGCACCGCATCGAGCATGGCTTGCTTGTCGTCGGTGTAGAGCTTCACCGACTCGCGGCCACGCGATACCGAGACATAAAATTGCTCTCGGCTCGCCGCCGCGAGGGCGTCTTGCCCCATCGCGACGAAGACCTTATCTACCGTTTTACCCTGCGCCGAATGGCTGGTGCTTGCGTAGCCATAGGTCAGATGACCGTAGTTTTTCGGGACCACAAATCCATTTGTGAAGCGGACATCACCGGCGCGGGTAAAGCCTTCGACCTCATAGACGGAGCCGTTGTTCAAGCGCGCCTTGCCGATCTTGCCGGTGCGCGCATCCTCCGTGCCGTATCCGTTTTGCGTGATACGCACAACGTCACCGGCAGCAAGGGCCAGTTCCGCCTTGCGATAAACCTGGAATCGCTCGGCGTCTTGCAGTTGCAGCTTAGCCTTTGTGCCATCGGCGCGCCGGATGCTAACGCCAGTTGCGTCATGCCCCAGGACCTCGACCTTTTCACCGCGCGCAAAGCCCTTGGCGTTTTGGTGAAACTGCACCACCAGGCCGGGCGCATAGGCCGCCGCGTCCTTACGTTGCGCCGTCGTCCAGTTGGCGGCCTCAAGCGTGGCCACTGACCGCTCGGCTTCGCCTAAGCGGCCCTCGCCACGCATCCCTTCACGGATATAAGCCGTGATCTGGTCGCCCTCCCTATGGGTCGGCGCGACGACGAGCGCGGTCTTCGGCGTGCCGTCGCGCCCCACTTCCTTGATTGCGGCAAGGTAGTCACCGGCCATCTGCCGGTAACGCTCCGCACCCTCCAGTTCCACAATCGCGCCCATGCGGTCCAGCGCTTCGATGCCCTCCGTAAGCTTCGTGCCGTGCTTGCCCGGCGCGTCGCCCTCGCTTATCGCCTGAACCGCTGCGCGGTACTCTGCATTCGTCTGGCGCTTAACCTCCTTTAGCTCCGCGAACGGAAGCCCTGCTTCCTCTTCGATAATGCGGAGCGCATCGCCCCGGACGACGGCGGTATGCTGCTTCCTGTCGCCTGCGAGTATCACGCGGCAGTTCTGTTCCTTCGCCAGGGCAAAGATCCGATTCGTATCCTTGACCGAGAGCAACCCTGCCTCATCGATCCAGATCACCTGGCCCTTTACTTGTCCCCGCAGATTCTCATCCGTCAGCAGCCGCTCGACGGTGTCAGCATTGGCAAACCCTTCTGACCGGAGCACGCCGCGCGAGGCTTCCGCCGAAGGCGCGAAGGTGAACACCTCGTGCCCGCCCTTGCGGATGGCGGCAACGGTCGCTTCCATCATGCGCGTCTTGCCGGTTCCGGCTCCACCGCGCAGCCCTATCACCTGGTCACGCGACGCAAGGATCTTTTGCGCAGCGGCGCGTTGCTCCGCCGTGAGACTTTCGTCCAGGGCCGGAGCGTCGTGACCGGACAGTTTTCTGTACGCGCCCCGGCCCGCACGGACAAACGCGACCATGTCCGCCTCCTCGCGGTACACCTGCTTCGTCGTCGCGTAACGCACGCCGCCGACGTCTTTGAGGATCACGTCGCCTTTCTGGGATTCCGCCTTCATCGCTTCTACCGAAACCGAACCGACCCCATGCATCAGGGCCTCGGCGAGCAGTTGCTTTTCTCTGACGACCGATGCGCGTTCGAAGGAATGTTCGACCGCATGATCCAGAGCTTGCTCGGGGGTAATTTCCTTGGTGGGCATCTGGTCCCTGGACGCCGCCAATGTCTCGCGGTCATCCTCGCTCAGGCGCTTGTTCCACTCGGCCCGAAGCTCGCCGATGGTCAGATCGGCATTCTTCGCGTTGCGGGTCGTGCGTCCGAGTTCTGCCTTCCGCTTGGCATCAACAATGCCCCGCTTTGCAGCTTCCTCTTCAATGAGCTGTGCCCTTCGTGAAAACTTGTCCGTTAGGGCCGCATCGATTCCGGTAAGCCGGAAGCTTTTGCCCTCGCGCTCAATACCGTATCCAAGGTCTTTCAGCTTGCCCGCAAGCCTCGCATGAAACGCCGCCTGATAGTAGGTCGCGTCGCGCTTGATGGCGCTGAACTCTCCTGCTTTCCAGCAGCCCTCTACCGCGTCATAACTGAGGTTCATCGCAACGGCGTGGACATGCAGTTGCGGGTCCGGCACACCGTCCGCTAATGGCCGGGTTGTGCGATGGACAAACTCGGCCCAGATCAGGTTGCCCGTCTGCCGGTCGTGAAACGCTCCGCTCTTCCTGACCCGCACCGCCATCGCCCGCTCGACTTCCGCCATCGTCTCGCGCACAGCTTCCTGAAACGCGGTTCGGACTTCTTCGTGTCCGCCGAGTTCGTACGCCAGCGTCACGGACTTCGGCGCATCAAACGTAAAGTCGTAAGCCACCCGGCGATTCGCCCGCATTCGCTGCGTCAACTGATGACCCGTCACCGGGTCCTTGTTGTCGCACAGCGCATGGAATGCATCACGGTCAATTGGCCCATCCAGGCCCAGGAGCTTTGCTCCGAGCCCGTGCCATTGTCCCTTGATCTGCTGGCCGTCCTTCATGTAGTAATCGGCTTGTGCCAACTCCTCCTTGAAGTAGTCCTTTGCGGCCTGGCTATTGGACTGTTGGTTGATGAACAGCATCAGCCCTCACTCGCCCTGTTTCGTTAAATGACGAATTCGTTAAATAAAGAATAGGCATGGAATGGTTAAGGAACCCCTAAGAATCCCTAAACTTGTATGCAAGTTCAGGGACCCCAAAATTGTAAAATCCTGTAGACATCTCTCCTTAGCGGTGCTAAGGGCCGGTTTGCGGCGGCGTTAGGGTCTTCGTAAGACCCTGCCACCCACCGGCAAGAGATGTCTTTGGACGGCGCTTCCGCCCCGTCAAACAAAGCGTTACGCTTTTGTGACGGTGCTCGCGGCCAGCGTAAGTGACGCGGTCGGCCACTGCGGCTACGTCCTGTATTGGCGGGTCGGTTCGTTGCATCTACCGCTCCATGCCACGCGATTTCTTTTGTATCGCCGTCTGGCCGCTGAAGCGATCTGTAGGGCTCATCGCCGCCTGCGTCTTATCCTGGTTGTTCTGCTTTTGAAGCAGCGCGGCATTGCTATCGCCTTGACCGGTAGATGGTCCGGTCCCGACGTGCATGCTGGCCTTCTTTAGCCTCTCGCCAACCTCCCTTGCCTTGGCGAGTTCCGATGCCGGAACCACCTTGGAAACGTCCGGCTGTGCAGGTGCCGGTTTGACGGCCTCTATGGCGGGGCTTTGGGCAGGCTTAGGGGCGGCCTGTTGCTGACGGTTCTTGATGAAATCGAGAATTGCCATGATGCTCCTTATAGAAGAAGGGCGACCCGGCTTTGCGTCTTAGTGCGCGCGCCGGGTCGCCAACTTGGTTGCTTAAGCCACTCTGGTCGGGACCGGTTCAACCGGCGAAAGGAGAAGGGCAATTTCCGTCGGCAGCGCCGGAACCTTAGGGGCCATCTGCATGATCGCCGCCGCCCGAATCTCGGCCGGAGCAGTACCTACAAACCCAGCCATGTGAACCGGAGCAAGTTCCTTTTCGGTAGCCTTGCCCACGACCGCTTTGGCAATGAGGGGACCCACGAACTTGCTATCCATCATCGTGCGCAAATGCAGCCAGGCCTGATACCAGGACAGGTAGTTCTTGCAGGCCAGGGCCGCAGCACAGATGATCAGATACACCATGGCCGGACGGTCAAGAATGGTAACGAGCCTCAGGACAATCGCCACAGTAGCGACGAAGAGGGGCTCCCAAACCACCCTTACGACCCAGAAGGATTGGCCCTTGGGTAGATGTGCAAAGAACGGGAGCGCCTCCCCCTCGAAGAGGCTGTGATCCTCAAGTTCCATGTGGAAGATCCGCCGCCAGAGCCGTGGAGCATGGATCGCGCTTCCTGCAAAGAACAGCAGCGACAGGGTACCAAGCCCGATCACGCCCGACGGCGTGAAAGACGCGCTTCTTGGCAGGGGCAGTAGAGAGGCGATGCCGCCCAGGAGCGGCAGTACGCTCATTAGCATGCAGGTAAATATCATCTGCACGGGATCGAAGTAGCGAGTTCCAAAGCGCGGCCTTAGCGCATACTCGACTGGCGTCGTAACGATTGAGCAAATGTTCTGGAGGATGCGGACGCCTCCTACATAGAGATCCTGCAAGCTGAGGGAAGTCTGTTGGTCTGACATGGTTGTGTTTCTCCTTTGTGGTTGGGGTTAAATGTCACGCGAGAAAGCCACAGTCAGGTAGTTACACCCTTGTGGCTTCTCCTTCGTGACGGTTGCGTTGAAGGACTTACCGCCCTGATAAACGATGGCGGTAGAAATGGGGTTTAGTCCGTCGGGTTTTGCGAGTTGCGAGAAGACCATCGGCTCGACGTTGTAGACGAGTTGTTGAGCTGCGCCGAAGCTCGCGCCACCGGTTGCATCGGAGTTGTAGCTGTCCAGGTAACGGTATTGCTTCCCGATCAATTCAGCGGCGTATAAATTTGTATCGGAGCAGTTTTGCTGATGCGAGATTTTGAGCATTAAGTTGCCCAGAAACGCCTTGGTCTTCGATCCCGGCTGCTGTTCGCCCAACTCCTCAGAGAGGTTCAGGATGTTCTGCGTCAGGCAGACTACCGCAACGCGGGCGCTGCGGCAGGTCTGCTGAAACGCGTTATCGCGACGTGTGACGAAGTATTGGAATTCGTCTTGCCAGATAAAGACCGGGTTGGCCGACTCGGCGAGATTGCGTCTCAAAAATGCTCGCTGGAAGACCAGCTTGACTAACGCATTAATCAGCCGACCCGTCTCATGGCCGTATTCGAGCAAAGGAAAATCGACGATCACGATTTTGCCCTGGTGCGTGGCCATCTCAGGAAGAAACGTACACTTGCCAGAGCAAAAGAGCCGGTCGAAGGGACTGTAGAGAAATTTGTCTGCAAGCCCGGACCACGTCATCTCTAAAGAACTACGGGGCCGTTCGTCGAAAGCGGGCCACTGCTCGAAGAAGTAGTCCGTAACGATCTTGATATCATTCCACTGCGCTGCCGTCAGTGAGTCTTGACGCTCGGTAATCTGCTTTGTAAGCGAGGCGCAGAACGACTCCTTTTGCCACGCTTCCTCTTGGTACTCGCCGATCCTGGTGGGAAGCGATTTCATCAACCTGTCGATGTTGGTTATGGAAATGGACTCGCCCGCCAAATCCAGCAATTTGATTGCCGCACGCATGTTTTTTTCTGTGCCGCGCTCCCAAAAAGGATCGTGAGAGTGCCCGCTGTCCTTTTTGCCGATAGCCATGAGTGTCGAGAATAGGTCGATGATCGATTCGAGATCTCCTGCACCCCGCCCTGGCCTTTTCCATTCGTAGTGGAATGCGTCTAAGCAATGCCCACTTTCAGCGTTAAAGACGATGAGATCATCTTCGCGTCCACAGGCTTTGGCGTAGCCGATCCAGTTGTCCGTCTCCTCGGCCTTAGCTGTAAGCACAAGTCCACCCATCATCGGGGTCTTGAGGAAAGAGTAGGCTAGTGCCTTGCCGGTGCAACTAGTCTTGCCAGACCCAGACGAGCCGGTAATCAGCGTGCCCTCAAATGAATCTCTAAGCGTCCACATGTCAGACGCCGAAAATGCCTGAAGCGGTCTATCCAAGTCGCTCGTCGTAATCGTCAACCCCATAGGCCTCCTTCGGTATCGAACAAGGAGCCCTAACGGCCTCTTTGCTCATGTCGATCATGCCCGGAGAGCGGTGGCGAGCGAAAGACAAGAGGGGTCAAAACGCTATTTGGCGAAGGTTTCCATACCTCCCTGTGCACAAAATTGGCGATAATTAACTTCATGGACGAGCCAAGACCCACGGATGACGAAGTTCAGCACCAGTTGGCAGCAATCCTGGATAGCCCGGTTTTCACAATCAAGAAGAAGCTTCCAGACATGCTTTCTTGCATCGTGGACCACTGGCTGAAACGTGAAGAAATCAATGAGGAGGTACTCCTCATTGAGCTGTTCAGCGAGGGCTCCGCTGAGACAATCGTCCGTAATAACGCTTCAAATTTACGCACAGCACTGGCGGAGTATTACGACAATGAGGGACGGCGCGAACAAATCAGAATCTCCGTTCCTCGTGGTGGATACAACGCTGATATCTACTACTCGGCGGCAATTCGCGAGCGCGCTGAACTTGACCAACGCGAGGCGGCGTTGCGTGTAAGGGAGTCTGAGATCAAGAGGGAGCACGCCGAGTTCGACCGGAAAGTCGAAGAAGCTGAAGCCCTTTACGCGAAGCGGGAGGCTCTCAATGCCGCCAGGCATGCCGACGTTGACAGGAAGCTTGCAGCGCTCGAAACCAAGTTAGTGGAACGTATTGAAAAGCAGGCTAGCGATACAGAGCGGCTGCAACAAGAGCGAGAAAAGCGGATTAGAAACGAAATTATCGCAAACGGTAGCCCTGACGGAGGATTTTGATCGGGACGTCAACGCTCCGTCGATCTATCCAGCCTCCTGCGAGCAGCCAAACGCTGCCTCTCCAAACCCTTGTCGATCTCATCCGAGATCTCAGAATCGGACAATAGCTCGCTCTCGCTTGCTTCAAGAAATGGAATGGGAGGCCCCCACCTTTTGCGGTGTTGATTGTATAGCTCCTCTGCTTCTCCCTTTTCGATTTCGCCATTTGCATACCTTGTCACAAATGCCGTGGCCTCGCGCAACCGCAAATCGAAACCCCTCGCGAGTGCCTTACGCTCCCGCTCAAGCCACTCGCGCATGTCATCTGGGGTCAGGTAGCCATCCCATTTCTCTTTCTCGTTTGTCACGAAGCGTCCTGCAAAAAGTGGCGTGGTATCTCGGTTTAACCCCTTTTGTCCCCCCTGTAAAGCTATGCGTTGTAAGGCCTACCTGCGTTCCGCTCCGCTTCGAGGGAGATGAAACGAACTGACCCAACAGCGATTCGGACTCCAACCAATTGACCCCACTTGTCTTTTCAGGAAGGTCCGTTCCCCCCGATACTCATCTCAGGTTTTGGGCCTGAACTCCCAAAATCCTTCGGGGATGGATCGTGCGACAGACGGCGAAACGCCCCACCCAAAGAAGCCCAAAAGGGCCAAGGAGAACTCAATGGACGAACAGAACGACAACAACAACTCAGACGACAAGACCTCCCGTTTTATCGGTCGATGCCTAATCCGCCTAGCACTGTATGCCGTCGTCGGGCCGGTGCTCGGGGAAATCGGCGCGACAGTCCTCGAAATAGTCAACGACGTGGACACCTCATCCTGAACTCCCGGGCGGGAGTTTCGGCTCCTGCCCATTTTTCCCATGCCTCCGATACTCACTCTCGCCGAAGTAGCCAACGCGTTGCGTTGCTCGAAGGCGCACGTGTCCCACATCATCAATCGCAAGGTTCCCCACCTGCCTCCGCTGCCCGTCGTGCGGATCGGCAGGCGAGTCCTGATTCGCCGCGAATCCCTCGTGGAATGGATGCGTGTTGTAGAGAACAAAACCGCCGGAGTGCGATAATGCCTTCAGACCTGAGTTCATCGCTGGGACGCACAAGGAGCATTGTGCGAAGAAAGCGTTATCAAGAAGGAAGTTTGCAAATCAGATCACACGGCAAACGGAAAAACTGGGCGGTGCTCTACTGGGAGGGCGGCGCAAGGAAATACTATACCCTTGGCCTGCACTCAAAGATGAGCAAGAGCGAGGCGCAGCACAAGCAGGCCGAGTTCATGGGAGAGATCAATGCGAAAGCGGCGACGACTCCCGACCCCGCAATCACGTTTGGCAATTACCTAAGCAACGTGGCGCTCCCCTTCATGCGAAAGAAGTGGAAGCGCTCAACCGCTTTAACCAGCGAGAATCGCATCACCCACCATCTGGCGGAGTTTAGCGAAACCCGGCTCACGGCAATTACGCTGAAGGCCCTTCAAACCTTCCTTGGCCGCAAGGCAGCAGAATTGTCGCGCAGCATGGTGGCGCATCTTCGCTGGGATTTACGGTCTGTGTTCAAACTGGCATTGGCAGAAGGCTACACTCAGCGCGACCCGACCGCCGCCCTCTATACCCCGAGGGAAGCGGAGACGGAGCCAACCCGCGTAATGACAGCAAAGGAGGTTGAGCAGTACATCGGTGTCCTCGAATTGCGTGAGAGCGTCATCGCTCATCTTGCGATCTTCGCAGGCATGCGGCCCGGAGAGATTCTTGGACTCCAGCGCCAGCATGTAAGCGAGGACTGCCGGGCGGTGACGATTGCCCAGCGGCTATATCGCGGTGACATCGACACACCGAAAACCAGATCGTCCAAACGGACCGTTGCCATTCCCACGAAGACTGCATCCCTGATGCAGGAATGGATGGGCTTGGTTGCGCAAAGCACTGAGGCCTGGGTGTTCTCTTCGGAGAATGCCGCAAAGCCGATGTGGCGCGACAACATCTGGTGCCGGGGCATGAAGCCCAAACTCAAGCCACTGGGTTTGGATTGGGCGAATTTTCAGGTGCTACGGCGGACACATGCCTCCCTCGGACATGAGGCGGGCATCGATCCCAAAGTAGCAGCCGACCAGCGCGGTCATGGGATCGGGGTAGCGCTGGATGTGTACACCAAGACCGCCCTTAGCAAGCGGGCTGAAGCAGCGGAAGTGCTGGAAAACAGCGTTTTCGCGGCTTAATGGAGTGTAGTGGAGTGGAAGAAGTTGCTGAGTTCTCCCAAGTGATTGATTTTATGGAGCGGGAGACCGGGTTCGAACCGGCGACGTCCAGCTTGGGAAGCTGGCATTCTACCACTGAATTACTCCCGCTCAGGGTTGGCTTTAATACGCCGATCTGGACGTCAGACCTTAATATAGCAAAC
>Ga0163144_10002354_pt1 | contig 43786 bp, 24 predicted proteins | sample OliLak19BULKMAT1_FD_123175 | JGI IMG/M metagenome (GOLD analysis project Ga0163144, IMG submission 123175) | Freshwater microbial mat bacterial communities from Lake Vanda, McMurdo Dry Valleys, Antarctica - Oligotrophic Lake LV.19.BULKMAT1 | ecosystem: Environmental > Aquatic > Freshwater >...
CATCAACCATTCATGCATTTTTGTTTTTGCATTTGCCAAAGGTTTTACGCCATCATTTGCAAAGGATGTTGCTGCGAGTAACAATCCTAAACCTAAAATTCTTGTACTGAGTTTAATCGAAGTGAAATTTTTCATATTTTTATATTTATTAGCCCGAAGCGAAAAATTAATTTCAATTTTTCTGCTTTGGATTCGTTTTTTTATCTTCAATGACAATTCGACGGCCTGCAGAAATGTGTTTGAAGGGGTTAATTTGATGGTAGGACGGAATGAAGATTTGATTTGTTACAGGAGGCAATTATTTTTTTTGTGAATGCCTGATTTTGTTGAAAACTCCATAAGAATTGATTTACCTAAACTTTCTTTTCGTTGTACCTTTGCCCCATGCTCAGCATCGATCCAAAATCAATTCCAGTCCCGCAACTCCATGCCTATTTATTGGGAGCCATTGGTCCGCGGCCAATTGCGTTTGCAAGTACGGTTGATGAAAACGGGAATCCGAATTTGGCGCCGTTTAGTTTTTTTAATGTGTTTAGTGCCAATCCACCTATTTTAATTTTTTCGCCTGCTCGGGCGGGAAGAACAAATACAACAAAAGACACTTACAACAATGTAAAAAAAGTGGCGGAAGTGGTGATTAATGTTGTTAGTTACGACATGGTTCATCAGGTTTCTCTTGCAAGTTCGCCTTATGCCCCTGGTGTAGATGAATTTGAAAAAGCAGGTTTTACAAAATTAAAATCTGATACTATAAAACCATTTCGTGTTGCTGAATCTCCTGTGCAATTTGAGTGTGTGGTAAATCAAGTTATAGAGTTAGGAAAAGAAGGCGGTGCAGGAAATTTAATAATTTGTGAGGTAAAAAAAATTCACATCAACGAAAATGTTTTAAACGCTGAGGGTAAAATTGATCAACACAAAATAGATTTAGTTTCTAGAATGGGTGGTAACTGGTATTGCCGTTCCGATAAAAATTCGATGTTTGAAATTGCAAAACCGATAACAACTTGTGGCATAGGCATGGATAAGGTTCCGCAAGATATTTTAAATTCAAAACTTTTTTCAAAAAACGATTTAGGCCAATTGGCCGGTATTGAAGCGTTGCCAAACGAAACTGATGTTAATGAATACAAATTGCTTGAGTTAAGCGAATTATTCGTTTCTTTGGAAAACAACCAGAACGAATTGGAGTTGCAACTACACGAACGAGCAAAACAATTATTAAAAGAAAACAAACTAACAGATGCATGGTTGACGCTGTTAGCATTTAACAACAATTAAAAAACAACATTCCTTACTCCGCCTTCGACTTCGCTCAGGCATCATAAGGGAATTAAAAACAAACCAAATTTATGTATACATTAAAAGGAGAATTAAAAGTAATCAGTCCAGTTGTTCAGGTTTCTGATTCATTTAAAAAAAGAGAATTTGTGGTGATTGATGCTTCGGGTCAATACGCTCAAACAATTCAATTTCAAGCGGTGCAAGATCGTTGCGAGTTATTAGATAAATTTAAAGCTGGCGACAATGTTGAAGTTACTTTCTTTTTAAGAGGAAGAGAATGGACCAATCCTAAAGATGGTGTGGTAAAATTCTTCAACTCGCTTGATGCTTGGAAAGTTGAGTCTGCTGGCGCAGGAACAGAGAAAGTAACAACAGCAAATAACGCTGAAACCTTTGTTGCTGAAGGTGATGATGATTTGCCGTTTTAATAAACCCACTTTTCGACTTCGCTCAGAGTTGGTTGGCAGAATTTAAGAAGTTGGCTGCACTCAAAGTATACAATCGATAGTAAGAGTTTATAGAAAAAATCCCGATTCACTTAGATGATTCGGGATTTTTTTTGGATGAAATTCTACAAAAACTTCAACTGATAAAGCAATCCGTTTTTACTTTCAAATGTAATTGTACCATCCATTTGATCAGTTAACATCACAATTAATTGCATGCCTAAACTTTCTGTTTTTGTAATATCAAAACCTTTTTTTAGTCCGGCGCCGTTATCTGAATAATTGATGATGCACCAGCCTTCTTCGTTCGTTACCGCTTCTATTTTTATTTTTCCTTTTTTATTTTTGTTTTTGAATGCATGTTTAAGCGAGTTGCTCATCATTTCATTCATAATTAAACCAAGGGGAATCATTTGGTCAATTTCAAAAAATATTTCTTCATCAATATTTAGTTCTAATTCTATTTCGTGATTAGGAGGAGCGTAAGAAATGAAAAGACTAGTTGACAAAAAATCGGTATATTCTTTTAGTTGCGTAAAAACAAAATCTTTTGTGCTATATAACATTTCGTGCACAAGCGCCATTGCGCTTATTCTGTTTTGACTATCGCGCACAAGCGCTAACAAGCGCTCATTATCTTCATTGATGGTTTGCAGATTAAGCATACTAATAATAATCTGCATATTGTTTTTAACGCGGTGATGCAATTCTTTTAAAAGCTGCTCTTTTTCTTTTAGCGAAATAACATTACCTCTTAACTCTTCGCCCAGCATATTAACTCCTGCGGCAATTGCTGTGAGTGTGTCTCCTTTATCATCAATCGGTATTTTGTGCGAAAAATCTAAACGTGCAAATGCCATAATGGTATTCACAATATCTTTGGTACGCTTATCGTTTTTCATTGTAGTGTTGGACTTTTTGTTTTTTTGCACCAATCAATTGCTTTCTCTTCTTTGGTAAATAGTTTTACCGGCACTCTAGGTTCATTTAATCCCATAAAAAAATTACCGATAATTTTACTTAAGGGAGAATCAACTAAAATTGCAAAAGCATAAACACGAGATTCGCGACCACGCATTGAAAAAAAATCACGCGCTTCTTTTGTAATCGATTTTATTTGACGGGTATCAATTACAATCGGATAATTTGCTGGCCCAACCAATGCGTTTACTACTTTAGAATTCTCATGAGCATCTTCTAAAACAACTTCTGAGCCTGGTTTTACTTGAGTTCGTGCAATACCATCCTCACCCATCCACGTATAGTAAGTGCGCAATTCTGATACACCTTTAATTGGTCGATCCATTAGGATAAAAATACCTATTTTTTTGTTCCAACCAAACAGCTTAAAATACTATCGTAAGATTTCTCATATATTTGTTTCATTATCTTGTAATTAATTCTGAACCCGTGAATTTAATTGATCGCATATCTGCATTAAAAATTAACGCAAAGCTCACCATTGCTTTTTTTGTTATTGCTTTTTCATCTATTACTATCATTGGATTTTTATCCTATTTTCAAGGAAAACGTTCACTCGAATTAGAATCATTCAATCGACTTACCGCAGTTCGGGAAATGAAAGCAACACAAATTGAAGATTATTTTGAGCAAATCGGAAATCAAATTGTCACTTTTTCTGAAGACCACACCATTATTGAAGCCATGCGAGATTTTAAACAAGGCTTTGACACCATTGAGCAAGAACTAAATTATTCAGAAAGTGATTTACAAAGCATGGAATTTAGACTCACTAAATATTATGAGTCAGAATTTTTACCCCGTTTAAAAAGAAATCTAGATGCAAATCCAACAATCAACGACTATTTGCCCGCCGGTATCAACGAAAAAATTCTGCAAGATTTATACATTGCTTCAAACGAAAATGACGTTGGAGGCAAACATTATTTGCACCATGCGCCAGACCACAGCACTTATAGTACGGCACATAAAATTTATCATCCACTTATTCGAAGCTACCTTGAAAAATTTGAATACTACGACATTTTTTTGGTAGATGATGAAACTGGAAATGTTGTGTATTCTGTTTTTAAAGAGGTTGATTTTGGAACATCATTATTAACCGGACCTTATGCAAAAACAAATTTAGCTGAAGCGTTTCGCCTTTCGATTGAGGCGACCGAAAGTGACTTTATTAAGTTGGTAGATTTTGAATCTTATCACCCTTCGTATAATGCTCCTGCAGCGTTTATCGCCTCACCTATTGTTGACGATACCGGCGATAAATTGGGTGTGTTAATTTTTCAAATGCCTATCAAGCGCATCAATGATATCATGACTAATCGGCACGAATGGGAAAATGTTGGTTTAGGAAAAAGCGGCGAAACATATATTGTTGCCGAAGATTTTACACTTAGAAATCAATCTCGCTTTTTTATTGAAGATCAGGAAAATTATTTTAAAATGATTACAGAAATTGGCACACCAGAATCGACTGTTGCCAAAATTCGAAACTTTGAAAGTACCATTGGATTACAAGAAGTTAAAACGGCCGGAACCATTGCTGCTCTTGAAGGAAAGACGGACGCAAAAATTTTTGATGATTACCGTGGTATATCTGTTTTATCATCTTACAAGCCACTTCAAATTCAAGACATGCACTGGGTTATCATGAGTGAAATTGATACGGATGAAGCTTTTTCACATGTATATGATTTAAGAAAAAACATCATTATCGTTTTTATCGGATTATTAATTTCTATCATTTTTGCATCCATCATTATTTCAAAAAAAATCACCAAGCCAATAAAACAACTAACCGAAAAAGCACAAGAATTAGCCGGTGGAAACTTAGATGTGCATATTGATGTTGTTGGCAAAGATGAAATTGGAATGCTTTCTCAAAGCTTTAATGATATGCAACATTCCATTAAAAAATTAGTGGAAGATTTAAAAGACATTAACCACAATTTGGAAGACAAAGTAATTGAGCGAACGCAAGAAATCAATCATCAAAAAGAAATGGTGGAAGAAAAAAATCGAGAGATTGTTGATTCCATCAATTATGCGTTGCGATTGCAACAGGCAATTATTCCACCTATTAGTAAAATCAAAGAAAAATTTCCGGATAGTTTTGTTTTGTTTAAACCTAAAGACATTGTAAGTGGAGATTTTTATTGGATGGACGTAAAAGGAAATACTGTTTCAATTGCTGCTGCGGATTGCACAGGGCACGGCGTTCCTGGCGCATTAGTAAGTGTTGTTGGAGCCAATAGTTTAAACCGATGTGTGAAAGAATTTGGACTTAAAAAACCAGCTTCTATTCTTGATAAATTACGCGAATTAATCATTGAGACTTTTGAAATGTCAAACCACGAAGTGAAAGATGGAATGGATATTTCATTCATCCAATTTGATCCTGAAAAAAAGAAAGCACAATGGTCGGGTGCAAATAATCCACTGTGGATTTTACGAAATGATGGAAATGAAATTGAAGAAATAAAAGCAGACAAACAACCAATTGGAAAATTTGAACACGCCAAACCATTTACCAATCATGAAATAGATGTTTTTCCTGGCGATACTCTTTATTTATTTACAGACGGTTTTGCAGATCAGTTTGGTGGCGAAAAAGGAAAAAAATTAAAAGCTTCCGTTATGCGCGAACTCTTTATTTCAATGAAAGGCGTGCCAATGGAAACCCAGAAAACGAAGATAAATCAGGCGTTTGAAGATTGGAAAAATGTGCTTGAACAAGTTGACGATGTTTGTGTTATTGGAATTAGAATTTAGTTTTTTAAAATTGGCAAAAGCATTATATACCTTACTCATTTCTGCTTTTTCATTTTTTACCATTTAGAAAAATTCAATTTCCATTGGAGTTTCAATAAATATTTAACTATATTTACGATTGTCTCTCTTTATCAGACACTATGAAATTAAACGATTTACTCTTACTTTCTGCTTGTTGTTTTAATCTGTTTTCATTTGCTCAACCTGCAAATAATAATTGTGCAAACGCCGAGCGATTATGCTCAAATGTGGTGTTAGGTGGAACAACAACTGGCGCTACAGCAAACGCTGGAACAGATTATGATTTTTGTTATACTTCATCAAGTACAGTTTGGTATATGTTCACAACAAACAGTGCAGGCGGAAATGTGACAATTGATTTTACCAATTTGGTTTTCAACCCTGATGTTACAATGGGCCAACAGCTAGAATCTATGCTAATTTTAGCTACAACTCCTTGCTCTGTTCCATCTTATTTCCCATATTCCGCTTGTGGAACCGGCGCAACTGATTATAGTATTACATCAACAGTAGCTCTGGCCGCAAATACAACCTATTATGTTCAAGTAAATGGAACCAATTTAGGTGTTGGTGTAACCCAGTCCGCTCAATGCGATTTTGATATTACCATTTCTGGTCCGGCCATTGATAAAACTCCACCTTTAGCATCCATCTCCGCAACCAATACAGTATTGTGTTTCGGTGATAGTGAAATTGTAGATGCAACAGTAACTAATTGCGCTGACACGTCAAGTTTTGCTTGGTATTTCAATAATGTTTTACTTTCATCGGGCACTTCCAACACTTATGACGCAGGCACATTACCAGGAACTGGTTATTTAAAACTAATCGTATCGTGTGATTTGATTTGTACAGTAAAAGACACTACAGATAGTATCTATTTTGAAGTTACGCCCATTGATGCGGATGCAGGTGCGGATAAATTCATTGGTGCCGGAGGTCAAGCAAATATAGATGGCTCAGGCAGTGCAGGAACAGTTTCTTGGACCCCTGGAACAACTTTAACAAATGCTGCAATATTTACTCCAATTGCAACACCTAGCGAAACAACAACTTATTTTTTAACTGTAACAAATGGTTCTTGTACAGCCACCGATAGCATGAATGTTTTTGTAGGTGAAATCATTACCATCTATTCTTCCTTTACACCAAACGGTGATGATATAAATGATAAATGGATTATTCGAAATAGCGATCAATTCGACAACATCGAAATATGGATTTATGACAGATCTGGGCAGCAAGTTTTTCATACAACAAATTATTCAACACAAGATAAATGGTGGGATGGAACACTGAAAGAAACAGGTAATCCATTACCTGCCTCAACTTATTTTTATGTAATTGATTTGAAAGAGGGCGATGACCCAATTTACAAAGGTTCAGTAACAATTATTAGATAGTCTGATGAAAAAAATTCTACTCATTCTTACCGCATTTTTTATTGTATTTAATGTTGCCGCTCAGCAAACAGAGCATTACACACAATACGAATACAATCAATTTGCTTTTAACCCTGCTGTTGCAGGAACAAAGCCCTGCATAGATATCCGCACCGGTTATCGTTTTCAATGGGTGGGTATTGATGGCGCACCACAAACCGGTTTTATTAACGCACATGCTCCCTTACGTTTTAGTAAAAAAAATCGTAACTCATTTGGTCCTAAACATGGTATTGGGGGTCAAATTAAAAGGGACGCTTTTGGGCCTTTTTCTTTTCTCCAGCTTGAGGTAGCTTATGCCTTGCATATACCTATTAATCGTAACTGGAATCTCTCTTTTGGAACTTCGTTAGGATTTAAGCAAGCGAACGTAGATGCCACTGAGCTTACCACTGAAGTAACTGACCCTGCTGTACCAAACTCTAGCCAGTCTTTTATTGTTTTTCCTGATGGTAAGTTTGGTTTATGGATTGCAGATAAAAAAACGTATATCGGTTTCTCCATTCATAATCTTTATGGCCAAACCATGAAATCAATCGGTACCGATAGTGATTTTCAAAGACATTTTTATTTGACCGCTGGAAGAAGTTTTAGACTTCAAAATAAATGGTCTGTAATTCCATCCTTTTTTGTTCTTAAAACAAAAAACACTCCGTTCGATTTTCACCTGAGTGCTGTGGTTGATTTAGATAATAAAATTTCATTTGGTTTAGGCCTAAGGCGTACAGATGCTATTACAGCGCAAATTCGTGTTAAACTATTTAATTTCATTTCTATTGGATATTCGTTTGATTTTATCATTTCAAAATTGGGCGGAAATATGTGGTACACTCACGAAATTACAGGTGGGTTTAATTCGTGCTCGAACTATGGAAACTCTAACACAACAGATTGCCCAGCATTTGAATAAAAACAACCTTTAATATAACTCTTGCGTTTATGAGTTGGAGAGCGTTAATAAATTATCACGATCAAAGTCAATCTGAAGGGGATCAATAGTACTTTTAAAATTTCATACTATGAAGACGAAGCGAGCATTTTCATTTCAACACATCCTCTTGATTTTTGCGTTTTTCGTATCTGTTTCTTCATTTGGCAAAGATTTTTATTGGGTTAACAATGGTGGCTCTTGGGATGATCAAAATCATTGGTCATTAACATCAGGCGGAACTTCTGCCGGCGAATTGCCTAGTGAAAACGACAACGTAATTTTTGATGATAATTCTTTTTCAGATTATTACCCTTCTATTTTTCTTTCTAATTCTGTATCTCTTCAATCCATTCATTTTAAATCTAAATACAATCCTCTTATTAAGGGCACAGACTACTCAATTACAATTAGTCAGGGCATTCAAGCAACGAGCAAATTTGATATTTTATTAAAAGGGTCTGGAGCAGTCATATTTAATAATTCAGGGGCTAATTCGGAACACATAAACACAAACGGAAATGAAATAAATAGCAATGTTCAAATTATTGGAAAATGGGACTTATCAAATCATTTAATTGCTGGACTCGATAATCAAATTAATCTTATCTCAGGAACTCTTAAAACAAACACCTACACACTTTTTGCTGATCAAATTATTGCCAATACTTCCCCCGTTTATGTTGATTTTACCGGCTCTGCAATTTTTGGATATTCACATCTTGATTTAAGTAAAGCCGTTAACGTAGGTGACAAGGTAAGTTTTCTTACAAACGACGGCAACTTGACGGTATCAGATAAACCGGATTTTAATGGCTCTAGTGTAATAAAAACTATTTTCATTTGTCCTGCCCCCGCAGCTCCTTTAGTGCTAAATTGGAGTGTAACAACAAATTATAATGGAGAAGATATTTCTTGCACCGATTCGTGTGATGGGCAATTAACAATTATTGCAAATGGCACTGCAGGACCTTATGAGTATTCGTTTAACGACGGTACTGGCTTTGGTCCTTTTACATCCCAAACTGTTTATTCTGGTCTTTGTGCGGGTAACTACAGTATGCGAGTGCGTGATTTGAGCAACCAACTTTTTCCAGGTGTTTTTGCAACTTGTACAGTCAGCGAAAATGTTGCAGAACCAGCCGCAATTGACTTTACACTTCTTTTAGTTATTCAACCAACGTGTCCTGTTATTTGTGATGGTCAAGCGTTTACGACGACTTTTGGTGGTACAGGAACACTAATAACTTTTTGGCCAAACAGTATGGAAACCACGGCAAACCCAGTAGGACTTTGTACCGGTATTAATCCTGTTGTTGTCACTGACGATAATGGGTGCCTGTTTTCAGATGATGTTGTTATTAATAATCCACCACCAATTGTGGCTGCTCCTTCAATAACTCCAGCAATCTGCAACGGTTCCTGCGATGCAGAAATTTTAGTGAATCCTTCCGGAGGAAACGGTGCGCCTTATACCTTTTCTTGGGCGCCTATTCCAACTACAAGCGGCCAAGGATCTAACCCCGCAATTGGTTTTTGCCAAGGCCCTGTTATACTTTCTGTTTTCGATACCGACGGATGCCAATTTGATACAACAATTAACATCGTCGATCCACCTATTCTCACTATTTCTGCACTTTTTGCGGCAAATACGTTGTGTTTTGCTTCTTGCGATGGTCAAGCAACCTCAACACCTGTTGGCGGTACTGGTGGTTATACATTTGAATGGTTCAACAACACTACTGGACTTACTACCGGAATAACAGCACAAAACCCTAACACATTGTGTATTGGTAGTTATTATGTTGTGGTTACCGATAATACGGGCTGTACAGCTCAAAGCAACGTTATAGTAATCGGCAGCCCTCCTACATTAGTTGCTACTGCAGCCGCTTATGATGTTTCATGCTTTGGGGTATGCGATGGTTCTGTGGATGTTGATATTATTGGTGGTGTAGGCGGATATCTTTATAGTTGGACAACGGTACCGGGTGGCATTGGTGTTGGTGCCACAGATTCATTAAGCGGGCTTTGTCCAGGACAATTTCAAATTAATGCAACAGATGCAAATGGTTGCCCTATAGTACCAATTATTGTTGAGGTTTTTGAACCACTTCCTGTTACATTAGTTATAAACTCAACCAATCCCACATGTTATGACTTGTGCAATGGAACGGCCACAGCTACTGCCGGTGGGGGTGTTGGTGGATTCACCTATCTTTGGGTTCCGGCTCCAGGAGCTGGACAAGGAACACCGAACGCAACCGCAATGTGTGATGGGGTTTATAACATTACTACTACCGATGCAAATGGCTGTTTTTTGACAGATCAAGCAACATTAACGAATCCACCTTTATTCAATATCACAACAGCACAAACTAATTTATTGTGTTTCGGAAATATAAATGGTACTATAAATATAACTGTTAATAGTGGAGGCAGTGGCGCCGGATATACCTATGTATGGGCGCCCGTTCCTCCTGTGGGTCAAGGAACTCCTAACGTTTCTGGTCTGTCCGCTGGAGTGTGGACAGTAACTATTGACGATCCATTGAGCTGTGATACTGTACTTACTTTTACAATCACTAGCCCACCTCAACTAACAGTAAATGCTGTTGTCATTTCTCAAGCTTCCTGTTTTGGAGACTGCAACGGTTCAGCTCAAGCAATAATGGGCGGTGGTACCGGGCCTTTTAGTGTTTTATGGAATAACATTGCAGCGCAAACAACTGTTGTAGCAAGTAATCTTTGCGCAGGAAATTATATAGCAACTGTTACTGATTTTAATGGATGTACACAATCTGATAATATTACAATTACTCAACCAGGTCCTTTTGTTCTAGACACTACTTATGAGGATTTATTATGCTTTGGAGCTTGTAATGCATTTGCTACGGTAACTATGTTGGGTGGTGGGGCGCCTCCATTTAACATTGTCTGGAACGACCCACTTGTACAAACAACTTTTACCGCATTTAATCTTTGCGTTGGAACTTGGACAGCAATTGTTACAGACCAAAATTTATGTGACACTGTTATCCCTTTTACCATTGCTGAACCGTCCGCAATCATTGTAAGTATTAATGTTATAAATAGTGCATGTTTCGGTGTTTGTTCTGGTTCTGCAGACGTTGTTGCGGCCGGCGGAACGGGTTCATTAGCCTATCAATGGTTTAATGCATCAACAGGGTTGCCTTTGGCAGGTCAAACAGCTGCGACTGCACTAAATTTATGTCCAGGTAATTATTATTGTATCGTAACTGATGACAACGGCTGCGCCATACAATCTGCAACCGTTACTGTTACAGAATTACCACAAATTGTCACAGCCATTGTTTCTATTACAGATGCTACTTGTGGCGCAATACCTTGTGATGGTACAGCTCAAATTTCTGCAGTAGGTGGTGCTGGTGGTTTTACTTTCACATGGGCACCCGCCCCAATTACTGGACAAGGCACAAATACTGTAACCGGACTTTGCGGTGGTGTTTATGCTGTTAGTATTATTGACCTTGTTGGTTGTACAGCAAACATTGCAGTTCCAATTAATACGGTTTCTTTAGAAGTAATGACATTGGATTCTGTCGATGCGTCTTGTTTCGGTGTTTGTGATGGGCAAGCTATTGCTACTTATACATCCTTAGATCCACCTTACACTTTAGAATGGTTTGACAATTCAACCGGTTTAACAACTGGTATTATCGACAATCCTGCTAGTAACCCAAGCATAGCTAATGGTCTTTGTGAAGGTGATTTTTTGGCTGTTTTAACTAATGTCTTTGGTTGTGTTACAACCGCGAGCATTATTATTAATGAACCACCTCAAATCACCGCAGCACTTACACCTACAAATGTTACATGTAATAATGATTGTGATGGAACCTTAACGGCAGTAGCAGCTGGAGGCGCAGGAGGGTTTAGTTATTCATGGAGTCCTCTTCCAGGTGGCGGTCAAGGCACTCCAAGTGCAATCGGTTTGTGCGATGGTAATTATACATTAACTGTTACTGACATGGACGGTTGCTTTAATAATTTTGTTGGCACTATTGCTGAGCCAGTACTACTAGTTATCAATAGCTCAACATCAACAGACATTAGTTGCTTTGGAGCAAACAATGGAACAGCAAACGTTGTTGCCGCTGGTGGTATACCTGCATTAACATACGAATGGTTCAGTTGTACTTCGGGTCTTACAACTGGCATCACAACACCTTTGGCTACCAATTTAGGACCTAATGTCTATCAAGTTGTAGTGACTGATTTTAATGGCTGTTCTATTACAGGACCATGTTTACCTGTTGTTGAACCACCATCATTAACTGCAACTATTAATACAGATGGCGTAAATTGTTTTGGAAACTGCGATGGTTTAATGGATGCCGCCGGCGCTGGAGGTACCGCTCCATATTTTTATCAATGGCAAAACGCATTAGGCGCTAATCTTCCTGGTCAAACAAATGATACAATGAACAATGTTTGTCAAGGCATTTACAATGTTACAATAACAGATTTTGAAGGTTGCTCAATTACCTTTGGGCCAATCGACATGACTGCACCAGCCTCTGCCTGGATTGTCAACACATCACAAACAAACATTACATGTTCAGGGTCTTGTGATGGTACAGCAACGGTTGTTGTATTAGGTGGCAACAACCCACCCTATACTTATTTATGGGACGATCCTCTAGTTCAAGTGGTACCAGGTGCAACAAATTTATGTGCTGGAACATGGAATGTAACAATTTCCGATGCCGGCATTTGCGATACAACTGTCAGCTTCACTATTGTTGATAACAATCCCGTTATAGCAAACTCAACTATTACAAACGTTCTTTGCTTTGGATCGTGCACAGGATCCGTATCAGTGAATCCATTTGGGGGCGTTGGCCCTTATACAGTAACTTGGTCTGATGGTCAACTAGGGCTAATTGCCTCGGGTCTTTGCTCGGGTCCAATAACAGCGAGTATTACAGATGGTAACGGGTGTGTTCTTGATACAACAATTATAATAACTCAACCTACACAAGTAGTAGCAAACTCAGTATTCTCAAATAATTCAATTTGTGGTGTTTGTAATGCAAGCGCAACAGTTAACATACTAGGTGGCGTGCTACCGTATGTTTATAATTGGACTCCAGACCCCCCTGCTGGTGAGGGAACAAATAATGCTACTGGCCTTTGTCCAGGTGTAGTTACATGTAATATTACAGATGCAAACGGTTGTCCTTTGATTATAACTTTTCCTATTTCTGATATTAACGGAGAGCTTGTAAACGTTGATTCAACAGATGCAAGTTGTTTTGGTATATGCGATGGCACAGCTGACGCTATTTATATTTGTGGCGATCCAACTTGCTCGCAAGACTGGTTCGATGCATCTACAGGATTGACAATGGGTATATTTACAACAACCATTTCTAATCTGTGCGCAGGAGATTATTTTGTGCAAGTCATTAATGCATCATCTTGTATTACTGTAACGCCAATAACCATTAATAGTCCTTCTCAAATTATAGACAATGCTATTACCGTTCCCGTAACATGTAATAACGATTCTGATGGCAGCATTACTTTGGCCCCAACTGGTGGGTCGGGCGGAGGTTACTCTTATGTTTGGACACCTGTTCCAGGCAATGGCCAAGGAAATAATGACGCACTTAATATTGCTTCTGGAACTTGGGATGTTGTTATTACCGATAGTGATGGTTGTACTGAAACGTATTCGTATAATGTAATTAATCCAACACCTATTGTAATAACTCCAACACCTGTGGACCCAAGTTGTTCTGTTACTTGTAATGGCTCAATTAGTGTGGTTGTCGCGGGCGGATATGGTGGATATACCTATCAATGGACTTCAGGCGGGGTTCCGATACCGGGAGAAACAGGACCCTTAATTACCAATATTTGCTCAGGAAATTATAACGTTGAAGTAACAGATATTAATGGATGCTTACAAACAATGCCCGTTGACGTTACATTAAGTGATCCCGTTCCTATTTCTTCTCCTATAAGCGGAACAGATGCGTTGTGTTTTGGCGATTGTTCTGGCACAACTACTGTATTGCCTACTGGTGGGTTTCCGCCATATCTAGTTAATTGGTATGATGCGAGCACGGGTGCTTTAATTGGTCAAACTGGCAATATTGCAATTAATCTTTGTAACGGAGATTATTTTGCCGTAATAACAGATAATAATGGCTGTAATTTTACAACCCCAAATCAAACAATTGCCGAGCCGACACCATTGACGTCAGCCTTAACTCTTTCAGACGCAAGTTGCTTCGGTTTTTGTGATGGCTTCGGTGATTTATTATTAGCTGGCGGAACACTTCCTTATGTTTGGTCTTGGTTAGATATTCTAGGAAATCCAATTGTTGGTGGAACCAACCAAACTGTTAATAATATGTGCCAAGGTAACTATACAGTTGAAGGTTCAGACGCCAACGGTTGTAGCACCGGAATTCAATTTGTTGTAATTAACGGTTTTCCAGCCATTACAAGCAACGTGTTTTCAAATAATGCAACGTGTGGGGTAGCCGATGGTAATGCTACGGTGTTTGCAAATGGCGGAAATCCACCATACACATACCAGTGGATGGATATTTTAATGGTTCCTATTGCTGGTCAAACAGCAAGTATATTGTCTAACGTATTCTCAGGAACATACTTTGTAACTGTAACTGATTTTAATGGATGTACACAAGTATTTCAAGCAGATATTAGCGACTTTTCATCGACTACTTTAGTATTTGATAATGTTTCGGATCCAAGTTGTGCGGGATCGTCAGACGGTAGTATTTCAATAACTGCAAATTCAGCTAGTTTACCTCTCTCATATACTTGGAATCCTGGTGGAATTGTGGCCGAAGACCCAACAGGATTAATAGCAGGAGATTATACTCTTCAAATTACTGATGCTTCCGGTTGCATCAATTTCTACAATACAACTTTAATTGATCCAGCACCTATAACCGCAAATTCTGTTTCAACTCCTTCGGATTGCGGCCAATGCAATGGTTCAATTACGCTTGTTGTAGGTGGTGGTACTGGAATATTGTCAACTATATGGAACAACGGATTAGTCGGCAATAATATTATCGGATTATGTTCGGGCGTTTATCAAGCACAAATTACTGATGGTAATGGTTGTGTATTGATGCAGCCTGTGGATGTTGCAAATACTGGTGGTCTAATTGGTGATTTAGTAATTACATCAATTACTTGTGCCGGATCGTGCGATGGCACTGCGGTTGTTGCCGGCGTTGGTGGAACCCCTCCTTATCAATACTTATGGTTACACGATGGTTCTACTAGCGATACTCAATCAAACCTTTGTTCAGGTACTTACTTTGTTACGATAACCGATAATATTGGTTGTTCAGTGAATGTACAAGTTGATATGTTAGACCCTAATCCAATCACTGCGGTTGAAACAATTTCAAATCCTACATGTGGCGCTGCAGATGGTTCAATCTCGGTAATCAGTGCTAACGGTAACTTGCCACATACATATTCATGGAGCACAGGTGGAGTAACTCCTGCAATCGGTGGCTTAGTAGCTAGTATATATACTTTAACCGTGACTGATGCTTCAGGATGTATGATGGATTTTGTTTATGGTCTTAACAACGCTAATGCGGCAGTAATTACGCTTTCATCAGCGGACGTATCATGTTATAACATTTGTGACGGAACAATTGACACCCTTGACTTAATTGGCGGAACACCAGGCTTCACATTTAGTTGGTTAGATGCAATTGGAGCACCAATAGGTATAAATACCCCGTTAATTTCTAATTTATGCGATGGTGATTACATTTTGCAAGTAACGGACGCTCTTGGTTGTATATCGTTTGAAGATGCAACAATTGTTGAACCAGATACTATCTTATTAAATCCATTGTTTTTAATTGACCCTGCTTGTAATGGAATTTGTGATGGACAAATAATCTCTAATCCAATTGGCGGCACATTACCATTTAATTTCTTGTGGAATGATCCTAGCGCACAAACTACTCTTTCAGCAAGTAATTTATGTGATGGAACTTTTGCTGTTGTAATTACTGACGCTAATGGGTGTCAAGTTAGCCAATCAGGAACTATTGTTGAGCCAACAGCTATTCTAATAACTATTGATAATATAGTTGGAGCTTCTTGTTTAAATTCGCCGGATGGTGCCGTTGATATAACAGTTAGCGGAGGTACACCTGGTTATCAATTTCAATGGGTATCACAAACTTTTGTCGATACTTTATTTACAGAAGATATTGCTGGCATTCTGCCAATGAGTTATTATTTAACCGTGACTGATTTAAATGGATGTATTGCTCAAGATACCGTTGCTGTTGATACTTTGCTTGTAGTTCAAGCTAATGCAGGTCCTGATCAATTTATTTGCTTCAATGATGCACTGACACTTATTGGAACTACTAATGTATCTGCAGGCATGACTTATACTTGGTATGATACACTAGGTGTAGTACTGATTGACACCAATATTTTCTTCATTCCGCCAGTTGCGGTTGGAACAACAGCGTTTTTATTTGAGGTTTCATTCGGCGGATGTTCACACATAGACACAGTATTGGTAACAATGAATGGACAATTAACAGTAAGTGCTGGTCCTGACATTGATGTATATCCAACTCAACTAGGAATTATTGGGGGTGCGCCAACAACAGCAGCAACTAATACTGTGGTTTGGTCTCCTTCAATTTATTTAAATGATACAACTCTTTTTAATCCAACGGTGGCATTGCCATTAATTTCTACAAATTACTATGTCACCGCTACAGACACCAATGGATGCAGCGTTACAGATACTGTTTATGTTGAGGTATTGCCACAAATTGTAATACCAGACGGTATTTCTCCTGATGGTAATGGTCTAAATGATACATGGATACTTGACTTTTTGGCCCAATATCCGGGTGTAGAAATTAAAATTAATGTATATAACCGCTGGGGAGATTTGCTCTTTGAAAGTGATGGGACTTATGCAAATGATTGGGGTGGCACAACAAAGGATAATAAAAAACTACCGGCCGGAACTTATTATTATGTGATAGATATTGATCACCCAGACTTTCCACTTCCTTTCACCGGACCAATAACGGTAATGTGGTAAATTTAAAAGACTAAAAAATGAAACAGATATTAATCTTAGCTCTTGTTTTTGTTGCTGGTCTTTTAAAGGCTCAACAATTACCACAGTTTTCACAATTCATGTTTAATCAATATGCATTTAATCCTGCGTATGCAGGCGTAACACCAACCTGGGAGGCGGTTACAAATAATCGTTATCAATGGGGTGGCATTACGGATGCGCCTAGAACTTTTACTTTATCTGCTCAAGGACCGTTCAAAAAAGAAAACATGGCAATTGGAGGTTATGTTTATACGGATAATGTTGGCCCAACTAGACGTTTGGGTTTTCAAACATCCTATTCTTATCACGCTAAGTTATCCGAAACAATTAAACTTTCATTTGGTTTATCAGTTGGATTTAATCAATGGATTCTTGATGCTGATAAAATAACAACCTATCATCCAGGCGATTTTTATTTCTCCAACGGACTCTTAAAATCAACTGATTTTGATGGCTCTTTTGGTCTTTACTTATATCATGCTGATTGGCATTTTGGGGCGGCCGTTGCGCAATTAATGCATAATAGACTCTCATTTCTCGCAACACAAACAGGATCTGAAAGTTTCATGGAAGACCATTTTTATATTCACGGTGGTTATACTTTTAGATTAGGTGAAGACTGGACAATTGACCCAATGGCTCTTTTAAAAATAGGTTTCCCCGCACCTTTAAAATTTGATATTTCATTACGAACCACTTACAAAAAAGCGGTTTGGATTGGAGTTGGTTATCGCACCAACGATGCTCTAACTGGTATGCTGGGTTTCTGTATTAAAGACATGTTGCGAATTGGCTACTCCTATGATTTTACAACAACCGATTTAAAGAACTACAGTTCCGGCACACACGAGCTTATGCTTGGATTCATTTTTGGAAAAAGCAAGTCTGCTGCAGAAAACATACCCTCTATTGAATAATTATTATCTTCGATTCATAAAACCCTATTATGAAGCTATTGCTCAGCAGCTTATTATTAAGCTTTTTTGCATTTAATGTCATTTCTCAAGAAGTCACTCAAACTATTCGCGGCACTGTATTAGATAGTGAAACCAACCACGCATTGGTCGGTTCAAAAGTTAAAATTATTTTGTCAGCTGATAAAACCATCGGATCTATTTGTGATGGAGATGGAAACTTTATTATTCAAAACGTTCCTATTGGTAAACATACGCTGATGATTTCTTTTGTTGGCTACGAAACTAAAAGCCTTCCAATTGTTGTAAATTCAGGTAAAGAATCAGTTGTTACGATTCTGCTTGAAGAATCAATGCTTACGGGCGAAGAGGTAGTAATCACGAGCGTAAAACAAGGAGCAACCAATAATGAAACTAGTACTGTTAGCTCACAATCATTTTCTGTGGAAGAAACAAATCGTTACGCGGGTAGTCGTGGCGACCCTGCACGAATGATGTCTAATTATGCCGGTGCGCAAGGCACAGATGATTCACGAAATGATATTGTAATTCGTGGAAACTCACCTTTAGGAATTATTTATAGAATTGAAGGTGTTAGTATTCCAAACCCTAATCATTTTGCAATATCGGGATCAACAGGTGGCCCAATTTCAATATTGAATAATAAAATATTAGACAATTCTGATTTTTTTATGAGTGCATTTCCCGCTGAATATGGAAATAGTACCTCTGGAGTTTTCGACCTTAAATTAAGACGCGGTAATACTGCAATTCATGAATTTTCTGGTCAATTTGGATTCCTCGGTACTGAGGTTCTTTTTGAAGGCCCACTATCAAAAAAATCAAAAGCAAGTTATCTTGTTATGGGTCGATATTCTACATTAACATTAATAGATAAAATTGGAATTAAATATGGAACAGACGCTGTTCCTGTGTATGGTGATGCCGCTTTCAAATTTGATTTTCCTACAAAAAAAGGCGCCTACTTTTCTCTTTGGGGAATTGGTGGTGCTAGCTCTATCGATATTCTCATTTCTGATCAAACAGAGCCTGCGCAGGATGCATATGGAGAGCAAGATCGTGATCAATATTTCAGAACAAAAATGTTTACCACTGGTATGACCTATAAAAAATCAATTGGCAAAAAGCTCTTACTTAAAACAAGTTTAGCTTATTCATTTCAAAATCAAAACACACAACACAATTATATTTTGCGTCATTTAGACACAAACAATACTTGGGTTTATGATGCCGATCCGTTTAATATGATGGGCTATAATTATGACATTTCAACGGTTTCATCTTATTTTAGTATCAATCATAAAGTAAATCAAAAGCATGTTTTTAAATATGGTTTTAATGTTGATGCTTATTTCTTTAGTATGAGTGATTCAATCCGAAATGATATCTCAGATTCAAGTTCTGCTTACCGCTATAGATGGGATTATAAATCCACAACACCTGATTTTTTAGTTCAAGCCTTTGTTCAGTGGAAATATAATATTGGTGAAAAAACTACCTTGAATGCAGGATTGCATAGCCAATACTTTACATTTAGTAATTCACTCTCTGCAATTGAACCAAGGGTTGGAATTAAATTTGAGCTGAACCCTTCAAATACACTTGCAATTGGCACCGGTTTGCACTCGCAAACTCACCCACTCTATATCTATACATATCATCAATACGATACGCTCGGCAACAAAGTATTGCACAATAACAACATGGATTTTACAAAGAGTATGCATTCCGTAATCAGCTATCAATTAAGCCTTAAAAAATCACTTTCATTTAAGACAGAAATTTACTATCAGTATATCTATAATGTTCCTGTTACAATTGCAGCCTCTTCTTTCTCATTACTAAATCAAGGCAGTGGTTTTGCCCGATTCTTTCCTGACAGCCTAGAGAATACGGGAACCGGGTATAATTATGGAATAGAGTTTACCTTGCAAAAGTTTTTTGACAAAAGTTTTTTCTTTATGACAACCGTTAGTATTTATCATTCTAAATATGTTGGCAGCGATGGTGAATTGCGAAACACCGATTTTAACGGAAATTATATCGTTAATGGTTTAATTGGCAAAGAATTTAAAGCTGGTGCAAATGACAAGCATACTTTCGCATTGGGACTTAAAATTACTTACGCCGGCGGAAAACGATATGGTTATGTAGATACGGTTGCAACAAATCTTCAGAAAGAAATAGTATTCCTTGATTCGGCCTATAACGAACGACAATTCACAAATTATTTTAGGCTTGATATTAAAATAAATTATACGCTAAACGCAAAAAAAACCACACACGAATTTGGACTTGATTTAGTGAATGCTTTAAATACAAAAAACATACTTGGTTTAACCTATACTCCTAATCCTGACAATCCTAGTGAACCTTATGCACAAAGAAATCAATTAGGGTTTTTACCTTTATTTTACTACAAAATAGATTTTAAAGTTGCAGGCAAGCATTAAATTTTAAAATTATTTGTAACAAAATTTGCTCGTTCATCGTTAAAAGAGGCATAAAAAAACCCAAAAAAATGAACAAGTGCATTACTTGCGAAAAAGACTTCGGTGGCCGATCAAATCAAAAATTCTGCTCCGTTTCTTGCAAAAACAAACACCATAACGTTCGCAACAAACAAAAAGAATCTGTTGTTTTAAACATTAACAAGGTGCTCCATAAAAACTGGACCGTTCTTAATAAATTATATCATGTTTACCGTAGTTCACCTATCTCACTCGAAATAGCTACCGCCTACGGATACAATTCAAAATTTTATACGCATATTCACAATAGCCCTGTTGGTGAAAAATACACGATGGTATATGACATTGGCTTTAAGAATCACATTGATAATAAAATTCAAATAATTATTGAATCATAATTATACTAATAAGGTTTCTGTAATAGTCCAATTCGCCGAAAGGCTCTTGGCCTATAACAGCCACTCCCTGCCTGCCTGACGGGCAGTCAGCCAGGTATCGGCATTTAAATTACTACGTTCAAATTATTCTTTGGACTAAATTTAACTAAGTAATGGTATTATCTCAACAACAACGATTCAATTTTTATTAAATTATTCTTTACTGGGAGCAAATAGCCGGTAAAAATCACCACTGCGAATAGCCGAGTATTTTACGGGAAATCTTCTCTCTGATTAGTTATTAACAGCAAAGCATATCACTCACAAATGTTGCCACTCCGATTACCAGCCTAACTGCACTAAGCAGGCAGGACTCTGGTCAGGATTAACTTTGTAACTTTGCTTCGGCAAAGGCTCACGTAATAACAGTCTCATTGAGTTAACAAGTTATACGTATTTCTTTGTTGATTAATTTGGATTGCACTTCGCTTCAGTAAACGATGTACATCTATATTTGTATAGACTGAATAAAGCCAATGAAAATTATACTCACAGGTGTTTCCCTTCTCCTCGCACTAAGCGGATTGTGTCAATCGAAAAAAAAAATTGATCAGAGCGCATATAATGAGTGGAAAACGCTCAGAAATGTAACACAATCAGCATCCGGAGCATGGGTATTTTATGAGGTAGCCATAATGGAAGGTGACGCCAACTTAGTGGTTGAATCAATTCAAGACGGAACAAAATCATATTTTCCTCGTGGAAAAAACGTTAGTTTTTTGAAAAACGAAACCATTGTAGTTTTCATGATTGAGCCAGAATTTGATACAATTCGCAAATTAAAATTAGCCGAAACCAGTAAAGATAAATTTCCAAAAGATACATTGGCTATTCATTGGTTAGGAACTGATTCTGTTTTAAAAATTCCTTTAGTCAAATCGTATCAAGTTAATGAAGATAATGGCTGGATTGCTTATTTGAGTACAACTGATAAACGCGAAAACAGTCCTAAAAAACAGAGTAAAAGAAAAAAGAAAAAAAACGCGTGTATTAGGCCTGCAACAAGTGGTTTCACATTAACTGTGTTTGATCCAGAACATAATATCTCTAAAGAAATTCACTGCGTAACATCTTATTTAATTAATGAAAACGGAAGTTCTATTTCGTATATCAAAAGCAACAAAGGCGATAAAGACACACTTTCGCTTTATGTGATGAACCTTACAAATTTTACAGAAATTAAATTATTAGATTATCAATTTGGAATTACCCAAATGAAATTTGATGAATCGGGAAATCAGTTTGCGTTTTTATCAAGCAATGATACAAATGATCTAAAAAACTACAATCTCTATTTATCTGATTTGAATTTAAAAACAACTGAAAAAATAATTGACTCCACAAGTTCTGGAATGCCGTTAGATTGGACCGTTTCAGAATTTGGACGAGTTTTTTTCTCAGAAAACGGTTCCAAATTGTACTTTGGAACTAATAAAATAGTTCGCCAACTAGCTGAAGAATCATTACTTGCATCAGAGAAGTCAAAAGTTGATGTTTGGGGCTCGAACGATTTAAGAATTCAACCGGTGCAGCTCATTGAGCAATCGAATGATGAGAAAAAATCATTCTTAGCTGTTTATCATCTTACAAATAAAAGTTTTGTGCAAGTCTCTAATAATGAAATTGAAAATGTTAGAACCAACAACAAAGGCGATTCTAATTTTGCATTAGGAATTGATGAAACACTCTATCAACGTGAAGCAACTTGGGAATACCCTTGGAAATCTGATTTTTATATAGTTGACCTAACAACTGGTTCTGCAACACTGCTCAAAGCCGGCTTAGGTTTTACTGGAACCCTTTCCCCTTCTGGCAATTATTTTGTTTATTACAATGCAGTTGACTCAAACTGGTACTCCATTTCAACTGATCAAAAAACTGAAACGAACCTCACAAAAAATATTAATGCAGAATTTGCAACAGACAATAATGGAACTCCCGCTTTAGCCGATGAGGTTGGTTTTGAAGCATGGGTAATAAAAAATGACCAAGAATATTTTTTAGTGAATACAGTTTATGATTTATGGTCAATTCATGTATCAATACCTGAAAAATCGTATTGTTTGACGCAAGAAAAAGGAGTCAAAGAAAAAATAAAATTCGACTATTACAGACTAGACTACGACAGCGTTTACAGCAATTTAGAAAACAACTTAATAGTTGGTGTAAATGACTTAACAAAAGCCGAAACTATTTACACAATAGATTCAACAAAAGAAATGACAGCGCTGCTTACAACCAATCACCGCATTAGTTATATTTCGAAGGCAGAGGAATCGGACCAAGTAATCATGCGAAGAATGAGTTTTACAGACTATCCAGATTTAGAAAAAACCAATATGAAGTTTGAAAATCCAATCAAGTTTACAGATGCAAACACTCAACAAGCTAACTATAATTGGGGAACCGTTGAAATGGTAAGTTGGAAAACGTATTCGGGACTCAGCTTGCGAGGTTTAGTCTATAAGCCAGAAGATTTTGATTCAACAAAAACATATCCAATGATTGTTTATTTCTATGAAAAATATACTGACGATATTCATGTTTATTATTCGCCTAAACCAACAGCGAGCATCATTTTCCCTACAGAATACGTAAGTAACGGGTACATTGTATTCATTCCGGATATTGAATATACACCAGGTTATCCGGCAAAATCTGCTTACGATTGCATAGTGAGCGGCACAGAATCTTTAATTAGAAAACACAACTGGATTGATTCTACACGGATGGGGCTGCAAGGTCAAAGCTGGGGCGGTTATCAAACTGCACAGCTAATAACGATGACTACAAAATTCAAAGCCGCAATGGCAGGTGCACCAGTTACCAATATGACCTCAGCCTATGGCGGCATTCGATGGGGAAGTGGTTACAGCAGAATGTTTCAATATGAACATGGCCAAAGCAGAATAGGTTATACGTTATGGGAGCGTCCAGATTTATATATGCAAAATTCGCCCATGTTTGCTTTACCTAACGTTAGAACCCCTTTATTAATTATGAGCAATGATGGAGATGGCGCTGTTCCGTGGTATCAAGGAATAGAGATGTATATGGGCTTGCGACGGTTAAATCAGCCTGTTTGGTTATTAAATTACAATGGTGACGAGCACAATTTAATTATGCTTGCAAACAAAAAAGATTTAAGCATTAGAATGCGTCAATTCTTTGATTACTACTTGCTTGGAATGCCAATGCCAATGTGGATGTCAGAAGGTGTGCCAGCTATTGATAAAGGCACAAATTTTGGTTTAGAGCTTGAAAAAACCAGTAATTAAACGATTGATTAAAAAATATTTTATATCTTAACGTCAATAAATGAAAGTACTAAGATTAATAGGGCTATTATTTCTGTTGAATTCATCATTTGGATTTGGCCAAACGAGCGTGTCTATTCCAAATATTTTTACACCTGATGGTGATGGTGTTAATGATGTTTTCCAAATACAATCTGCTGGTTACGATCAATTAACCTGTACTATTTTTAACCGACACGGAGAACCTGTTTATCGCTTTTATGGCTTAAATGGAACATGGGATGGTTTTACGCATGCTGGGATAAAAGTAACTGCGGGAGTATATTTTGTTTTGTTAGAGATTTCTTTATCGGACGGAACATCCGAAACTAGACAGGGCACATTACAGGTACTCTATTAACCAGAAAAGGAGTATTCGCTTTTTTAGACCGAAAAGTTAAATTCTTATCCCAACCATACAAACATCATCCACTTGTTCAAGGTTTCCTTTCCAGGATTCAAAAGTTTCCATTAAAATTTTTTTCTGTTCTTGCATTGGTAACTGACAATTTGCAAAAATCAAATCACGCAATTGTTTGTATTTGAATTTCTTTCCTTTTGGTCCACCAAACTGATCGGCGTATCCATCTGAAAAAATGTAAACGCAATCTCCCTTTTGAATTTTTAATTGATGACTTTTAAAGGGCACCTCTTTTTCGCCAAAGTATCCAACGGGTTGCTTATCCCCTTTCAACTCTCTCATTTCATTCGAAAGGACAACATACAGCGGATTATTTGCGCCTGCAAAATCAAGCGTTCCATTGTGTTCATCGATAGTACAAATAGCCATGTCCATTCCATCCTTTCTATTTGTTCCCTCTCCTTTTTGATTCATTGCTCTTACAACTCGACGTCTTAAAATATTAAGAATGTGATTTGGTGCTATAATCTTTTTTTCATTTACAATTTCATGCAAAAAGGTATTGCCAATCATACTCATAAATGCCCCAGGAACACCATGTCCAGTGCAATCAACAGCCGCAATTATTTTTTTTCCATCAACTTCAGCATACCAAAAAAAGTCGCCACTAACAATGTCTTTTGGTTGTAGTAGATAAAACGAATCTTGAAATAAGTTTTGATTGTCTTTAGTTGGTAAAAGTGCTTCTTGAATTTTACTTGCATACTCTATACTCGCAATAATGTCCTTGTTTTTTTCTTGAATAATTTGGTTCGCGGTTTGTAGTTTTAAGTTTGCTTTTTGCTTCAACAAATTTCTATTATAAAGTGTAAATGCTAATATCAACAACAAGACTAAACCTAAAACAGAAGAAATAATTATAATGCGAGAGTTTTGTAAATCCTTTGAATTTTTAGCCTGTTCAAGACTATTTATTTTGTCCTTTTGAGTAAGTACTTCATTTTCAATTTTTGTTTGCTCGGAATTATATTTTTCCTGCATTTCAATAAAAGCTTGATCATTATTAAGTTGATAAATTGTGTCCAAAAGATTTGAGTATTTCTTTTGATTTTCATAAGCCTCTTTATACATTCCTAATTTTTCGTAAGAATAAGCTAAGCCACTATGCGCCGATTTTACATTTTCAAGTTTACCACTCAAATAGGCATATTCTAAACTTTTTAAATCATATTCTGCCGCAATTTTAAACTGAAATTGTTTTTGGAAAATCAAAGATAAGTTTCGATAGGCCATTGAAACCAATTCATAATCCTCTATTGCTTTTGCTGTTTCAACCACTTGTAAGTAACTCTTTTTTGCTTCAAACAAATTGTTTTCTTTTTGATAAGTTCCTCCGATACTTAAGTAACATGTTGCCATTAAATTCTTGTCCTGTATTTCAACTGCGCCATCAAGACCCTTAGTTAGAAAAACACGAGCTGAATCCAAATTTCCGAGTATCATATACATTGAACCTATATTCATTAGGCTCACTATAGATCCTTCAGTGTCTCCAATGGCCTCGTCCATTTCCGCACTTTTAATAAAATAATAAATTGCATTAGGTGAATTACCCGAATAGTAATTCACTGCGCCAATGTTGTTATAACTCTTAGAAATATATACCGAATCTTTTTGTGCTTTAGCTTCCTCAAGCGTTTTTTGATAGTAAAATAAAGCGGAATCATATTGACTTAAATTCATATAGGTAACCCCAAGCAAATTCAGGTTTTCTAATTTTGCTTTGCCATAGAATTTATTCGAGCGCTTTAAGATAAATTCTATTTCTTGTAAAATACTTAAGCCCTTTTCTGGATTTGTAATTTGAACAATATGATATAAGTTTTTTAAAATTTCTACTTTTTGTAATGGAGATGTGGCTCTAGTAAAGGCTATTTCAAGACTATCCGTTTTATCATTTTGTGAAAATGAGAAAGCAGAAAAAAGCCAAAGAATACTGGCTAAGAGATAATTAAATCTGTTTCTTACTTTCATTGTATCAAAGTAATCAATTAATTATTATATTCACCCCATAACCAATAAAAATAAATCGATTATGAATGAAGAATTTATTGTAAAAAGAATTGTTGATGGCAATACTAAAACGACAACTGATGTTGAAACTATTTGTAATGCAATGGCTGGCCAAGCATTTAATGAAAGATACCTTGGATCTGTTGCTGCAGTAGTTGAAATTGTTGGAGGTGTTATTACTAAGCAACGCTTAAATTGGGATGCAGCAAACAACCCAAATTTTAACCGCTCGCAACAAAAAAATGCTGATGCATTGTTAGCTGCTACAATTAAAGCAGCGCAAGGTGGCGGTGACCCATCAGAAATAAGAGTAAAAATACTTGTAAAAATATAATAAAATAAAAAGCCCGATAGAAAATTCTACCGGGCTTTTTATGTAAGTATCTTATTAAAGTCCTCGGCGCTTAAATAATGCAAAATCAAGGTTTGCAAATTGCAATGAAAACTCTAAACCACCAGCTCTAGATGCTTGGCCAAATTGCGAAATTGTTATGTCGTAAGAAATTCCAAATTTAAAACTACTGAATTGAATATACATTAATGGCGAAACAGCATCTCCAAATCGGTAAGATAAACCTGCCATAAAATAAGCATCTCTGGAAAGACCAGTAGTTTTTGATCCACTTGACAGTCGATATCTTAATAAAGCTCCTATTAAAGTTTCGTTGTGTGGCCCTTGGATAAACTCGTTAAAATAAACTTCAATTCCTGCAGCTGAGCCTTCAAAATCTTTTAAAAATGATGCATGAATTACAAACTTGGAATAAAGTTGTTCTTTAAAACCAATGCGATAATTCATTTCGGGAGAGTTGATATGAAAATAAGCCGCGCCTATTGTAAACTCAGTAGAATTATCTCGAGTAAATCCAATTTTTTGATTCCCATATTTGTATAAAAACCCGGCAGATAAATCTGGATAAATAAAACTTACTAGGTTATTATATTCCATAGAGTTGATGTCTGGATCCAATACATTTCCATCAAACTGATTTGGGAAAATTAAATTTGTTAAATCACCCGTACGTTGTCCTAATCCAAACTGAAGGCCTGCTGAAAGTGTGTGCATTTCTGCAATTGGTACAATAGCACTTAAATTAAATAATGCTTGTTTAGTTCCAAACTTACTGTCTCCGCCTATATCATTGTAAAGTTGTAAACCAAAACCTAAATGTGGTTTCACCCCTCGTTTTGGTTTAAAAAAATTCATATCGGCAGCAATAGATGTTGTAAAAAACTTTGTGCCTGTATTTACCCACTGGTTTTTATGATTAGCTGTGATACGCTCCCATCCATTAAACAGCCCAGTGGCGGCAGGATTGATTAACATTGGTGTTTGCTGTGCCTGGGTAAAATGAATATCCTGTGCAAAAAGATTTGCTGCAACAAAACCACAATAAATAAAAAGTAGCTTTTTCATGTTTATCGAATCAACGTAATGTTACCAGTCTTTTTTGTTTGACCTATATCAGTAAGTGTGTATGTGAGCGTATAGGTATAAATTCCTGTGTTAAGCAATTTTCCTTTGTAATAACCGTCCCAATATTCTCCAATAGACTGGCTTTCGAAAACCATATTTCCCCATCGGTCAAAAATTTTCAAATCAAACGACTGAACATCATAACCTACATAGTAGATAAGCCAATCATTATTTAAATCACCATTTGGCGAGAATGCGTTAGGCAAATGAAATCCTGCATAAGTTGAAGGAGGAATTGTTCCTGGTGGCGGTGGAACAGTTACTGCAGTGAAGTGCGCAGTAATTGTATCACTCATTGATAAGTTCAATGTATCATTTAAACTATCCGGTTGTGTAAACGTGTGATTGTTTGCAGACCAATAGTCAAATGTGTAACCTGTATTAGCTTGTGCTTTATAAAGTGTAGTAATGCCACCGTAATAAACCCCAGTCCAAGGATAATAAGGCACCCATTCAGAATTTACTTTTACAATTCCAGCACCAGGAGGATCAACCGTAACAGTCATATCATATGGGCCTGATAAATTGTAACAGTCAATCATACCTGTTGTGATTGCGGCACAACGAGCGTCTATATAATCTTTAAGCGTTTGTACATTAGTCATCCAACCTGCAACCGTACCTCCCCAAGTAGCTGTTTGTCCTACCATTTCAGGAGCCATTACTGCAACCATACTGTCTAATATTGCGTGCATTTGTACGCATGAAAAAACACCATTCGATAAATCAGCATAACGTGTAATATATTCTTGATTAAACTCGGCATTTAGAAATAATGCATTCAACATTGTTATATGGCCTTCCGGGTCTGATCCACCAGAAAGCGTTTCAACATTGCATGGGTCAGCATCTGGAGCGGTGCTTGGAACCCCAGTATAATTAATATAATGTCCAAAAGTTGCATCATTATCCCATAGGGCATATCGCCACGTTTTTTTATCTCCTAAAGTATCATTTCCTTTCCACCAAGCCGTATTCCAATTCAGCCAATCAGATGTTACAACATAAGAGTTGAGGACTACATAATCGATCAAACTACCTACGTTGTATTTTGTTTTTACGTATTCATAATTTGCTTGTATACTCATATCATTTGTTGTGATGTATGTATAAATAGCATTCCATTCGGTCATAGCTGGATCTCCATATTCTACCCAAGTTCCGCCCCATGTTTTAATAAAATCTATTTCGTATTTTCCTTGGTCGTAATAATAATCCGTAAAATCAGCATCGTCTACCTTTTCTCGCAAATCATAAAGTCCCCAATACGCTCCGTCAACATATAGAACTACAAATGCGCTGGTTCTTTCATCCACTCTTAAATCACCGATTGCAGAAATTGTGTGCACGTATGCGTCGCGAATATGGGCTCCACCTGATGCAGGATAATTATCGTTTGCACCCGCTTTCATGATAATACGTTGGTATTCGTCTCTTGATTTTTCAGTAAACAAGGGGTATTCAACAGACGAATTATAACCGTATTCATCGCGCATTATAAAGTCAAAGCCCCTTTGGGCATAACCCCAAGAATCATTCCCGTGCTTATTATAGTAACCTTCTCCTTCAGTTGACATTACGCCTGTTTGATTAAAATATTCGAAAGCACCGTCAAAATTACTGCTGAAGGAACCTGGTGCAACATCATTTAAAAAGTCTGTTATTTGATCTCCACAAACAGAAATAACCGGAATTGTATGAGGGCTATTGATGAAATATGTATTCGTCTCAGTAAAACTTGCCGGTACGCCTGGTGTTGAAGAAAAACATTTTGCTCTTAAAACAGTTGTTGCAGTAATGCTAACTGCTCCAGCATATAAAGTTGAACCTGTTGTTGGTGTTGTGCCATCAATTGTATAATAAATTGTAGCAGATGCATCGGTTGTTGCAATTGTTACACTTTGAGTTCCACCATAAAAACCCGCAGCAACACTCATGGTAGGTTTGGCAGTATAGTATGGACTTGCACCGGTATTTGCTGCGTTCGGTGTTGGTGTTAAAAACAAAGTCCATGTAGATGCCCCGTTGGTTGTTCTTCCATACGAGTCATCATTTTGCGTCATTTTAATCATTGTCAAACTATCCACAATTGTTCCTGAAGGAGATGACACTACTACTTGTTCATTTTTTGTTTGAGTCAATCCAAAATTTGGATGAATTTGAGAACCATTTAATACACCACGACCTGAGAAAAATATCATTGTATATCCACCAGCTGGAACACTTACGCCCGCAGGAATTTCCCATTTATCTAAGTTTGTTATTTTATCTGAAATGAAATATCCGCTCAAATCGAATGCTGTACCACCTGCATTGTATAACTCCACCCAATCTTCTCGTTCACCAAAAGCGTCCGTTGGGCCATTTGAATTTGAGCAGGAATACTCGTTTATATAAACTTGCGCATTAGTGGTAGTAAAAATAATTAGCGACAGTGAGAATAAAATTGACTTCATAAACAAATGAATATATATTATACAATACGTTTGAAACTCTAAAAGGTTGATTGATAAAACTCGATATTTTAATATTCTATTTTAACCCAAATCAACAAATTATAAACACCAAGTTAGCTTTTAATCTTAACAACCATATAGTTTACATGCCTTTTTTTGGTGATTCTTGGACTCCCTTTTTAATTTTCAACCAATTCTAACTATTAACTTGTCGCTACTAATATGTTAATTTATTCTTAAGTTTGCTATAGAGTTGTTTGTGTTTAAATAGCTTTAACTTGCTCTCTTTTTAAATAAACCTATTATATGAAAATTATTCTTTTCTCTTTTGGATTCATTTTAATGATAACCGCATGTACAAAAGAGCCTGGACAAGGCGGAACCTCCTCTATTAATGGTAAAGTTCAAGTATATAACATTAATAGTTTTGGTGATACTATAGGTGAGCCATTTTATGGTATGGACGAAGATGTTTACATCATTTATGGAGAAAACGATGATACTTACGACGATAAATTTGCAACCAGTTTTGATGGCAGTTTTCGTTTTGATTATTTAACCCCGGGAAAATATACACTCTTCGCCTACTCACGCTGCGATCTATGTAATGACGAACTAACGGTTGTTAAGAAAACTGTAGAAATTACCGCCAATAAATCCGAGAATCCAATTTCTGATATCATTATCTTAAAGTAGAAAAATGAAAGTTTTATTTAGCTTTTTTGTGTTTGTTTTGACAACCGTTTTGAATGCTCAAATTCAAGATGCACAATTGTGGACTTCCGCTGCGCTTAAAACTGACATAACTGATGACCTCACAGTTGGTTATGAAATGTGTACCCGTTTTAATAAAAATGTAACCTCTCTTGATAATTATTACAACGAGCTTGGTGCTGAATACTCTATCCTTAAAGGGCTTGGCGTTGGTATAGATTATAGGTTTTCAAAAAAAAACAAAGAGAATTATTTTGAAACCGTACATCGCTTTTGCTTCAATGCATCTTATGGGTATAAATTTGATGACCTTGGGTTAAAAGTTAAATTCAGAGCGCGCTATCAAATACCCTTTAACCGTTTAGGAGTGGTGAATGAAAATATTTATCCAGATACCAAAAACACATTACGATTCAAACTGAGTTTAGATTATATTCCTGTTAATTTTAAAATACTTCAACCTTTTGTGAGCTTTGAAATTTATAAAGGAGTAAAACCGGTGAATGTTTATAATGCAATTGATTCTTACCGATTTGCAATTGGCGCTACGCTTGATTTGCCAAAGCGACATTCGATTGACCTCTATTACATGTTAGAAAAGGAATATCGAGCTGCTCAATATTTAAATCACATTTGGGGAATACAATACAATTACGAACTTTTCAAAGACCCAATTTTTGAAAAAGAAAAAGCAAAATCTGAATAACGACAAACAATAAAGTTCGCAAACTGTTTATTCTGTTACTGCTTCAAAAACTATTTCCAAATCAATTTGTTTCCTCGCTAAACTAACTTTAACCAGTTTCACATTCACCTCATCGCCTACATTGTATTCTTTGTTGTCATTAACGCCTACCACGACATAATCTCTGTCATCGAATTGATACCGATCGTCTTTCATAGACTTTAGTGAAATCATACCTTCACAATAATTTTCATTTAACTCAATGAACATTCCCCATTCGGTTAAACCTGTAATTGTACCAATAAAAACCTGTCCTATTTTATCTTTCAAAAATTGGGCTTGAAAATATTTTCGTGAAGCGCGCTCGGCATCCACAGCCCTGCGTTCGGTAATAGAAATGTGTTTTGAGGTTTGACTTAAATGGGCATGATGTTTAAACTGTTCATTCAACACTTCAAATAAAATTCGGTGTGCTACTAAATCAGCATACCGTCGAATAGGCGAAGTAAAATGTGAATAATACAAAAATCCTAAACCATAATGTCCAATATTTTTTGTGTCGTAAGCTGCTTTGGCCATCGATTTAATAGCCATTTGCTGAACCATATTGAACTCATTTTCATCTTTCATTTCCTCAAACAATTTATTCATTTGAAGAGCGATGTCCATTTCATTTTTATACCTAAAATCCTTGCCAAATTTTGAAACAAAAACTTTGAATTGTTCAACCTTCGCTAAGTCTGGTTTATCGTGCACCCGGTAGATATACGGAACACTTGTTTTACGTTTTGTATCTCCAACAAAAGTTCCAACTCTTTTGTTCGCCAAAAGCATATATTCTTCGATCAATTTGTTGGAGTCTTTCGTGATTTTCTTCACCACTTTTATTGGAAAGCCTTCTTCATTTAATTCAAATCTTATTTCTGTTGATTGTACTTCCAAAGCACCATTTTCCAGCCTCTCCTTGCGTAATTTTTTAGCAATGGCGTCAATAATTAAAATCTCTTTGGCATGATCTCCGTTTTTTGTTTCAATCACCAATTGCGCTTCTTCATAGGAGAATCTTCGTGCCGATCGAATAACCGTTTTTCCAAACCATTCATTAACAATTTTTCCAGAACTTGTTAATTCAAAAACAGCAGAAAAGGTCAGTTTATCTTCATCCGGACGAAGCGAACAAACGCCATTTGAAAGATGCTCTGGAAGCATGGGAATAACACGATCAACCAGGTAAACGGAATTTCCACGCAGCAAGGCTTCTTTATCCAAGGCCGAGTTTTCAGGAATGTAATGAGCCACATCAGCAATGTGAACACCAACGCGCACATTTCCATTTTCTAATAACTCAACAGAGAGTGCATCATCAAAATCTTTAGCATCTACCGGATCAATTGTGAAAGTTAAAATGTTTCTGAAATCGCGTCGAGTTTTTATTTCATCTTCTGTAAGTGTAATAGAAATTTTACTTGCTTCTTCTAAAACCTCATCCGGAAAAGTAAAGCGAATTGCAGACGCCACAAGAATCGCTTTCATCTCAGCGTCGTTAGACTCTGGTCTGCCAAACACTTCAACAATTTCACCAAAAGGATTCTTTGCAGTGGCCGGCCAATCTGTAATTTTAGCAACCGCTTTATATCCTGTTTTTCCGTCTTTCAGTTTTCCAACCGGAATAAAAATATCGGTGTCAATTTTAGGATCATCCGGAATTAAAAACGCAATGTTTTGTTGAACATCAAGCGTACCCACAAAAAGTCGGTTCACCCTTTCTAACACATTCACCACTTCTCCTTCGGGCTTTTTTGAACGTGAACGAGAATTTAATCTTACCTGAACCCTATCACCATTTAATGACCTATTTGTTTGTTGAGCGGAAATGTAAATATCGTCTTTCAATTCGTCCGTTACAACATAAGCAGAGCCTCTGTTTGTAAACTGAATAATACCTTCAAAAAGTTGTGTGGCCTTGCCTAACGTATACTGTCCTCGTTGGCCCTCTTCCAAAAGTTTGTCTTCAACAAGTTGATTTAATACAGCAAAAACGAGCTTTCGAAGCTCTTTGTCTTTCACATTGAGTTCGTCTGAAATTTGTTTGTAGTTATATGATTTTGTATCGTTTTGTTTGAAAAATCGAAGGACACTTTCGCGTAAAAACTGGTTCATTTTTTGACCAGGTAATTTGGATTTTTTGCTCATTTAATTTTTAATTCGGAATAAAAATATGAATAATTCAAGAGCAACCCTCGTTAATTATCTATTTTAGATTATTTTTATCCATTAATCTAAATCTGCAACAAATTGAATAAGAAAATTGAAGACATACTGAACAATCAAATTCAGGCTGAAGCCATATCGTCACAACTGTATTTAGCCATGGCTTCGTGGGCTGAAAACTCAGGCATAAACGGCACTGCAAATTTTTTATATCTGCATGCTGATGAAGAAAGATTGCACATGCTAAAACTGATAAGGTTTGTGAACGAGCGTGGTGGCACAGCTATAATTCCTTCAATCCCATCGCCACAACAAAATTTTGAATCATTGTCACATGTATTTACGCTTTTGTTAGAACATGAGTTAATGGTAACAAACATGATAAATGAAGTGGTTTTTGTTTGTTTGGAGCAAAAAGATTACACCACACATAATTTTATGCAATGGTTTGTTGCAGAGCAACTCGAAGAAGAAGCGCTTGCAAGAAATATATTAGACAAATTAAAAATGATTGGAAGTGATAAAGGTGGGCTTTATTTATTTGACCGCGATATAGAAACCATTCAAGTTGCACCAAAAACAGGTGCGGCAAAATAACAAAATTGATTTGGCACGCTTTTAGCAAAACCAGCAACGATAAGAACAACTTTTTGAACAGAAAACTTTACATAGGATTACTGGCGCTTGTTTTAATGAGCGCAACAGACAGGGCTACTATGCAAAGTCAAATCAAAGACACCCGTTCTGTCGCAAAAGCTATGTTCATCTATTCTTTCGCAACACTTATAGATTGGCCTGAAGATTATAGAAAAGGCAGTTTTATAATTGGCGTTTTAGGAACCTCTACCGATGTGTATGATGAATTAAGCGCAAAATATTCTGGCAAAGCAATAGGCAGCCAAAAAATTATAGTAAAAAAATTCGCCACGCGCACAGATATTGATAAGGCACATATTTTGTTTTTAACATCCGAAAAGAGCGATCAAATTACTGCCTTAGCAACCCAATTGAAAGCAAAGAGTACACTTATTGTTACAGAAAAAGAGGGTTACTTAACTAAAGGAGCCGTCATTAATTTTGTATTAGATGGAAGTAAACAATCTTTTGAAATAAGTAAATCAAATGCAAAAAAATACAATCTAATTATTGCATCAAAACTCACCGGATTAGCGTACAAAGTAACAGAATGAAAGTAATTAAACACATATTATTTGTTGTGCTGATTGCTTTTAGCAACGCAGGATTAACGCAGGATTTAACTGCGAAGGCCCACGCCATGTTTCAATCCAAAGATTACGAGGCAGCAAAAATTTTGATTGATTCAGCAATTGTTACTAGAGAAAAATACAATTCTCAAACTTGGCAATTGCGTGGATTAATTTATCGTAAACTTGAACCGCAAACTATTCAAAATCGTGAAGTGGCTATAGCGTCTTTTCTTGAAGCAAGAAAAACTGACTCAACAGGTATTTACAAAGAAAAAATAAACGAATACTTAACAAATACTATTATTCGTTATTACAACGATGCTGTAACTTATTTGGGAGAAGGAAAATATTCTGAATCAGAAAAATCATACGTTACTTATAAAGAAAAGTATAGAACACTTCTTGTATTAAATGAAAATTTTGATGCGCGTGATGTTGAATATTTTAACGCACTAGGTGGTGGATATACAAAACAGCTTTCTCAAATTATTGGTAAAGAATACGACATTGTTTTTGCCCTTGCAGTTAATTCGTTGAGTAAAGTTTTAGCCATTGATTCTATGAATTATTTGGCCAACTTAAATACAGCCGTTCTTTATTATAATAAAGGTGCCGATTTAATTGTTAACCAAGCGCCTGATACGCCAATTGAAGTTTTCATAGAAAATTTAGCCATCTCCGAACAACTCTTTTTACAAGCTCTACCAATGATGAAGAAAGCGTATACAATAAATCCTGAAAGTGTTGAGGTAATTGAAGGTATGGCTGGAATTTATTTTGGATTAAATGATGATGCAAATTGGACCTTATACCAAACTCAATTAGACAAAATTAACTTGCCAATTTTATTAGAAAATCATACTAAAGACCCAACTAATAAAGAAACACTCAAACAACTTGTTCGTATTTACTCGTCTACCTTTAAAGACGAAACGAAATATCTTTTATACAAATCAAAACTAGATCAATTAGGCGGATAGCAAAAAATGAGTTTTAGATTTTCAATAGGCAAAAAGATAGGGACGGGATTTGGCGTCCTTATTGTGTTTATTATAGTCGTGTTTGGTGCAACTTTTTTTGCCGTCAACAATGGCATAGAAACGTTTCAAAAAAACGACCAAACTTCGAATGAACTAATTCAAGTTATTACTCCTTCAAAAGAAAAAGTAAGCCGTTTAAGACTGGCAATAAAAGAGTCCAAACAGCTAGTTACTCAATGGGTAAGCGATCAAAGTAGAAATGACGTAACGGCTAAAACAGATCTTAAAAATTTAATCAACCAAAATATTCCTGCCATTTTAAAAGAAATTGATGCATTGTCGCCAGAATGGACAAACGAACAAGACAGAAATAACTTTACAAACGCTGCAGGCAAAATAGACACTTTGTTTTTGATGTACAATGATATCATGACATTGCTTCCAGATATAGCAAGTTATGACGATGCATTTCTTTATTTGCAAGCAAGATTTTATGTTGATCAAAATGGAGACGTTCCGGTTTTAGCAGGAAAAATAGATCAAAATTTAAACACACTTCAAAACAGTTTAGAAAAACAAGAAGAGGATGCTTTGGCTTTGGTTAAAAGCTCTTCGGTTGAATCAAAAGAAAAATTTCAAGGATTAAAAATTTATTGGTTTTTAGGTGGTGCGCTCATCATTTTTGCGATTTTCATTGCAATTTTTACGACCAATTCAATCGTAAAACCATTGCGGTCATTGCGTCACATTTTAATTTCATTGAGCAAAGGAATTTTTCCTAAAACCAAAATCAAAGTTAGAAACGATGAAATTGGCGACATGTCGCTAGCCATGATTGGGCTTGTTGATGGGCTTCAAAAAACAACAGACTTTGCACGCGAGGTTGGTCAAAGTAATTTCAATTCTCCATATCGCCCGCTGAGTGATGAAGATGTTTTGGGACATGCCTTACTAAAAATGCGCGACGAATTAGCCGTAACCGAAAGAATGCTAGAACAAAAAGTTCAAGAACGAACTGAAGAAGTGGTTCTACAGCGTGATGAAATAGATCGTCAACGATTAAAATTAGAAGATTTATACAAAGATGTAACAGACAGTATTCGTTATGCAAAACGCCTTCAATATTCAATTCTTCCGCCAAATGAATTTATCCGTAAAGTTTGTCCAGAATCGTTTGTTTTATTTAAACCCAAAGACATTGTTTCAGGCGACTTTTATTGGTTTTTTGAAACCGAGGGTAAATCACTTGTTGCAGCTGTAGATTGCACCGGTCATGGTGTTCCAGGAGCTTTTATGAGTTTGGTTGGAGCAAATGGCTTAAACGCCGCCGTTAAAGAGCATCATAACATTACACCAGGTTTGATTTTAAATGAACTGAACAAATTTGTCTCTGATTCACTGAATAAAGGAAGCGAGGATAATTCAGTGCGAGACGGAATGGATTTATCACTTTGCTCCATTGACTATAATAAAATGGAAGTAACGTTTTCTGGCGCTAATAATCCACTTTACATTATTCGCAACGAAGAATTCATTATTATTAAAGCCGACAAATTTGCAATTGGCTCTTTTGAGCCAGGCACAAAAGAGTATACCACATCACTAGTCAAAATTGAAAAAGGTGACGTATTGTATCTTTTCAGTGATGGGTATGCCGATCAATTTGGTGGTGAAAAAGGAAAAAAATTCCTCTACAAACAATTTCGTGATAATTTACTTGCCATCCATAAACAAACGATGAGCGAGCAACACAATATGCTTAAAAAGAACATTGAAAACTGGCAAGGTTCTTACGAGCAGGTTGATGATATTCTTGTTATTGGTATTCGAATTTAACAATCATGATGCATTCATTGATTCGGCTCTTTCTTTTTTTTAGTCTTGCCGTTTCGGCCGTTTCAACCATTTATTCTCAACAAAAAAACATCAAGTTTGATCGTTACTCTATTGAAAACGGCCTTTCTCAAAGCTCAATTACCGGAATCATTCAAGATGATTTAGGATATATCTGGATTGCTACTCAAGATGGTTTGAACAGATATGATGGATATGATTTCATGATTCTTAAAAACAATCCTGACGACAGCACCACTTTACCTAACAATTATCTCTATTTTTTAATTAAAGATGAACTTGGGTTTTTATGGTTTGGAACCAATCGTGGTATTGGGCGATTAAATCCTATCAACTTTCAAATAACACGCGTAAATAGAGATTTAGTTCCTGGAATTCGTGGCTATGTTTTTACACACATGGGGTTTGATGCCAACGGAAAAATCTGGGCATTGTCAGATAAATATGGTATCAACAAAATTAACCCTCGCACAAAAGAGGTAGAAGTTATAACAGGTATAAATGAAAACAGTGCCTTTTCTTGTCTTTTTATTGATCAAACCAAAACTGTATGGGTGGGCACAGAAACCGGCCAAATTTATTATTCAGCAAGTCCCTATAAAACGTTCCGCGAAATTGATCGGATGGATAACGGAATGTCTAATAAAATTAATCACATTGGCCAAAACAGTCCTAATTCACTAGTAGTAAGCACACAGGCCGGCATCTATACAATAGCGGCTGACAAGATAATGCGCCCTGTGGCAAACAATAAAATTTTAGATTATCTTGAAATAAGTTGTACCTATCGTGAAAACGCAAAAAACCTTTGGATTGGCACAACAGAAGACGGTTTATTTCTATTAAAAAAAGACTCTTTAGGGCATGAAGAACTTTTTCAGTATAAAAAAAATCCTTACGATAATTCAAGCATTATTGATGATAATATTTCTTGCATTTTTGAAGACAAAAGCGGTATTTTTTGGATTGGAACCGAAAAAGGATTTTCCAAATTTGATAAACACAAACAAGGGTTTACTACTATTTCGTTAAACAATGATCCATCACACGGATTAATTGATTACAATGTTTGGTCGTTTGCGGAAGACGTTCAGAAAAATATCTATGTTGGAACCAAAAAAGATTTAACAATTTATAAAACCGACGAGCAACGATTCTATCATTTATTTCGAAACCAAGAAACGCAAAATTATTTACTCAGCATTTATGTTGATACACCTAACTCTATTTGGTTAGGATACGATGATGGTTTATATATTTTAACCATCAATGATTTGAAATCTGGCTCTTATCAATTCAAAAAAATTGACTTTCAAACAAGTAATACTGAATTAAACGATGTACGTGTTTATCAAATTGTACCTGCCGATGAAAACCGATTGTGGATTGGTTCGAGATTAGGTCTATCAATTATTGATAAGCGAACATTTGAATATGAGTTTTATGCAAAAACCGATGACGAACAAAGCATTGGTGAAGGTTCTGTTAAAGTTGTTTATCGTGATTTGTCCGGAAAAATTTGGCTCGTGACTAGCGATCAAGGGCTCTACAACATCATTGAAAAATCAGATGGTACTTTTTATTTTAAGCATTATCCTATCATCAATCATACCGAAGAAAATGGACACATCACTTGTCTTTTACAAACAGAAAAAAACAGTTTATGGTTGGGAACTTATGGAGACGGAATTAAAAAATTAGACCTCAACACAAGCGAAACAAAAAATTATACAGAAAGCCAAGGCCTCTCAAACAACGTTATTTATGGGCTATTAGAAGATGATGACCACAATATTTGGGCATCAACCAACAAAGGTATTTCTAAGTTTAATCCCGAAACGGAACAGTTTACAATCTATACCATCAAAGATGGTTTGCAAAGTAACGAGTTTAATACAAACGCCTATTTCAAATCATCAAACGGTTCGCTTTATTTTGGTGGTATTAACGGGTACAATATTTTTAACCCAAATCAAATTAATAAAAACCCGAACGAGCCAACTGTCCTAATTTCTAAGGTAATTCTGTCATCAAAAGGAACTAAGAATAATGAAATTATTGCTCAAAATATTTACGATAATGTTGAACTAAACTTTGAATATTTTCAAAACGATATCTCTTTTCAATTCATCTCCACTAACTACTCAAACCCAAGTAAAACAAGATTCAAATATATACTTGAAGGACACGAAGAAGAATATTCTTATCTCGACAATGAGAACAAAGTGCATTACATGAATATTCCTCATGGTAATTATACTTTAAAAGTGTTTACACAAAGCGCTGATGGAATTTGGTCATCTCAACCAACAACTGTAACACTAACCATTACTCCACCTTTTTGGCTGACTTGGTGGTTTAGAATCATTGTAATTTTGTTGCTGATTTTTATTGGAATTTTTATTTATAGAAGACGTGTAGATGTTATTCGTAGGCAAAAAGTAAGACTTGAAATTGAAGTTGTAAAACGTACCCGTCAGGTTACAGAACAAAGCATTAAAATCCAAGATCAAAAGAAAAAAGTAGAAATTCAAAAAGCAAAAATTGAACACCAAAAAGAATTGCTTGAAAAAGAAAAAGAAAAGGTAGAACAATTGCTTTTAAATATATTACCCGAAGGCACTGCCGAAGAATTAAAAAAAGAAGGAAGATCTAAAGCGAGATATTATAAAAACGTATCTGTTATGTTTACTGATTTTGTTGGCTTTTCTAAGATTGCAGAAGACATGAAGCCGCAAGAATTGGTTCAAAAACTGGACAGTTATTTTTCTAAGTTTGATGAGATTATTGAAAAATATGACCTAGAAAAAATCAAGACGATTGGTGATTCTTACATGTGCGCTGGTGGAGTTCCTATCAGAAATAAGAGTAACGCCATAGAGGTTACTTTATCGGCATTAGAGATAAAAGATTACATGCTAGATTGTCAGGCAAAAGGGATTGAGCGTGGTGTAAATGAATGGCAAATAAGAATTGGAATTAATACGGGCGAAGTTATTGCAGGAGTTATTGGAATTAAACGGTTTGCCTATGACATTTGGGGCGCAACGGTAAACCAAGCACAACGAATGGAAATGCACGGCCAGCCCGGCACCGTGAATGTTTCAGGAAACACGTACGAGTACATTGCTCCTTATTTTGAGTGCACGTATCGTGGTAAAATTCAAACCAAACACAAAGGCATGCTCGACATGTATTATGTGAGCGGTATTAAGCCCGAACTTTCTATAAAAGGCCAAGGCAAAAAACCAAATAATAAGTTCTGGAAAATTGTTGATTTGCATTTGTATAGTTCAATCAACTATATGAAAGCTGAGCGTCATATCATGAAAATTTTGGAAACACAACTTTCACCAAAATTATTGTACCACAGTATTAACCACACCATTGATGTAACAAAGGCTGTAGAGCGTTTAGCCATTATGGAAGGCATTACGGATGAAGATCTTTTCTTGTTAAAATCTGCAGCAACTTATCACGATGCAGGCTTCATAGAAAAATACGAAAAAAACGAAGAAATTGGTATGCGACTTGCGCGCGAAATTCTTCCAAAATATGGTTATACACAAGATCAGATTGATGTGATTGATGGCTTGATAAAAGCAACTGAAATTCCTCAGAGCCCAACAACGCATTTGCAACAAATTATGTGTGATGCCGACTTAGATTATTTAGGCCGTGACGATTTCCATGATATCGCCAGCTTGTTGCGCCGAGAGTTACGTGAGCACGGCAAATTAAATAGTGACAAACTGTGGGATGAAATTCAAATTAAATTCTTAAACCAACATACTTATTTTACTAAGTCTGCTATCAAACTTCGTCAAGAAAAAAAGATGAAACATGTGGAGGAAATTAAGTCGAAATTGTTGGTTTATAGATATAAGGATTAGTAGAATTAAGGTCTATTTTGAGACTAAAATGTTCTGTTCGCTCAATATAGTTTTTTACCGAAGTATGAGATTTACGGAAGATCTTTTAATCCGTTTGTAATTACAAAGAGTATTTATTCTTTTGACTTTGGATTCAAATGGCACACTAAAAAATTAAGACGTAATCAAAAATATACGTATGACAAAAATAATTCCCAACTTAGTTTCACAATCAGTCGACTATTTAGAAAAATCGGGTAATATGAATTGTTATTTGTACATTAAAAAATTACTTCCCAGTCTGATTTTTATCATCACAATTTGCTCATGCAAAAAAGATTGTCTTGAAAAAGGAAAGTGTTCGCCAAGTGACTATTCCAGTGCATATCTTCAAGAACAGTCAACACCTAGTGCAACAGGAACGGTTTACTACATAGATGCTCAAAATGGAGATAAAAACAATGACGGAAAATCTGAATCAGAAGCATTTAAAACAACGGAGCAACTTGAAGGCATAAGTTTCCAACCAGGTGATCAAATTCTATTCAAAAGAAATCAATATCACTTTGGAGAATTTCAGATAGAAAGCTCAGGCACGCTTACTCAACCCATTTACATAGCAGCATATGGTATAGGTGATATGCCAATTGTCAAGGCTGGTACAAAGAAAGATGCCATAACTCTATTCTTTAGAAATGCCAATTACATTACTGTTCAAAATTTGAACATACAAGGTGGATCTCATGCAATTTTGCTGGATGGATCAAACTACATAACAATCGAAGGTTGCAGAATAGGTGAGCAATCAGAAGCCGGTATGCGTGCAACTGGCCGCTATACGAATTCCACTGGATCCAATTATGGAATCGTGAGATATTGTCTGATTTACAGTGGTCTCAGTGGAAATCTAGGTGACTTGAAAGGTACAGATGGAATTCAACTAATGGATGGTGCCAGTGGGTGGCATATTTATTCCAATGAATTTAAAGCATGGGCTCACTCTGCTATGTCCATTAAACCGATCTATTCGAATCTAAATTCTAATGACAATATTATTGAGAATAACTTATTTGAATGCGGGGACATTGATTACATGCGCGCATTAGACATTGCAGGTCCGGAAGGCAGAGCTTCCAACAATCTATTTCGCAACAATACGATTCGAAATCAAAGTGTGACGAGTCACGTGCATGGCAACGGCAACACGGTTGCATACAATTTGTTCGTTGGACTGAATGACACAGAAGAGTCAACTCAACCGTGGGCAATAGACATGCACATATTTAACGGTAATTCTGGTGGAGTTGATAGAACGGAATATGTTTGTCACCACAATAAAATTTACAATAACCTTTTCTACAATTATACTATTGGAACCGGAGCGATGATTATGACATCGAATAATGGTACTACATATGCCTTACATGACAATGAATTGATCAATAATATTTTTTATAACTGCGGAACAGCCATTCAAATAGATGAGGAGCCCACTGCAATCACTGTTAAAAACAATTTGTTCTATTCGGCTACTGGCAATGCCTCGTTTATTTATCACGGATCAGCAACTACTTTATCCGAGTTCGAACTATATTCTGGAAATAATAGTCACACATTTCTAAACAATATCGAAGCCAATCCAAGCTTTATAAATTCAGCCTTGGGTGATTTTCATCTTCAGTTGGGATCACCGGCAATTGACGCAGGAGTAAATGTCGGGTTAGCTTCAGA
>Ga0163144_10002356_pt1 | contig 43777 bp, 42 predicted proteins | sample OliLak19BULKMAT1_FD_123175 | JGI IMG/M metagenome (GOLD analysis project Ga0163144, IMG submission 123175) | Freshwater microbial mat bacterial communities from Lake Vanda, McMurdo Dry Valleys, Antarctica - Oligotrophic Lake LV.19.BULKMAT1 | ecosystem: Environmental > Aquatic > Freshwater >...
GAGGTTTGCAGTTGGCTCATCGGCAAATAAAATTTTAGGATTATGTGCTATGGCTCGCGCGACTGCTACCCTCTGTTGTTCCCCTCCTGAAAGTTGGCTTGGCTTATTGTCTTTGCGGTGCAGAAGCCCAACTTTACTGAGTACTTCTTCAGCAATTTTACCCGCTTCGACAAAATTTTTGCCTTGCATTAAAAGAGGAATCATCACATTTTCTTTTGCGGTCAATTCTGGAATTAAAGCATAATCTTGAAAAACGTATCCAAGCTCAAATAGACGCATTTGTGTCCGCTCCTCCATAGACAGAGATTCTATATTTATGCCATCTAAAATAATCTCTCCGCCAGTCGGATTATCTAGCATGCTGACCTGATACATCAGAGTAGACTTTCCCGCTCCTGATTTACCCATGATACCCAAAAATTCTCCGGATTTTACCTCCAAATCAATTCCACGTAGCACATGAGTCTCTACGTCTTTGGTTTTGTATGTTTTTACTAAATTTTTTACGCTAATCATGTTTTTATAATTTTATCTACCCAATATACTGTCTAGGGTGTTTTTCTTTACAATATTTCTAGCTGGAACATACCCGGCAATAATAGTAACCAAAAGAAGCAAGAAAAATCTAAACATTGTAGTGTTAACAGGCGCCACTAAAATACCATCAGAGAACGGGAAGTCTAACGGGTGACTTAGAAAGAAAGGTATAAGTAAAAAATAAACAATAAATAGCCCCAGCAATCCACCAATTGAGGCGTAGAATATAGACTGGATAACATACGAAATCTCAATAGCCTTTTCGTTGATGCCTATACCCTTCATGATTCCAATATATTTCCTCCTAGTAACAGCATTAATGAAAATAACAATGAATATTGTAATGGAAGCAACTATTATTCCAACTGAACCAATAACATTACCTAAGAGAGCAAAGGCAATTCTAATCTGATTTAAGAATTCAGGAATAGCCTCAGTAGCAGTCTGAATTCTTCCATCATTAGCAAAACCCGCATTTACCAGATTTGCCTTTAATCCATCTGGAGACATGGAAGAACCAGGAGAAAGACGAATAGCAAATTCATTGGCATTAATTCCAGGTCTGTCTACCAACCTCCAAAAATCCGCTTTAGTCAGAAAAGCCCTGAGAGAAACTTGGTCAACTTTTGTATCCAGAATTCCTTTTACAATAAAAGTCTTAGTGTTATCTCCAACTGTCACCTTGACCTGATCTCCTGGATATACTCCATCTAGTGAAGCAAAGAAATCACCGAAACCTGCGGAATACCTATAAAGCAAATTTGCACCAATTAAGATATACCCGCTTTCTGACTCATCTAAAAATTCTCCTTCTACGACGAAATTAGAAATATTAGACAGCTCATTTTCTTGATCTAAATTTATACCAACAACCTGAGTTCCCGCCACATCTGGCAACACGCTGAAATCCCTTCTAGTTTTGTAATTTGCTTCTATTTGGGCAGACTCTAAATACCTCACGCTAAAACTTTCAACTCCAGGCATTTTAGAAATAGTGCTCTCTATTTCATTGGTGCTGGTTATGTCTTTCTCGCCAGTTATTGTTGTTATTATTACATCTCCAGTGTACTGCTCTTTGTTGGCCTTATTTCCTCCTTCTATCAATCCAATCAATATACCAGAAACCACGACTAAATTAAGAAAAGTCAGCATCATAATGAAAACAATAAGGAATGTTGTGGCTTTATTTGAACCCTTTATCTGCCGAACAGCCAAAAACCACCCCACACGCAGAACGTCTACCCATTTTGTCTTTGACTTTTTATCGGTTGATTTTGTAGCTTCCATTCTTTATTTTTGTCCTACACCATCAGATACTATTTTTTCACCAGCGCTTAATCCAGAAATAACTTCAACCATACTGTCAGTACCCAAGAGTCCTAGCGTTACCTCCCTTTCGGTTGTCTTGCCGTCTTCGGTTACAACACCTACTATGTTTTTATCTCCAATCTTTTTAACAAGATAATTCGGAATAGCGAGTACGTCACTCTTGCTTGCTATTACAATATTTCCACTAGCACTCATTCCTGTCTTTATGCGCTCTTGGGGTGCAAGTTCAACGAAAGCTTCATAAACCGGCACACCATCTATCTCTGTTTCTCTGGAGTTAACAGTACGCAACACTCCACTGAATACTTCGCCTGGAATCGCGTCCACCGATATCGTAATATTAAGTCCTGGCACCATTTTAGACACATCCAGCTCGGAAACCTGAAGTACCACCTCGAGACCTCCATCACCTAGAATTGATATTACTCTCTCCCCGACAGAGGCATTTTCTCCAACCTCCTTTTCTATGTTAGTGACTGTTCCGTTGAATGGCGCGTAAATTGTATTTTTTCTTATTTCGGCATTTATCTTTTGAATCTCAGCTTGAGCCACAGAAGACCCATCACCTTCTTCTGCAAGCAATTTGTCGTACGCAGATTCTGCTTCTTGTATGGCACGATCCCTGGTATTCTTGGATTCATTGTAGGCATTAAAGTTTGCTAAATAAAAAGAGTTTGCTTTGTTCGGAATATCTAAAAACCAAGTTGTGTTTTCATAAGAGGATAAATCTCCGTTATCAAAAGAAACATACAGTCCTTTGGTGCCAAGAGCAGTGGGTGCATTTTCTTCCAAAACATTTTCTGTCCTTTCTAGGCCAAAAGTTTTAACCCAAACATCGGTAAAAGTAACGTTCTTTTTTTCTATGGTAATTTTATAACGCCCATCTACTCCATCGTAAATACCACCTATGGTAGGAGCATCTACGTTGTAATCATTGGCATTAGGAGTTAACTCTAAACCCTCCGATAATAAATTTCTGTAAGCGTTTTTTACTTTTGTGTCTTCTTGAGTTGTAACTTTATCTAATTCGTCCTTGGCTGCGCTCAAATCTATGTCAGAAGTTTGCAAATTTGCTTGTTTTATCTTCAAATCAGCCAATAAATCTCCAATTTCAAGTTGAGCCAAAACCTGACCTTCTTTGGCTGGTTGATTGTTTTTTATAAAAACCCTACCCATGCGACCAGAAGAAGCAAAGCCGAGGTCGGCTCTGTCAGTGGTTCTAATTTTCCCAGCAAGCATTACGGATTGTTCAATGTTGACACGTTCTACCACAAAGAGATCTACCCCTGCCTTAGTTCGGCCAAATATCATATAAAGTAATATGACCAAGACCACCCCTCCAATAAAAAAATACTTCTTGTTCTTTTTAACGAAATCTATTGTGTTTTTCATATTATTGTTCGATTATAGCAAAAAAAAGACACTCTGTAAAATAAGCTAAATTTGAGATAATTTATATTATTTCTTTAACAATTTAGTGATACTGTCACTTAGTTTCTTGATTGAAGAGTCATCAAATAAAGACAAAGTAAGGACCTTTTTGCCTGCCCGTCCTTCGGCGTGGTCTAATTTTTCAAAAGCCTTAACGGCCTTGTCTATTATCTTTGGGTCATCAACCACATCTGTTTTGGTTAGTATTATTATCTCATCCTTAGCAGAGAGGCCGTCTTTGCCAAGGCCCAAGTTTTTATCATATGTTTGTAACTCTTTACGAATCTCTTTGTAAACCTTCATCATGCCAGCAGAGCCTAGAGATAAATTTTCAAAAGAAACCAAATGCGCCAGCATCTTTGTGCGTTTAATATGTCGCAAGAACTTAACTCCTAAACCTTTTCCTAGAGAAGCTCCTTCTATTATTCCAGGAATGTCCGCGATAATGAAGCCATAAAATTCACCCAGATTGGGATCAAGAGTTGTAAAAGCATAGTCCCCGACTTTAGCCGAAGAATTAGTAATAGAGTTTAAAAGTGAGGACTTGCCAGCATTAGGAAGACCCACAAGGCCCAGATCAGCAAAAAGCTCTAGCTCTATATGGAACTGACCCTTCTCTCCGTCTTGGCCCACTCTAGACTCCTTGGGTGTGGTGTTAATAGAACTTTTGAAATGCTCATTACCGAAACCACCATAACCACCCTTAAGAAGCAACACCTTTTCTCCTTCACTCATAAGGGTCCATTTTTCTTCTGTGCCAATATTAGTAATAGTAGAACCTATTGGTAACTCCAATAAAAAATCTTCCCCACTTTTACCGTGTAGACTTTTATTGCCACCATCCTCTCCACGTTCTGCAACAAATTTCTTCTTAGCTTTGTAATTAGAAAGAACATTAACGTCTCTAACAGCCAGGGCATAGAAATCCCCTCCGCGACCACCATCTCCTCCTGCAGGTCCACCCTTGGGTACGAACTTTTCTTGGCGCCACCTAACAACACCGTCACCGCCCTGTCCTGCCTCTGCTTCAATATTTATCTCATCAATAAATGCCATATATTTATAAAATTTTACCTTCTGCTAAATTAATCTCTAGAGCTTTTAGAGCAAGCGCTATTGCACCCTCTTTTGATTCAGTTACAGCAATGAAAAGCCCTCTATGGCAAAAAACCGCATCATCCACCCCAGAAACCCGGGCGAGCTCCTCCCCATGTAGCCCTCCCCAAGCTCGAGGAAAATTTATCCTAGTCTTGAAAGTCTTGTCCCCTTCTCTCATGGCCTTGATAGCCCAGTGATTGTCATGTGAACCCTTATGAATGACCAAAAGAGGTTCAGGAAAATGATTCAGAATACTTTCATATGGATAACTTCCATCCAAAACAATTATTCTCTTGTCTTCGGTTTCTTGGTAAGTAGATATTACTATCCTCTCTGCAACCAAGACATCATTAGCCCAAATTATTTCTCTGTTTAAAATATCTTTAGCAAAAGAAACAGCTTTCAAGAAATATTCCTGGCTCCTAGAATCCCCCTCTTTCCATGTTGGGCGCATAGAATACAGTGCGCTTTGCATTAAATAAGGGAAAACTTCGTGCTTACTAGAAACCAGCTCAAAACCATTATCATGAGCATCCACAGCAGAAACTAAACTTTTATCTATTGACTCCCAGACTCTACCAACCCCACACAGCTCCAATCCGAACTTTTTCCAAACCAGCCCAAAAGAAGAATATTCTATACCATTCGGCCTCATGCCTGCACCTCCGGCCTGGTGGTGATCGAATCTATTAATAGTTTCATCATATATATGCCCCACATCAAACACATAATCAGCTGCACCTATCAATTCTTTTTCTCTGGTTCGTATTATCTCAAATTGCTCACTATTTTTTTCAAAAATTAAAACAAGGGTCGCGCAAGCGAAAACATCATCAGCATGAAAAGACCCATTGTGTGTAACCAGCTTTTTAATTGTAGATTTTTTTTCATCTCCCCACATATTTTTTAAAATAAAGAATCTACTACCTCCTTTACTATTCCACCATCAGCCTTACCCTTAAGATCTTTCATTAAGGCCGCTATCAGCATGCCCTTCTTGGTGGGGTCATTTATACCTAGTTCATCTTTCTTGGCTTTAACTATTGCCTCTATCTCAGACTTATCCATCATCTTTGGTAAATAAGTTTCAATTATTGCAAGCTGAGAGGTCTCTTCTGCCACCAAGTCTTCACGCCCACCAGCCCTAAACTGCTCTATTGAATCCTTGCGTTGCTTGGACATGCGGGTCATTACGGCAATGGCTTCGTTGTCATCTAGCATTTCGCTTGGCTTCCTTCCTTTAGCCACCAGCTCATTAGTAAAAGCAGCCGACATGCCTCGCATGGTCTCTAGCATCACGGCGTCTTTAGCCATCATGGCTTCTTTTATTTTGTTTTTTATTTGTTCTTGTAGCATAGGATTTCATGAGGACATTATTTTTATAAGCACGCATAATTTTCTTGTGAAAATTTGCTCAAGACTCGGATCGTCATCCTCCGTAGCCTTACAAAAACAAATCCTCACTTCATCGCTAAACATGCCTTACTCGCAATAGTATATCAGAAATATGTTAAAATATCACTATGCCTAATATTATATTTTTCGATACCGAGACAACCGGCAATACAGACAAAGACTCCCTGTGTCAAATAGCCTACAAAAGCGGTACGGAAGTTTTCACCGCTATGTACAAACCTCCTATAAAGATCCCCCCTGAAGCCTCCGCTGTGCATCATATCTCAAATAAAATGGTTGCCGACAAGCCTTCATTTGCAGATGGTGGCGACAAAGGAAAAATAAAAACCCTTTTTGAGGACAAGGACACGATAGTAGTCGCCCATAACGCACCTTTTGACTTGATGATTATCGAAAAAGAAGACATCAAACCTGGAAAATTCATCTGCACCCTACGCGTAGCTAGACATCTCGACCGCGAAGGCAAAATAGACAGATACAATCTGCAGTACTTACGCTACCTACTAGAGATAGAAGTCGAAGCCACAGCGCACGACGCATTGGGAGATGTGCTAGTGTTGGAGCAATTATTTATAAGATTAAAAAATAAAATTATGGAGGAGAATGCGTTCTCTGAAAATGAAGCCCTAGAGCAGATGGTAGAAATCTCTTCTCATCCTTCACTCCTTCGTACTTTCAATTTCGGCAAACACATCGGCAAGAAGATCGAAGAAGTGGCACAGATAGATCGAGGATACCTAGAATGGCTCTTGGCTCAAAAACTATCGAGCGACCAGATAGACGAAGACTGGATTTATACATTGAAACATTATTTGGGGAAATAAAATGGAAAACTTAACTCAAATTATTATAGGCTTAGCTGTGGGAGGAGTGATCGCCTACTTGTTTTTGAATAAGAAAAAAGAGACGAGCAACACTGGGCTGGATTTGATACTTCAGCAGATGAATGAGCTGACCCGGGTGATGGACAGCAAGCTCGGCGAGACCAAGAAAGAAATGCACGAGACTCTTCACTTTCAGTCGAAAGAATCCAATAAAATAATCCGCGAAATTACCGAGGAGCTGGTGCGGGTGGGTGAAGGACAAAAGCAGGTGGTGGGATTTGCTGATCAGCTCCAAGACTTGCAAAATATTTTAAAAAATCCAAAGCAGCGCGGAATCCTGGGGGAATACTATCTAGAAACAGTTTTGAAAAACGTCCTGCCTCCTGGTAGCTACCAGATGCAATACCCTTTCCTTGACGGCACGATTGTGGACGCTGTGGTTTTCGTTAAAGAAAAGATAATCCCAATAGATTCAAAATTTTCTCTTGAGAATTACAATAGACTTGCCGAAGAACGCGACCCGACCGAAAAGAAAAGACTAGAGACTGTTTTCGTGAATGATTTGAAAAATAGAATCACTGAGACAGCCAAGTACGTACAGCCGACCCAGGGTACCACGGACTTCGCCTTTATGTTTATCCCCCATGAAGCTATTTACTATGACTTACTCATAAATAAAGTTGGTTCAACCGAGGAAACATCAGAGAATTTAATCCAGCGCGCTGCCGGAAAACATAAAGTCATAATCACCTCTCCGACTTCTTTCCTCGCTTATCTGCAGACAGTCATGCAGGGATTGAAAGCTTTACAAATAGAAGAGTCTGCCAAAGAAATTATAAAAAAAGTGGAAGACTTGGGCAGGCATTTGAAATCCTATGATGAATATCATGCGAAACTAGGTAATGCCATGAGCACAGCTGTGAACCACTACAATGCTTCGGGGAAAGAATTGAAAAAAATAGATAAAGATGTCCTTCGTATCGCTGGCACATCGCCCGAACTTTCTTTACTCGAAGTTGAGAGGCCAAAAATCGAAGACTAGCTTCGTATTGACAGAAATCAAGGAGGCGGCACCGCGCAAGCGCGGTGCCGCCTCCTTGATTCTACAGCTCACTTTTTGTGTTGAAAGTCAAATCGGCTCAAATCTTTTTGATTTTTTATTTAAAAATGCTATCTTTTCTGTATTGGCCCTATCGTCTAACGGTTAGGACACATCCTTCTCAAGGATGGAATCAGAGTTCGATTCTCTGTAGGGTCACAAATCGCGGAAAGCAGATAAACTGCTTTATCTGCGGGCGATTTGTGAAGGCACAGCAATAATTTTTCAGTAGAAAAATATGCGAGCCGGGGTCGGCAAGTACTTACGTAGAATTTGATCCTGAGCCTGTCGAAGGAGAAAAATTATACTTAGTAACTTGTGACCACATGAACTTAGAATACGAAGTATTCCACATTAAGTCACCACTATATATTTTTCCTACAGTAAGTACTGAATCTTGCATTCCATATTTATGGTTCCGAGAGTGTGGAATAAATTTGTCTTTTTACTATCAGTAAAGCCGAAACCAGAAAACCTTTCTTGCCCGCACTTTTTATCAAAAACAGGAATGAAGAGGATGATCATTACTACAAGGGTTGTAACGAACAAGCTTTTACTAATTTTCCTTTTATTATATTTTCCCTTCAAAATAAAGTAGAATACCGCAAAAAGAATAAAATAAATAAACCATTCAGAAAACCTAAACACGGCGTGCGAGTATTGAAAACTCAAGATATCAGTTTCTGCTTCGACATAAGCCGAAGTAATATAAAATGCGAAATAAAAAATAATATACAGAAAATTGTAACCAACTATATATAAAAATTCCTTCATGTCTTATATAGTATCAAAGCCGGCAGTCGTAAGCAAAACCCTATAATCCATATCCACCAGAAAAACCTTTGGCGTTATGCCCATAGCCCGAGCCCCATCAGGCGAGTATTACCTGAGACTTAAACTGTGCTAGGTCTTGCCTAACGCAGTTATAAATGTCCACCAACTATACAGGTGTAAAGTTGATGGACAGGAGAATTTGCAACAAGTTTAAGGGTGGAATAGATCGCACTTTTATAAATTAAACACCACTACACAAGAAACAACCTCTCTCGAAGCTGTTTCTTGTGTTCTAGGAGACATACCAAATTTATTTCGTATCGTAGTAAAACTTTTCACTGACGATCTTGCCGTCTTGCCATCTTTGCACCGCTACTTGAGTCTTCTTCATAACTCCCCAGTCTTTGTGCGTAGCATCCATGTGAGATTCAACCATAGAGATGTTGTCTCCCCAGGTGATGCCTAGAACTTTGGACTCTCGGAATTCAGTAATACCACCGACAAATGCTTCTTCGAAAGCACGATTGGCGTCTTTGCCGACACGAGGGGCAGTCTCATTTTCCTGCATCGTTACGTTCTCTGCATAATACTTCTCAAAGGCTTCCATGATTTTACCTTCGCCGATCATTTTTGCTAAATCTTGTACTAGTTCTTTTGTGTCATTCATATTTTTGTATTTGTTAGTTAATAATATGTATGTGTATTATATAGATATCCATGATAAAGTAAAATTATGCAAAACAAAATCACAAAAGAAGAAATCTTAGGGGCTCTCAACTGGCGCTATGCAGTAAAAGTTTTTGATAAAAATAAAAAAGTTTCCGACGAAGACCTGCATACCATATTAGAATCGGCGCGCCTCTCCCCCAGCTCAAGTGGTATTGAGATGTGGAAATTCATCGTAGTAGAAAATCCTGAAATACGCATAAGGCTCCGAGAAGCGGGAGACAATCAGCCCAAGATAACTGACGCTTCGCACTTAATCGTCATAACCTATCGCACGGATAGCGAAGAAAACTTAACAAAAGAAAGGATCGAACGTACAGCCAAGATACAAAACCAAGATATCCAAGACTTAGGTGGGTTAAAAAACACTCTGGAAAAGGCCGTCAAAGAAAAGCTTCTAAATGGCACCCTGGAAGCTTGGGTGGCCCTCCAAGCATACATACCTCTCGGCATAATGTTACAGACGGCCTCTCTGCTTCATGTTGATGCTGGACCAATGGAAGGCTTTGATCCAGAAAAAGTGGATGAGATACTAAGCCTTAAAAAACAAAACCTAAAATCAGTCACCATGCTTGCGCTCGGATATCGTGGAGAAGATCCTGCAGCCTCACGACCAAAAGTCCGCCGTGATTTCACTGAAGTTGTAGAATTTGTCTAGATTGACAGCTAGTATAGGAGGTCTAGAATTATAAGTGGCAAGTTCCTCTCACTACCCCTACAGGAGGAGCACATGACAAAGGGCGGAAAGAAGGACGTCGTATTGTCCCTGATGAACTGGTTCGTAATGCTCCCCGCTATTTTGTTGGGGGCATGGTGGTTCGTCTTCGCAGTGTGCCTTGCGCACATTGCCGAGACGACAGGGGTTGTGTTTCTTGTGTGGGTGATTGCGGTGGCAACACAAAAGTCACCCCGCATGCTAAGGGGACGAGGATGATTGGGCGCACCCCACGAAAGACCCCACAGGTCATCGTGGGGTCTTTCTTTTTAAGGAAAACTATTTTGAATATCAAAACAAAATCCCCGACGCATTGCGCCGAGGGTCAGCATATCACCCCAAGACCATCAGAACATGTCCGGGGTGAATCTTGATTTTTTCATCGCCATGATTGCCATCGAGACAATCATGTAGGCAATAACCTTAAGAACCATAAGAACAATCATCTTTCTACCCTCCCTAAAATTGTGGAAAACTTTTAAACCTTCTCCAGCCACTCTTTGTCCTGGCGGACGAGTAGTGTGGACTTGTTGGCCTGATCTAGTAGTATCTCCCCCACAGCCCTCTCCATCCGCATACCCTGAGAGCCTTTGACTAACACAAAGTCATCCTTCTTTAAAAAAGTTTTCAAAAACACCCCAGCTTCGATAGAACCTAAAAATTCAAAAATATTATTTTCATCCATTCCTAGAGACCTGGCACTCTCTGCTATGCCCTTGGCGCGCAAGCCAACAGTGATCAACACATCAATATCATTATCCACTACTGCCTTGCCCACGCTTCTGTGGGTCTCCTCGGTGTGCTTACCAAGCTCCAGCATGTCACCCAAGACTGCAATCTTTCGGCCTTTGCAGTTAACTTCCCCCAGAGTCTCAAGCGCAGACTCGCATGCAATAGGTGAAGAGTTATAAGTATCATCAATTATTAAAGTTTCATTTATACCTGAAATAAGCCTCATGCGTCCTGGGGGCACATCGTAGTCCTTAAGTGCATTTATAGCATCAAGGCTATTTAGCTTAAGGCTAGAGGTTACGGCCAGCGCTGCCAGAGAAGCATAAATATGATTCTTACCAAAGACACCTTCTATGGCCACAGGCAGGCTACTTCCTTTTTCATCAACCCTAAAGACTATGCCGTCTGGAACACCAGAATCAGTGTATAAAATACTCTCACTATTAGCCTGCAAATCTGCACCAGATTTAAATCCAAAAGTAGTAATTAAATTTTTGGTTTTAGTCTTCATGCCCATCACTGACTCATCATCAAAATTTAAAATAAGAAAACCGTCTTTTTTCAAAGTTTTTATAAGCTGACTTTTCTCTTCTATTACATCTTTCCTGGAATTAAAAAATTCTATATGCGCCGGAGTCTCGCCGATGGCTGTGATTATGACCGCATCGGTCTTGAGCCACATCGCGGTTTTGCCCATATCCCCAGGCTTACCCACACCCACCTCAAGCACTAGCCATTTGGGATATTTGTGCGGATACAAAAACAACCACAACCCCTTTAAAATATTTTTAGTCCAAATGATGGGATTGTTCCATCCGTTCGGACATCCCAACACAGTAAGCGGTAGGCCAAGTTCGCTATTATAACTCTTATCGCTCTTGCGAACATGAGAGACTTCAGATATTGCTGCATACACAGCATCCTTGGTAGAAGTCTTACCCACAGAACCAGTAATGGCAATTATCTTTGGTTTGTATTTCCAAAGTATCATTCTAGACTCTAACTGTAATGTATAAGCAAGTGATTTTTTAATGATTGGTTTCATAAATTTTGCGCATCAACGGTCTGGTGGTACCTCGTAGTAATTCAGAAGAAATTTAGTGATGTTAATAAAAGGCATAGTCCAAGTCTGTGAAGCGTATATTGAACCTCTTGGGTCTATAGCATATAGTAATACTATAAACTTCGGATCGTGGGCTGGGAAATATCCAAAAAAAGAATGCATATTCTTATCTTCATAATAACCTCCGCCACCCTCCTTGGCAACTTGCGCTGTTCCGGTTTTCACTGCCACAGAATAACGCTCCATCTTTTCTCTACCCAGAGAAATGGATTTATCCATAACCGCTATCAGCATCCTGGTAATCTCTAGAGATGTTTCTGGGGTTATTTTTGTTTGAGTTGTTGGGAAATCAAGTTTCTTGTCTAAACCATTTTCGTATTTAATAGATTTTACTAAATGCGGAGTTACCAATTTACCTCCATTAGAAAGTGCTGCAAGGGCTCGTATTATCTCTATCGGGGTCAGAGCTATCCCTTGTCCGAAGGCAGCATTGGCATACTCAAGCTCACGCGGAGAGTTCAGGTTGGCCACCAATCCGCTCGTCTCATTCGGCAGATCTATACCAGTCTTTTCTTTGATCCCATAAGAGAGCATATAGTCTCGCATTTTTTCTTTACCTAGCTTCTGATAGATAAAAACCATTCCAGTGTTAAGTGACTGGCCCAGAACCTCCTGCATATCCACCACTCCGCGAGCCTTCTTGTCGAAGTTGTTTATAACTTTTTTCTCCACTATGACTGAGCCCTTATCTTCGTATTTGGTGCTTGCTTGGACTACGCCTGCATCCAAGGCCGCAGCTACAACCAAAGGCTTAACAATAGAACCGAATTCAAAAACATTTTCTACTAGCGGGTTTGAGAACACAGCAGGGTTGGACACTTTGGTGAAATTATTGGGATCAAAATCTGGCTTGACAGCCATAGCATAAATAGCTCCGTCAAGTGGATTCATTATTATGCCACCCACAGACTGTGCACTGTAACGTGTCTTAATCTCTTCAAGCTTTTTCTCTAACATATCCTGCACGGAAGGCTCTATTGTTGTAACAATATCCCCCCTTGATGTCTCACCCTTGAAAAGAGTCTCCCCAATATTAGAGAAAACTTCTGCAAAGAAATTCACATATGGGTTGTTTTTATTGCGCGCCAAGTTGCCATCATACTGCCTCTCTAGCCCGTAACGCCCACCCAGCTCATCTCCGCGGTATCCAACGAAGCCTAATGCATGCGAAGCCAAACTTCCGCCTAAATAAGAACGCCACTTTTCCCTGAATACAGAAACTCCGTTGATCTTTAGTGCAGAGATTGAATCGGCTTCTTCTTTGGACAGGCGATGCGCTATTTCTTTATAGGTATCTTTGTTGTTTTTAGTAGCTTTCAGAAATTCGTTTTTATCTAGGGTTGTTTTTGCAGATAGCTTTGCGTACAACTCCTCTGCGTTAGATACCTTGCTGGGATCTAACGCAATTTTATAACCCAAGACTTGGGTTGCGCCAGAGACCAACTGACCGTCTTTACGCTCGAAATAAATAGTGCCACGCTCAAATATATTAGATGACGGAGTGGCATACTGTCTATCCGCCATAGACGAATACATTTCATTGTTAACCACCTGCACAAAGAAAAGTTTAGAGATTAGAATAAGTGCAAAAAAAATAATCCCCAGAGATAGAATCTTGATTCTCGAAAAAAAACTAAAGTTCATTTTTAGCTAATTTTACTCTATCTAAAGATCCCAAAGACTTGCGTGTAGCGAATTGCTTGTTTTTTACTTCCTGAAATCCAAGACTGGTGCCCAAAGTTACATCTATTCCGCTTGAAAGCCTCAGATACTCTATCTCGAGTTGCCCCATCTCATTGGAAATACTCCTAGCACTTGCCTCAACGGTCCTCCGTTCCACTATATTAAAAACAGTATTTCCTAATATTAAAATATAAGACAAGGCTAAAAACCCAAATGACCAAAGAAGAAAAGAAAGCATCCTACTCTCTAGGTTATTGTTATCCATAATGCTTACATTGTTGGCGTACATTTTAAGTTGCATACTTGCTTGTCTCATTTATTTTTATTTATTAATCTATTATTTTTTCTAAAATTCTTAACTTTGCACTTCTTGATCTTTTGTTGTCTTTTAGTTCTTGACTGCTCGGCGTAATCGGCTTTTTGTTTATCAACCGTGCCAACTTGCCAACTTCCTTATTTTTAAAAAACCTCTTTACTATTCTGTCTTCTAAGCTGTGAAAACTTATGATCGCAAGCCGGCCACCATTCCCTAGTGCCTGAAAGCTTCTCTCTAGGCCCAAGGTCAGAGCACCCAGCTCGTCATTAACCGCAATGCGCAAAGCTTGAAAGGTCTTTGTGCTCGGATTTATCTTGCCTTTTTTGTAAAAGTTCGGTACGGAATCGTTTATGATCTTGACCAGATCAAAGGTGGTTTTAATCTGCGCTCTTTTCCTCGCCTCGACTATACCCTTGGCAATCCGTCGAGAAAATTGCTCTTCTCCGTAGCCGTATATTATGTCGGCCAGACTATCCTCTCCCCAGGTATTTACAACATCTAATGCTGTCAGGTCTTCCGGAGAAGGATTTTCCTTCATGGTCATAAGCAGTGGCTCATCAATCATAAAAGAAAATCCTCTTCCAGAATTCTCTAACTGGTCTGAAGAAAGCCCCAAGTCGAGCATGACTCCATCGACAAATTCTATCTTTAAATCCTTTAGAACTTGGTCTACGTCACGGAAGTTTTTGTTTACAAAGCTAATGTCACAACCCTTATCAAATTTTGTCTTATTTCTATCCCAGACACCCTTGTCCTGGTCTAAGGCAATTATTTTAACTCCACTAAAACGACTGCAAATAAGCTGTGAGTGGCCTCCCCCACCAAAGGTGCCATCTACTATGGTGGCTCCGGGCCGTAGATTTAAACCATCTATTGTTTCTTGTAAAAGAACGCTCTTGTGTATACTCGTCTTGTGCTCCATATCTATATTGACCCCGAGCCAAGCTTCTCTGCTAGCTGGTAAGACTCTTTCTCTATCTTGGCCTTGCACTCAGACCAAGACTTTTCGCTCCAGACCTCTACCCTGTCTTTGACTCCGATTATCGCGGCTTTGTCTTTGAGGCCGATTCTTTCTTTCAAGAAATCTGGCACCAAGATCCTGCCGATGGAATCAACTTCTACTTCTGCCGCCCGGCCAAACATGAAACGGTTAAAGCTTCGCTTGTCCCCTTTCAAGAAAGAAAGATCGTCGTCGTTTGAAGAAAGCTTGTTGGCAACTTTTTCCCATTCTTTGTTTGTAAAAATAAACAAGCATAAGTCGAGGCCAGGAGTAATAATAACTTTCTTGCCAAGTTCCTTTCGAAATTTTGCCGGCAAAGAAACTCTATTCTTATCATCTACTGTATGGATATATTCGCCGATTAGCATAAATTTATTATTTCCCACTTCTTCCCACTTGATATATATTATACGTCACTTGTTCTCACAACGCCAAGAAAAATGTGTGGATAACTAACAGTCCTTCCACCCCAAAAAATAACACCTTTTTGGGGGGTTTCCTTTTTGGTTCTTTTTGAGATAAAATATGGTTATGAGTGAAGAGATAAAATTTCCCGGAAAAGATATTCCAGATGAACCAAAAAAAGATACCCCCTCTGAAGAGGGACCTAAAATTCTAGATTTTAATGACTTTAGAAGAAGAAGAAAGTCGGGAGAACTGGACCAAAGCAGGATGGATGGCGGAAGTTTTATGAACTTAAGAAGACCTGGATCTGGGAAACTTTTTAAAATTTGGGAAGCCTTGGCAGAAAAACCAAATGAAGTAAGTTCAGAAGAACAAAAATCTCAATTAATAAATTATCAACTCGAGCTTAATTCTTGGACTGATGAAAAAATAAGAAGCTGGTTTTTAAACACGGATCCAGTAAAAGCAGTAGAGGATCACTCTTTTTGTTTTGCAATTATTAGAGAAGCGTTAAAAAGACGAATTTTTACTTAGTTAGTCTTTCTTTGACTTCATCGTCGGGAATATCACCCCTTCTCTCACTGAGATGTCTTTGAGTACACTGAAAAGTCGCTCAGATACACCAAAACCCACGCATGGAGGCATGCCGTATTCCATCGCTTCTACATAATCTTCGTCCAAGATTTGAGCTTCGCGATCTCCTGCTTCACGAAGTTTCATTTGTGATTCAAATCTATCGCGCTGATCAATGGGATCATTCAATTCTCCGAAGCCTTTGCCGAGCTCTGTACCGTAGGCAATTATTTGCATTCTCTGTACTAGCTTTGGATTTTTCTCGTCTTTTTTAGCAAGCGGTTCAAGCTCTATCGGCTGATTTATCAAGAAGAAAGGCTTGGTGGGTTTCTCTCCACCCCATTTCATCCCTTTCTTTCTGGTATCTTTGAAAATAAGGTCGATCAGACGTCCACGCTTTACGAAGTCCTCGTACTTTACATGATCCTTATCCAGATAATCTTTCAAGTCCTCATCTGTAGCAGTCTCAAGGTCGATTCCCGTATTTTCTTTAAATAAATCTACATAATTCACCCTATCCCATTTACCACTCCAGTCTACAGTCTCGTCTTTGGCGGTTATAGTAAGTGATCCGAAAGTTTTCTGTATCACATATTGATACATTTCTTCAGAAAAATTCAGCAACTCATCAAAGTCCGCATAAGCCCAGTAGTATTCCATTTGAGTATAGTCTTGTAAGTGAGTAGCAGAAATTCCTTCATTTCTAAAAATTCTACCAATTTCGAAAACTTTTTCATAGCCAGCAACCAGCATTTTTTTCAGCGGAAGTTCAAGTGATATCCGTAAATAAAAATCTTCATCGAGTGCGTTGTGATGAGTCTTGAATGGCTCTGCCTCAGCTCCACCAGGAGTAGACTCTAAAATCGGCATCTCAAGCTCAAGAAAACCTTTTTTAACCATAAAGTCACGAAAGGAAGACCAGAAAATATTTTTCTGGATAAAAATTTTCTTTGTCTCTGGATCAGTTAAAATATCTAAATATCTTTTACGAAATTTTGTATCTTCATCTACCAAGCCATGCCATTTCTCGGGAAGTGGACGCAAGCTCTTGGAAAGCATTCGCCAATCCTTCACCTCCACTGTTTTTTCCCCTCTTTGAGTAGTAAAAAATCTACCTTGTACTTCCACAAAGTCTCCGATATCTACGACTTCGCCCCAAAAAGAGAGCTTTTCCTCACCAATAATGTCTTTTTTTAGTAATCCTTGAAAAGAAGCTGTGCCATCGTAAAGAGTTATAAATACAATAGCCCCTTGCCCACGAATAGACATAATGCGTCCCCCGACCCATTTCACAACACCCTCTTTTTCTAAACCTTCAAAAGATTCAACGGCTTCTGCCAACGAGAGTTCCCGATTTGATTTTGAAGGATAAGGATTAATCCCCTTCTTTAGCAAAATCTCTAATTTATTCAAGCGAACATCTCTTATTTCATCAAGTGAAGACATTATGAATTATTTAAGAAACATCAATTATTTTATAATTAACAACACCATTAGGAGTTTTGAAAGAGACATTGTCTCCCTTCTTTTTGTCAAAGATAGCCTCACCAAAAGGCGAACGATTAGAGATCTTGCCTAAAGCCATGTCTGCCTCTTCGGAACCGACTATCTGATAAGTCTTTTTTTCTTTAGTTCCCTCTTTCTCTACCACCACCTTGGAACCCACACCCACACTCTCGCCACTATGACCAGAAACAACCTGTGAAGATTGTAGTATTGCCTCAACTTTTGCGATGCGTTCTTCTAGCTTGCCTTGATCTTCTCTGGTTTGATGATACTCAGCATTTTCTGACAAATCACCCAAGGACTTGGCATATTCTAAGCTCTCTAAAATTGCCTTCCTTTTTGGGCCCTGTAAGTCCACAAGTTCTGCTTCTAACTCTTTTTTCTTCTCTTTTGTAATGTAATCAGCGTCTTGAGATTGATGCATATTTTTATATATATTCTTAATCCTTCTAATTCCTGCTAATCGTATTTGGAATTCTAGCTTTTTTGGGACAAAGAGTCAATTTCAAAACACCCCGTAGGCTTGCTATAATTTTTTTTTATGATATTCTACTGACTATATGGCAAAAACAGTAATCGAAATAAAAAAGAACCCGAACGAAAACAACACCAGTGTGTTGCGCCGTTTTTCTCGTAAAATTCAAGAATCTGGAATAATCCACAAAGTAAAAAAGGGTCGCTACAACGAAAGAAAAGAATCCAAGCTGAAGGTCAAGAAAAGCGCACTTAAACGTATGGGCCGACGTAAAGAAATAGAAAAACTCCGCAAACTTGGAAAGATTAAGTAAAAAATGGAATAATCTCATAGAAGAAATAAAAGGCGATATCCTGTCTAAGGGTTACGCGCTCTCTGTCGCGCTGGTTTCCACTGCTCAATCTCAAAAAATAAATAAACAACATCGCAAGAAAGACAAACCAACGAACGTGCTTTCTTTTGCCCTTTCTAAAAAATCTGGAGAAATAATAATTTGTCCCTCTGTTCTAAAAAAAGAAGCTCGAGAGAAAAAATTCGACAAAGACTACGACGAGTTATTTCTATTTTTAGTTATCCACGGCATGCTTCATTTGGATGGAATGCAACATGGCAGTATAATGGAGAAAGCCGAAAAATTTTTCTGCCAAAAATATGATCAGAAACATTTCGATAGGTATCGACGTCGGGTCTCAGTGGACCAGAATAGTAGTGGGAGAATTCACAAAAGGAGAAAAACATCCTAAGATAATTGGTATTGGTGAAGCTCAAACACTGGGTCTCAGGCACGGTTACGTCGTCAACTCATCTCTTGCTGTATCTTCCGTCAAGCAGGCCATAGCCATGGCCGAGAAAACCTCAGAAATAAAAATAAAGCGCGCTTTTGTGTCGATGGGAGGGGTGACACTCAGAGGAGACTTGAGTACGGGCGAGGGCATAGTCTCTAAGGCAGACGGAGAGGTTACACATCTAGACATAGCCCGCGCACTAGAGGACGCCGAGAATAGCCTTAATTTAAATAACAAAAAAGTCATCCAGGGCTTCCCTGTTGCCTTTAAACTAGACGGCAAAGAGATACTAGGACGTCCTGAAGGGATGCGAGGCACCAAGCTTGAAGTAAAAGCTATTTTTATAACCTGCTCAAGTCAACATTTAGAAGACCTTCTTGAGGTTATAACTGAAGCAGGGGTAAAGCCCATAGACGTCATACCTGCACCCATGGCTGGAAGTTTCGTAGCACTCTCTGCTAAGCAAAAAGTGGCTGGAGGAGCATTGGTCAATATAGGAGCAGAGACGGTATCGTTGGCAATATTTGAAAACGGACTCCTCTTGGGTCTGCACAGCTTCTCTATTGGCGGATCTGATGTCACTAATGACATAGCCCTAGGACTCAAGATTTCACTAGAAGAAGCCGAGGGGTTAAAACTAGGAACTATTGTGGAAGATTTGTCCAAAAAGAAACTAGAAGAAATTATAGAGGCAAGGCTTTCAGATATTTTTGAACTTATCGAAAACTATTTAAAGAAAATAAAAAGGAGTGAGCTCCTGCCTGCGGGAATCGCTTTTATTGGAGGAGGTGCGAACACCAACAAGCTTGAAGAATTCTCAAAGTCAATCCTAAAGCTTCCTTCAAAAATAGGTACCACCGATATGTTTGGAAATATTAAAACCAAGCTAAGGGACCCAGCTTGGTTCGTCGCTCTGGGATTAGTGATGTCAGAAAGAGACGAAGAAAACTACGGAGAAAACTCTTTCCTTAACATATTCAAAGAACTTAAAACCACCATTCAATCAAACATAAAACAACTAATGCCTTAAATCGAAACTTAGGAGTTTTACCAAGTAAAATAAGGCTTAAACTCACTTAGTCATCGGTGTAATTTTGCTTTTTCAAATTTTCTGCTATTATACATAATATACGCAAGAATAGTCTTTATTAGAGTTAATTTGCCATGCCAAAAGAAAAACGCGGCAAAACAAAAAATATTATGCCAAAAGTAAACCCAATCATAGAGAGCTTCGCTCGAATTGTTGTAATCGGTATCGGGGGTTCTGGAAAGAACGCAGTTAACCATATGATCAATTCAAAAATGAAAGGAATTTCTTTCATTTGCATGAACACAGACACTCAGGACTTACATCACTCCCTAGCTGAAAAGAAAATACATATTGGCAAAAATCTTACCAAAGGTCTAGGTGCTGGAATGAATCCAGAAATAGGAAAGAAGGCCGCAGAAGAAACAAAATCTGAAATCCAAGATGTAATAAAAGGAGCAGACATGATCTTTATTGCATGCGGTATGGGAGGTGGTACTGGAACTGGTGCAGCCCCAATAGTTGCTCGTGCAGCCAAAGAACAAGGAATTTTGACTGTGGCTGTGACGACCAAGCCATTCTTCTTTGAAGGTAGCCACCGTATGAAATTAGCAGAAAAAGGAATCGAGGAGCTAGCCAAAGAAGTAGATGCTATTATCACCATCCCTAATGACAAGCTCATTCAGCTGGCTGATAAGGATACAAATTTCAAAGACGCCTTTGCTAGGTGCGATGATGTGTTATTGCAGGCCGTACAAGGAATTTCTGACCTAATAACCACTCCAGGTGTTATAAACGTTGATTTTGCAGACATCAGAGCCATTATGTCTGACGCTGGTAGCGCTCTAATGGGTGTGGGTACTGCTTCTGGGGAAAAGAGAGCTGAAATCGCAGCGACTATGGCCATCAATTCCCCCCTACTTGAGGTATCTATCCATGGAGCTAAAGGCGTTCTGTTTGCAATATCTGGTGGTGATGATGTAACAATCCACGAAATCCAAGAAGCAGCTAAAATAATAACCGAGTCTATAGACAAGGATGCAAAAGTAATATTCGGTACTATTAGAGATGAAAAAACAAAAAAAGGTGAACTCAGGGTTACTGTCATAGCTACAAGCTTCGGCAATGAAGCCCCTCGCAAGAACCTATTTGGCGGAACAGGCCCTACTGCAATAGGCCAAACACTTCTAAAAGAAGAATCCCCTGCGGTTGTAAAAAAGGAAATACACAACACAATTCAACAAAGTGCTGGTAGCTCACTATCCAACAGCATCACCAACAACGACTTTATAAAAAAGCCAGAAAAGAAAATAATCGAATCGGAAGATGTTATCATTGATGACGGTGACGGTGATGACTGGAGCGCCGTGCCAGCTTTTCTACGAAGAAACAAGAAGTAAAATCTTGACTCATGGTGTATAATATATAGATATGACTTACGATTTAGTAATAATCGGTGGTGGACCAGCTGGCACGGGAGCTGCTGTTTATGCTGCCCGCAAAAAGCTCAAGACCCTACTTGTGACCTCAGAATGGGGTGGCCAGTCTGTGGTCTCTGAGAAGATCTATAACTGGATAGGCACAGTGGCTATTTCTGGAAGCGAGCTAGCGGAGAGCTTCAAAAAGCACACCATGGCTAACGTGGGTGAGTCTTTGGAAGTGGCAGAAGGCGAAAAAGTATCCAAAATTTCAAAAACCGAAGCAGGATTTTTGGTAGAAACAGAATCCAGCAAAAAATTTGAAACCAAGACAGTTTTGATATCTTCTGGTAGTGGCCGACGCAAACTTGAGGCCATAAATGCAGACAGGCTAGAGCACAAAGGACTAACCTACTGTGCGTCCTGTGACGGCCCGCTATTTGATGGACAGGATGTGGTTGTTGTTGGAGGTGGTAATGCGGGATTTGAAAGTGCCTCACAGCTCCTGGCTTATTGTAGGTCTGTGACCTTACTACACAGAAGTCAAGAATTTAGGGCAGATGAAATAACGGTAGAAAAGGTTCTTAAAAATCCAAAAATGAAAGCCATTAAAAATGTGGACATTTTAGAAATCACTGGAGAGAAATTCGTCGACGGTATAATCTACAAAGACAAAATAACAGGTGAGCAACAGAAACTTGATGTAACTGGGATATTTGTCGAAATTGGACAAATACCTAACACAGACTTTGCAAGGGATGTCGTTGCCTTAGATGAAATAAATCGTATCAAGATAGACACTCTAACTCAAAAGACACAGACTCCGGGCATCTGGGCTGCTGGAGATTGTACTAACGTTTTGTATCATCAAAACAACATCGCCGCGGGCGACGCGGTGCGGGCGCTTGAAGACATATATCTAGCAATACACGCTAGGTAAATTTTCTTTAATTTTTTAATGATGGTGGGTTTCTTGATTAATAATATATCTCCAAGCCGGTATAGCCACGATAAAACCAAAAATTAAAGAAATGATGAGTATTGAAATTTCATTAAAAAACGGATTTTTATCTAGTAGGTTCCACAAGCTTCTGAATATAAAGACAGAACCCAGCATTAGGAACACCTCTGACAACAGCAACTTCTTGTGAATTTTTTTATGTGACATGACGTAATTATAGCAGAAGAATCGAATCAAAAAAAGGACGAGCCGGGGGGTCTATCTCGACACACGGCTTAGATCTCCCTATCTCTAAATTTTTGCAATTTTCATTAAAAATGTTATTATATTTTTACCAAGTAAACACATGGCCCCCTGCCAGCCCTCCTGTTGGTCGGGAGCAGACTGGCATCGTCAAAAATAATTGGCCCCATCGTCTAACGGTTAGGACATCGGGTTTTCAATCCGGTAATCAGAGTTCGATTCTCTGTGGGGTCACAAACTGAAACTGTTTGGTATAATATATTTATGGAAAAACTCTCATTTGGCGAAGACCGTAATGTTTCTGAATTAAATTTACGTAATAAAATCCGTGCGGCTATCAACTTAGCGCGTACTCGAGAAGAGTTCATTTCTGTAATTTTGTTTTATTTTCCAGTAAGCATCCTCATTTCCAGGATCTTTAGTTTTTGAATCTTTATTAAACAAATGAGTTGGATATTTTTCTTTTACGTGATCAAGTTTGTCATTTAGAATTTGCTCCATATCTAAATCCAAAAGAACAGCCATATCAAAACAATAGACCATGACATCTGCTAATTCTTTTTGAATTGAATTTATTTTCTCTGGATTATTCTTTATTTCTTCCAAAGAAGAATTGTTCCATTGAAAAATTTCAAGCAATTCAGCACCTTCTATCATTATAGATTTTGCTATATCTGCTGGTTTTAGATTGTTAGCCCTCTGTGAAGGTCGAACCTTCACAGAAACAGCCTAAAACACAAACGGGCTTTATTTTACACCCGATTTCATGCTAATATTAACAATATTAAAAAGGTAATGAAGGTAATGAATGTTTATGCTTAAAGAATTCAAACAGTTTTTGTTAAGAGGAAATGTGGTTGACCTAGCTGTCGGTGTGGTAGTAGGCGCATCCTTCGGGACCATTATTAATGCCCTAGTAAAAGATTTAATAACTCCCCTGATTGCAGCCATAGCAAAAGTTCCGGACTTTTCTGCTTTGTCTTTTACTATAAACGGAAGCAATTTTACTTATGGAAATTTTATAAATGCCCTGATATCATTCCTGCTAGTATCTGGGACAATATTCTTCTTCATCATTAAACCAATGAACCTTCTGGTCTCAAAATCCAAAAAGGAGGCCCCGCTCGACCCTACCACCAAGAAATGCAAAGAATGCCTAAGCGAAATATCAATAGCTGCCAAGCGTTGTTCCTTCTGCGCAGAGACTGTGGTTTAAGTTTGTTTTGCGGCTTTTTATGAATACCAAAAAACAAAAAGCTACCCAACTTCAAAAAACAAACACAAAGTGGTCCAAGAAATGCACTTGTGGACTAAAGAAGACAGCCACCCAAGCAGTCCATGGCGCTGGCAACCCAAGCGCGGAGATAGTCTTCATAGGTGAAGCTCCTGGCAAAACAGAAGACAAGCAAGGCGTGCCCTTCGTGGGAGCCTCTGGTAAATTCTTAAACGAAATGCTCGCAGAAATAAAATTAAAAAGAGAAGATATTTATATCACAAACATAGTAAAGTACCGCCCGCCAAATAATCGCGATCCCCTACCGGGAGAAAAGTCCGCTTGCCGCAAGTGGCTAGAAGAAGAATTGAAAATAATTTCTCCCAAGCTGATAGTCTTCCTCGGCCGCCACGCGATGCATAACTTCTTCCCTGAAGAGCGCATCTCAGAGTCTCATGGCAAGCTTTTAATAAAGAAGTTTGCCGGAATTCCTACCGAATATTTCTATTCTCTGTACCACCCAGCAGCAGCACTGTACAACGGCTCTATGCGCAAGGTGCTACTGACAGACTTTAAAAATATACCCAAGGTCTTGAAAGAAATTAAAAAAAAGATATAATCCTTTGACATGCAGAATAACAATATAAAAGTATTAATACTGGCTGCCGGGCTAGGCAAAAGAATGGGCTCTGATTTACCGAAGGTTCTAACCCCGCTCTCAGGCAAGCCAATGATAAGGCACATCGTTGACCCGCTAAACAAAGCCTTAACAGACAAGCCCATAGCCATCGTCGGCCACAAAAAGGAACTAGTGCAGGCTGAGCTTGGTGATGCATGCCTGTATGCCTTCCAAGAAGAGCAGCTAGGCACGGGCCACGCCGTTTCTACCGCGGAAGTATGCTGCCAAGACGCGAAGCACATTATAGTCCTCTCTGGAGACCAGCCTTTTATCAAAGTACCCACGATAAAGAACCTAGCTGAAAAGCATTTACAATCTGGAGCCAAGATAACATTCACCACCACCGAGCTCCCCGACTTTGAAGACTGGCGAAAGGCATTCCTGGGCTTCGGCAGAATTCTTAGGCAGGACGGACAAATCACAGGTATCAGAGAAGTTAAAGATGCCAGTGAAGAAGAGAAAAATATCAGAGAAGTTAACGCTGGGTGTTATATATTTGATGCAAAATGGCTCTGGGAAAATCTAGCGAAAATAAAAAATGAAAATTCCCAGAAAGAATACTACCTGACAGACCTTTTCCACATAGCCTTCGAAGAAGGTGAGAAAATCGAAGCAATCAAAATAGATGCCATCGAGGCGCTAGGTGCCAACACAAAAGAAGAGCTTGAGATACTAGAGAAATTTGCCAGGTAATTATAAAAAATGTAATATCACTACATAACCGGGCGGTTAGCTCAGTTGGTAGAGCGACCCCTTGACGTGGGGTAGGCCACAGGTTCGAATCCTGTATCGCCCACAATGAAAATCCTGGCAATTGAAACCTCCTGTGACGACACCGGAGTGACAATACTAGAAGCCAAGGGGGGCATTAAAAATGCTTCTTTTAAGATTCTCGCGGACACACTCGCTATCCAGAACCATTCACAATATGGTGGCGTGTTCCCCATGATGGCCAAGAAGGAGCACATAAAAAATTTACCTATTCTTCTGGACCTCGCTCTCAAGAAAGCCAAATTGACCAAAAGCAAGAAACCAGTTGATGCCATAGCTGTAACTTATGGCCCAGGACTTGAGCCATGTCTGTGGACTGGTATAACTTTCGCCCAAGAGCTAGCCAGTAAATGGGGTGTGCCAATAATCCCCGTCAACCACATGGAGGGGCATATATTCTCTGTGTTTGGTAAAAGTAAGGGCTCATTCGTAATAAATAAACTTAAATTCCCTATCATGTCCCTGCTTGTCTCTGGGGGCCACACCGAGCTCGTACTAACTGATAAAAGCCTCAAGCATACAATTATAGGTAGAACCTTGGACGATGCTGCTGGAGAGGCCTATGACAAGGTGGGCCGAATGTTGGGCCTACCCTACCCAGGCGGACCAGTAATTGCTAAACTTGCCGACCAAGAACGAAAAGCTTTGCGTTTTGAAAGACTTGCAGAAGAACCCAGGTTTTCTGGCGAGAGAAGCATTGCGCAGGCTGACGAGCCGAGCATAGCAATTCGCCAGCAGGCGAATATGCGCGCTGGGTCCGCTAGAAAGCCTGAGTTTGGTCAAAGCTTTTCTTTTACATTCCCCCGCCCAATGCTCAAATCCAAAAACTTGGACTTTTCTTTTTCCGGCCTCAAAACCGCTGTACTGTATTTTATAAAAGATAACCCCAAAACTCCCAAACAAAAAGTTGCCCTAGAATTCGAAAACGCAGTTGTGGAAACATTGGTTTATAAAACCCAAAAGGCCATGAAGGAACACGACACCCAGACTCTAATAGTCGGAGGTGGAGTTTCTGCCAATAAATATCTTAAAAAAGAATTACGTAAAATAACCAAAGGCAAACTACTACTAACACCAACCAAAGAGCTCTCTAGAGACAACGCAATAATGATAGGAATGACAGGATACCTAAGGTATACAAAAAACAAAAATAATCCCCAGAAGGCCACAGAGCTTAAAGCTGTCGGCAACCTTAAATTTGGGTAGAAAACACTTATTTTTTATGATATTATTGTAAGGTATGAACGAAAAGCTCCAAGAAAAATTGCTGAAGCCTTACGACCCGAAAGTTACAGAAGATAGAATTTACACCCTCTGGGAAGAGAGTGGTTTTTTTAACCCAGACAATCTACCTGGAGAAAGGAGTGAAGCCTTCACTATGATAATGCCTCCGGTCAACTCCAACGGGTCTCTGCACGCCGGGCACGGACTTGTGATGACTATCGAGGACATCATGATCAGGTACAAGAGGATGCAGGGTTTTAAAACTCTTTGGCTTCCAGGGCTCGACCATGCCGGATTTGAAACTCAAGTCGTCTATGAGAAAAAATTAGAAAAAGAAGGCCGGACGAGGTTCGGCATGGACAGAGATCTGTTGTATAAAGAAATTCTAGACTTTACTCTGACCAACTCTCTGCACATTAAATCTCAAATCAAAAAAATGGGGGCATCTTGTGACTGGTCTAGAGAGAAATTTACCCTTGATACAGACATAGTCAAGACAGTGCACGGTACATTTCAGAGAATGTACGATGACGGGCTGATATACCGAGGCAATAAAATAGTATCTTGGTGCTCCAAACATCAGACATCATTTTCTGACTTAGAGATCAAAGACGAAGAAAGAATCGAGAGTTTGTACTATTTGAAATACGGACCTTTTACTATTGCCACATCCAGACCTGAAACAAAATTTGGCGACAAATATGTAGTAATGCACCCCAAAGACGAACGCTATAAAGAATTCACCCACGGGCAAAAAATAGAACTAGAATGGATCAACGGCCCGCTGACGGCAACTGTAATAAAAGACGAGGGCGTTGAAATGGAGTTCGGTACAGGAGTTATGACCATCACTCCATGGCATGACAGCGCCGACTTTGAAATAGCCACCAGGCATAAATTATACAAAGAACAAATAATAGACGAGCACGGCAAACTTTTGCCCATTGCCGGAGAATTCGCCGGAATCAATATCAAAAAGGCCCGACCCATGATAGTAGAGAAACTTCAATCCAAAGGCCTAGTAGAAAAAATACAAGAAGACTACAAACATGTGGTCAGGACCTGCTATAAATGTGGCACCATAATAGAACCTCAGATTAAAAATCAGTGGTTCGTTAAAATGAAACCCCTGGCAGAAAAGGCTTTAGAGAAAATAGCAGCTGAAGAAATAAAATACACCCCTCTCCACTTCAAGAAAATCACAACCTACTGGCTAGAAAACATAACGGACTGGAATATATCTAGGCAAATAGTCTGGGGCATCCCCATCCCTGCTAAAATATGTACCCAATGCGGACACGGTATGGCTGACACACAGAACAAAATCTCTGCTTGTGTTCTGTGTGGTGGTGAAATGGCAACAGAGACTGATACTTTTGATACCTGGTTTTCTTCAGGGCAATGGCCATTTGCAAGCCTTGGCTACCCTGACTCTAAAGATTTCAAAACATTCTATCCCACAGATGTAATGGAAACCGCCGGAGACATTATATTCTTCTGGGTTTCCAGAATGATAATGCTGGGACTATACGTTACCGGTGAAATACCATTTAAAAATGTATACCTCCACGGAATGGTGCTGGATGCCAAGGGGCAGAAAATGAGCAAGAGCAAGGGCAACGTCATAGACCCAATAATCCTGACAGATAAATACGGTACGGATGCTTTTCGTCTCGGTATGGTTATAGGCAACACTCCTGGTACGTCACTCGCACTAGCGGAAGATAGAATCAGGGGCTATGGAAAATTTGCCAACAAGATATGGAATGCCGCCAGGTTTGTACTTGAACAAACAGCAAACCTAGAATCATCCGACCCTAATGAGCTCGACCTGGAAGACGCCAAATCGCAAGAAAAATTAAATAGCCTGGTTTCTGAAATCACGGGAGAAATGGACGAATTTAAATTCTATATCGCCGCAGAAAAAATATATCACTACTTCTGGCATACCTTTGCAGATGTTATACTAGAAAGGTCCAAGAAGAAAATCCTGGAGAACAATAACGCTAGTTCGGCAAAACATTTGCTATTCCTACAGCTCAACACCCTGATCAAAGTCCTGCACCCGTTCATGCCTTTCGTAACAGAAGAAATATGGTCTATGATTCCAAACAAAATAACACAAAACAAAGATTTACTCATAGTAGAAAAATGGCCTACTGGCAATAAATAATGTTTACCGACCCTAAAACACTAGCAATGGCATTTATCGGGGGAATTATCCCCTCTTTGCTTTGGCTTTGGTTTTGGTTGAAAGAAGACAGAAAGAATTCTGAGCCGGTAGAGCTTTTAACCATAATATTTATTATGGGAATGTTGGCAGTGGTGCTGGTGCTACCAATCCAGCAGTTTATCAGAGAAATGGTCTCCTCTCCCGACTTACAACTGGTACTATGGGCAACAGCAGAAGAACTGATTAAATACCTGGCTGTTGTTGTACTTCTTTTTGGTAGTAGGCAGATAAACGAGCCTCTAGACTGGCCCATATACCTCATAACGGCGGCTGTGGGCTTCGCAGCGCTTGAAAACACCTTGTTCCTAATACAGCCCTTCTCCATGCAGGAGACAACCGTAGGGCTACTTACTGGTCAGCTTAGATTCTTAGGATCAACCCTGCTACACACAGTCGCCTCTGGTACCATAGGTATAGCCTTAGGACTTTCTTTTTATCTAGAGGATTGGAAGAAAAAATATTATCTAATTGCGGGCATAATACTATCTATTGCCTTGCATAGTGCCTTTAATTTTTTTATAATAAAGAATAACGGAAATGACTTCCTGTCAGTATTTAGTTTTTTGTGGGTTTCAACAATAATTGTGATGCTCCTCTTTGAGAAGCTAAGACGAATGACTTAAGAAATTATTAATTAACAAAATTTTAAAAACATGAAAATGCCAAATAAAAAAAGAAGCTTTTTTGAGAGACTAACAGGAAGCGTCCACGAGGAAGAAGAGGAAGAAGAAATACAAGAACTGCCTCACAAAAAAGACAAAAAAGAAAACGGCACCTGGATGGAAGAAGAGAACAACGAAGCTGAGCTTGCTGTTGATGTATACCAGACCCCTACAGACATAATAATACAAACAATGGTTGCTGGAGTCCGCCCAGAAGACCTGGAGCTCAACATTGCTCGAGACATGATAACAATACGTGGTAAAAGAGGAGAGAACAGAATAATAGACGAAGACAACTACTTTACCAAAGAGCTATATTGGGGAAAGTTTTCTAGGACAATTCTCTTACCACAAGAAATAGAACCCGAAGAAGCTGATGCTACTGAAAGACATGGCCTACTAACTATTCGTCTACAGAAAGTAGATAAAGATAAGAAAAATATAATAAAGGTTAAATCTATCTAAACAAGCACACACATTGTGCTCAGGCCCAGGATCGAACTGGGGACCCTTCCCTCTTCAGGGGAATGCTCTACCAACTGAGCTACCTGAGCAAACCTTAAACTAATTACCGAAATTCCTAAACAGGTCACCTGTGCTTTTGTACACCCCCATCACCTGATCCACATAAGGCTGTATAAAGTAGTATGCCCCTGCGGCTGAACCTATAATAAATACCCAGTAGATAATCCTTGCTATGCGCTGTAAACGCAAAGAGCGCCTAATATCGTGCAATAAATCATTATTTTCACGAGCCAGAGCCAAGGTGTCTGTTAGTAATTTTTTGGATTCAGGATCCACGAGGGTATTTTAGCATGAGGTACATAAAATTACAATTTCAAAATTATTGATTTTGTGTTAGATTATAAGGGTCGAAAAGAACGTCCTTGTAGTTCAATGGATAGAACAGTTCCGTCCTAAGGAATAGATGCAGGTTCGATTCCTGCCAAGGACACTATATTACAACCCGAGAAGCTCGGAAATCTTGGACTTATCAAAGCCCACGATTAGGTCGTTTTCAATGATTATTACAGGCACACCCATTTGTCCGCTCTTTTCTAGCATTTCCTTTCTCTTCTCTGTATCACTGGCCACATCATGATCAGTAAAAGCTACGTTATTTTCCTTAAAAAAATCCTTGGCCATGTGGCAGAAATGACAAGACGGGGTTGAGTAAATTGTTACGTTCTTTCCACCAGAGGCGGATCCGCCCTTGGCGGACATATCAGTATCCATAATTTTATATATAATAATTGTTAATATAAGTATTTTATCACAAGTTTCCCTATATACAAAATAGCGGTATGTTTACTTAAACAAACCCCTAAAGAAAGACCTAATTCTGCCTCCATTTTCATCTTCTTCATCCTCAGAACTCCGAGTATCCTCAACCACCACTATCAGACCCTCGCCTTCCCTGGCCAAGCCGAAGTTTTCACGCAAAACTTCCTCTACTCCCCGTTCTGTCTCTAACTTAGAAATATCTGATTCTAGCTTTGACTTACTTTGTTGTAAATCTTGCAATTTTTCTTGAGCCAATTGCTTATTTTTATTAGTGTCGCTCATCTTGCCCCAAAATCCAAGTAAGCTCCAAGCAGAAATAAAAAAAACCATCATCAAAACACCAAGAACTGGTTTTGATTGAAGAAACTCACCCCATCTGTTTTTTTCTTTTAAACTCCTCATTGGACTTAACTATATAACCTCAATATGATAGTATTAGTATATGCTTTTCGATAGAAAACACCAAAAGAAAATACGATTTATCTGGACAATACTTTGCGGACTAATCATTGTAAGCATGGTATTGCTGTACTCACCGTTTTTCGCCCCACAGTAGTTTAATTCTCTGTGCGCAGCATCTTCAGAAAGACATCCTGAGGGATGTTTACTTTTCCTCTTTCCTTCATCTTCTTTTTACCCTTTTTCTGTTTCTCTCGGAGCTTCATCTTGCGAGTAATGTCTCCACCATACATATGTTGAGTGACATCCTTCTTAAACGCCTGAATAGTCCTAGAAGAAATTATCCTTCCTAGTGCCTGACCTTGAATCTTGGTGACGAACATCTGCCTCGGCAGAACTCCATGAAGCTTCTCTACAATCTTTTCTGCTTCTTCTTCAACACGCCTCTTGGATATAACGCGAGAAAACGCAGGCACAATCTCGTCTGCCACAAGTATATCGAGTCTAGTCACACTGGCTTGCCTCATATCCCCCATATCATAAGAAATAGATCCGTAGCCAGAAGAAACGCTCTTTAGGTCGTCAAAGAAATTCCTCATTAGCTCTCGCAGTGGCATCTGTAATGAAATAACGGAACGATTGTCTCCGAAGTTGTCTGTCTCTCCAATTTCCGCTTCATGATCAAACAGAAGCTGCATTACGGCACCCAGGTATGACGGAGGAGTTATTATTTTGACATTCACCCAAGGCTCGTAGACAATATCAATGAAACCATCATCGGGGAAAAAGTAGGGAGAATATATCTTTTCTTTTTTACCGTTCTTCATTAAAACCTCGTAGGTAATAGAAGGCATAGTAATAACCAAATTTAAATTAAACTCCCGCTTCAATCTTTCAGTTATTATTTCCAGATGAAGCATACCCAAGAAACCACAACGAAAACCCTTACCCAAAGAACCGCTTGATTCTTCTGCGTAGGAGAAAGCAGAGTCTGAAAGCTTCAGTTTGCTCAGGGCAAGCTTGAGTTCAGCAAAGTCATCTGCATCTTCCGGGAAAACAGAGGCCCAGACCACAGGCATAGGTTGCATGTATCCAGGGAATGCTGGTAAGGGATTTTTCATCAGAGTAATAGTATCCCCCACAGAAGCTATGCCGGGTTTCTTGATGCCAGTTACGATGTATCCAGTATCTCCGGCCAATAATACATCCCGCGGAGTTTCTTCTGGGGAAAAAGTCCCCACCTCAAGTGAAGTAAATTTCTCTTTGGAGGTTGCAAAAAGTAAGTTGTCTCCCTTGCGAACTTCTCCATCAAAAACTCGAATAAAAACTATCACGCCTTTATGGTTTGAATACTTGAAATCAAAAACCAGCGCCCTGAACTTCTCCGTACTTATATTCTGCGCCACCTCAAAGTTGTCCTGTAGATAAGTTTCTTTAGGCTGTGGAACTATTTTTATTATTTCGGACAAAAGCTCCGGCACGCCTTCTCCTGTCCTACCAGAAACAAGCAAAACTTCGTCTGGGTCACACTTGAGCAACTCAACCACCTCTTCTTTAACCTCATCAATCCGGGCCAGCGGAGAATCTATCTTGGAGAGCACGGGTATAATCTTAAGACCTCCCTCGCGCGCCATAGCAAGCGTAGTAAGGGTTTGAGCCTGTACGCCTTGTGTTGAGTCAACCAGCAAAATAGAGCCCTCTACGGCCTTTAAGGCCCTCGAAACCTCATAGGAGAAGTCTATGTGTCCAGGAGTGTCAATGAGATTCAAAACGTATTTCTGTCCCGCCAATTCATGCTCCATTCTTACGGGTTGCATCTTGATAGTTATGCCACGTTCACGTTCAAGCTCCATCGAGTCTAATACTTGGTCACGCATTTTGCGAGTCTCGATAGTGTGAGTAATTTCAAGCATTCTATCAGCCAAGGTGCTTTTACCATGATCTATGTGTGCGATGATTGAAAAATTTCGAATGTGTTTTAAGTCCATAAATAATTTTTATTCCAAAAATCCCCCAGTCTGGTGATTCCATAATTCTGCATAAAAACCTTTTTTATCCAAGAGTTCTTTGTGAGTTCCCTCTTCAACAATCCGGCCTTTTTCAAGCACAACTATTCTATCCATCTTCTGTATTGTACTTAATCTATGAGCAATAACGATAGTGGTCTTGCCTTTCATCAATTCATCAAAAGCTTCTTGGATATACGACTCACTGATACTATCGAGCGAACTTGTAGCCTCATCTAATAAAAGCACGGGGGCACGTTTGAGCATTGCACGAGCAATAGCAATCCTTTGCCTTTCTCCTCCGGAAAGCTTGACCCCACGCTCACCCACCAATGTGTCATACCCATGCGATAAATTTAAAATGAACTCATGCGCATGAGCCTTTTTCGCCGCGTCGACTATTTCTTCTTCGGTGGCACTGGTGCTGGAATACGAGATATTATCTTTAATGCTTCTATGAAACAAAATCGGCTCTTGGGGCACATAGGATATTTGTGACCGCAAATCGTCTTGTTTTATTTTAGAAATATTTTGTTCATCAATCGTTATCTCTCCACTACTGATATCCACAAAACGCAACAGCATTTTAACTATAGTGGACTTACCAGAACCAGAATGCCCAACTAAGCCCACCTTCTCGCCATGAGCAATTTGTAAATTAAAATCTTTAAACACACTGCGATCTTGCATGTATCCAAAATTTACTTTTTTAAGTTTTATCTCACCACTTGAAATAAGACAATCTTCTGTGATTTCTTTATCTTTAATATCTGGATTTCTGTCTAGAATTTCAACCATTTCTTGAGCATCCGTTAATGATTCAAACAACTTAGTCATGTCTCTACCAAGATTCCATAAACGATCGAACAATCCTACTATGTAAGCTTGCACAAGCACCAAAACTCCAGTAGACACAAGGCCTCTAACCCACAAGTTTATTAATAGATAAATAACTAACACCTGGAGAGCACCCATTAAAAATCCCTGACTGGCAATTTGATAATTTGATAATTTCCAAGATTTTAGTCGTTTCATATACTCATCTGAGGTGACATTTTTGAATAGATTTTTTTCAAAATATTTACCCGAAAATATTTTGACATTTAAAATATTCGACATCGCATCAGCAAAACTCCCAGTAACCCTAGAATCTGCTTGGGCTTTTGCCAAATCATACTTAATCTTAACTCTTATGAACAATACGGTCATAATGAGATAGATAAAAACCCAAGCCAAGAATATCAAGGCTATCTTGGGTATGTTTAAAAATAAAACCACGAAAATACCCGTAAGATGTACTACGGTGGCTAATATATTTATACTTATTGTGTCATGAATCTTTTCAAAAGAAGTAGCAAATCTCTTAGATTTGGCGACCAAGCTCCCCGAAAAATTATTTGAGAAAAAAGTATAAGAGTGATTCAGCAGTTTCTCAAAAGTACTATTATATATATCTCTTATAACATTTGCCTGGAAATATACTATCACAAAATCAGCTGATCGGTAAAAAATATTAAATCCCAATATGTTGAGACCTATTAGGGTCAACGCATTAAGTAGGCTTGGAAGCGATTCCAAGCTGGGTGCAGTATTGGAAACAATGTCCACCACATTTTTATATAAAAATGGATTAAGAACATTCGCCAAAAACACGCCTAATCCGTACAAAAAAAATGTAGAGAAAAAGGACCACTTGTAGTTTGTTATTTCGGCCCAGTAATAAGAAAAAATTCTCGCGAGAGACATTTCGAAACTATACCACAATATAGCTTGATTTTAAAGACCCTCTTGGGTTGGAGCAATAACCTTTGCCCTCCAGAATTTGGTATGCAAAGTTTTAGCCAAATCTTTGAGCTCTTCACTGTCGAGAAGATAAAGTACCAAAACCCCAGCACAAATACCCAAAATGCCAGATATTAGCCCCTGGATCAAGACTCCCCATAAAGTAGTAGTGCCAACAATAGGTGAGAAAATATTCAAACTAGCGTAAGCGATGAGCCCTATGAAAAAAGAAGCCCCCAGGCTCTGAAAAAAGGTTTGGGAAATAAACGGATCAGTACCCATAAAATCTTTTCGAATAAAAAACAAAAATAGAATAAAGTTTAATATCGTTCCCACAGAGTACGCGAGCGGTAACATTAAAACTTCTGTGCCTGGAATATCTACAACTTTTAGCATTGATTCTATGAAATATTGAAATGTTATCGAATTTTTAAATATATTTAGAAAAACAAAAGCTAATATTATTATAGACAAAGAAGAAAACATATTTATAAGCAGAGGCCTTTTGGTCTCGCCTCTTGCATAGTAAGACCTAGAGAGTAGAGCTATCATACCCTGAGCTAAAACAGAAACAGAAAATACCGCAAGGGCTGCTGCTACCAGCCTGGTGTTGTCCCAAGAAAAAGACCCAGAGCCTAAAATAACTCTCACTATCTGAGCACGAAGCACAATAAAAAGAAACGTAACGGGTAAAGACCAGAAAACAATAGCTCGAGCTGCTAAGCTCAGACACTTCTTGAAGTCATCAATTTTGCCTTGTGAGATAGACTTGGCAAGTGTCGGGAAAGTAGCCACTGCATAAGATATACCAATTATGTTAAGCGGTACAGACTGGAGATTAAGCGAGAGGTTAAAAATAGAAATAGAACCCTGTTTTAAAAAAGAAGCAAAAGATATTATTGAAATAAGTGCAATACTATTGAAAGAAAGCCCTAAGGTTCTAGGCAGTGACGTCATAACTGCTTTTTTAAGATCTGAAAAATTAATATTAAAGGAAATCTTGGGGTAAAAACCACAATACCCAGAAGCCATAAATTGGATAAGAAAATGCATCAACGCCCCTAAGATAACCCCATAAGCCAGACCCTTAACACCGAATACTGGAAACAAAAATATCACCCCCAAAATAATCCCCAGGTTATAGAAAATAGGACTCAGGGAATAAATAAAGAATTTTCTAAAGAGCTGAGTGATGGTGCTAAATAAATTAGATAGGCCCATTAGTATGGGAGAAAGCAACATTATTCGTGACAGCTCCACAACTCTAAGTTGCATCTCGCTGGTAAAACCTGGTGAAATAAAATTAGCCACCAAATATGGCATAATTAAAAACGCCACAAGGGACACAAGCACAATCGTAGCAAAAAAAACAGTGAAAACATCTCCTAGAAATTTACGAGCTTCTGGGGTAACCTTGTCGCCATCCATCTTGGCAACAATAAACGGTATGAGTACCGTAATAGAAGCCAAAGAGGCTATGGATATAAAGATAAGGTCTGGAATACGAAAAGCTGCGTAGTATGCATCTAATAGTGGCGACGGTCCAATAAAGTGCGCAAAAGAACGATCCCTAAAAAGAGCCAGCACCTGTGAAAGAAAAGCAAAAGAGCCTAAAAGGAGTGCAGCTTGATTTGCGTTAGCGTACTCCTTACTGAAAATTCTGAATATCTTCTCCATCTATATAGAATTACCTTAGGGTATTAACATATTGAATTAGATCTTGATTCTCCGGTGCCAAAACCAAAGCTCTCTGTCCATAAACAAGGGCTTGAGATCTGTTACCTGCAGACTCCGCAATTCTAGATAGAAGAACGATAGTGTCTAAATAATCTTCTTTGAGAGCCAAGGACTGCTCTGCATAATTTTTAGCCTCAGCCAAATTTCCATTACCAAAATAAGCTCTAGCAATACCGAATTTTAAACCAGGATTAAGCGGATTTAAATCTGAAGCCATCTTGTAAGACTCTATGGCCCTATCATACGCACCAGCAACACCAAGTGAGGCCGCAGACTCATAAACAATACCTTGCGCCTTTAGGTTTAGGTAGTTTTTGTTATTATAGGCAGTCGCAAGAACAACACCATTTATTGCCTGATCGAAAGTCGCCTGAAGATTAGCACTCTTCTCTGGGCTCGTGGCAGAATTCTCGACAATCAAAGAATTAAGCTTAAGAAGATAAATTTGGGCATAGGTTCTTAAATATAAATCGTTGGGATTAAGAGACACAGCTTTTACAATATAGGATTCGGCCACTGGCAGACTTGAAGCAGTCAGAGTCTTGCTAAAATAAGGTACAGAGATAAAACGCTCAATAAATTTAAAAGATAAAACAGAGACCACCACTAAAACAAAGACTAGCAATATGATAGCCATGGAGCTTTTTTTGGGGTCTCCTGCAAAAGACACAGAAACTTCTTTATTGGCACTATCTTTAACAGAGAGACCAGCAAACACTCCAATAAAAGCAAAAGCCAACAAAAACAGAGTTGCTCCTGTTGGATAAAAGAAAGCTGTAGTCAAAAGGTACATAGAAGCAAAAAACAGCACAATTGTCTCCCCCTCTGCTCCGCCCACAACGTAACGAGCCATAGACCTAAGGCCTGCACCCAAAACACAGAACAAGAAAAATAGCCAAGCTATTATCCCCAAAACGCCAGTAGTTGCTGCAAAGGTTGGAAGTAAACCCCATCCAAAATCAAAATAAGTGTCCAAAAATTGGGTAGAGTTGATAGACAGTGGTTTGTGCATTGACCACATGTCTCCAAATCTATTAGGCCCTGCGCCAAGAATCGGATCTTGCTTTAGTGTTTCTTTGATAACAATCAGGGTGCCTTCAAGGCTTGGCCTAATTTCTGTCAGATTAATGCCCAAATAGCCTGGCACAAACTCTCTTACTGGGCTACGTGACATAATAAAAAACAAAGATACTATCATAAGTATTAATGGTAATATCGGAAAATTAATAGCTGTTTTGTCTGAGTGTTGCTTTGTGGAAAAATATAAAACCTTAAATATAAAAATCACCAAAGCAAAAGAACCCATTACCCACCAAATTAAAGAAAAATTAATAATTATGGAAAAAACAACCGAAAGCAAGAGTGATATTTTTAGTATATTTCTTGAAATTTTAGGCAACCCAACAAACTCAAGAGTAAAAAGAGAAAGCAATGCTAAAAAACCAGCAAAGACTCCCAACGTATTCCAAGAACCCAAAATAGTACCTGTCTTTGGACCCAAGATGCCAAAAGAAAGTAACTCTGGAGAATATAAACGGAATAATTGAAACACTAAAACTAGAGTAGCAGACACAAAAACCCACACCAACACCACTCTGGCTTGTTTTATATTTCTAACCACAACTGAACCAACGAACATTAATAAGAAACAAGCGAACATGAACCAAAAAGTACCAACATCAAACATTGTTCCAAAAAGAGAAGTTTTTACGGCAGGAGAAAAAAAAGAAGATAGAAAAAAAGAAAACACAACACCCAGCCCACCAATCAAAACAGAAGAACGAGGTAAGCTTATCTTGCCGTCATAAAATCTAGCTATAGCCCACAAAACAACAGACACAGCCAGACCCACGACCAAAAGCAAGCTTTTGGATGTTTCGATTGGAATCTTAGTAAAAGGCAAAAAGAAAACCGGCAAAAGGGTTACCACTAATAAAAAAGAAATAAAAGAGAACCTGTCTAAAATATTTGATGTCATAAAATTATGATTATTATACTATGATTTAAACATAATAGGCAAATAAAAATCCTAAATTACAAAATTTAATAAGCGATTCTTGACGTAAACAGTCTTCTTGATTGCATCTACTTTTACGTACTTCACAACCACCTCGTCCAAAAAAGCTTTTCTCTTCACATCTTCTTCTGTGTCATCTTGAGATATAACCATCTGGGTCCTAACCTTGCCGTTCACTTGAATCACTATTTTTATTTCTTCATCTTTTATTAAATTTTCGTCAAATTGGGGCCAGGAAGAAAGTTGGATGGACTTTTTCTCTCCAAGCTTCTGCCATAATTCTTCCACTATGTGGGGCGCAAAGGGGGCTAAAAGTTGAAGGAATATTTTGAAATCTTTCCGGGAAACATTTTCAGCTTTTTGTATTTCTGTTGCTAGTATCATTAAAGAAGAAATGGCTGTATTAAAACGCATACCTTCAATATCTAATGACACTTTTTTTATTGTCTTGTGAAGCAATGAAACCGAGTAAAATTTCTGAGTCGCGTAGGACCCACCCGGTAATCCGGAAAGGGTTAAGCGCGAAGAAATTTTACTCGGTGAAATTGACTCAGAAATTTTCCAGACTTTTTCTAAAAATCTTCGAGATCCAATTATTGCTTCTGTGCTCCATGCGATGGCTTGATCAAATGGCCCCATAAACATTTCGTAAACACGCAAAGTATCAGCCCCGTAAACCTTAATAATATCATTAGGATTTATAATGTTACCTAGCGACTTGGACATCTTGACTCCCCCTTCACCAAGAATCATTCCATGCGAGGTGCGTTTCATGTATGGCTCAGATGTTGGCACTAGACCCAAATCGAATAAAAATTTATGCCAAAATCGAGAATATAGCAGGTGGAGCGTGGTGTGCTCGTTCCCACCGTTATACCAATCCACCCCGACCCTGTTAGAGGCAGAGGGTCGCTGCGAGCCCTCGTGGCCTCTAACGGGGTCAACCCCCAACCAGTAATTCAATGTTTTTTGAGATGCGAATTCTTTATTATTGTGTGAGTCAACATAACGTAAATAATACCAAGAACTCCCCGCCCAGTTGGGCATTGTATCAGTTTCTCTCTTAGCTTTTCCCTTACATTTAGGACACTTTACATTTACCCATTTTGAAATATCAGCCAAAGGGGATTCACCGTTGTCAGTCGGCTGGTAATTTTTTACTTTTGGTAACTCAACCGGCAAATCTTTTTCCGGCACTGACACCCAAGTATTTGAGCAAGGACTCCCCTTGCTCAGACAGTATATAAGTGGTATGGGTTCGCCCCAATATCTCTGCCTTGAAAAAACCCAATCGCGAAGTTTAAATTTGGTAACTTTTGTGCCGAAATCTTCTAAGCCAGCTTTTTTATAATTTTCTACAATGGGTAAATTATATTTTTGCGCAAATTCTTTATCCCTGGCATCATCAGCTGGCACAGCCATGATTGCCCCTGTGCCATAATTCATTAGAACATAATCCGCTATCCATATTGGAATTTCTTCTTTAGTGGCTGGGTTTATTGCTTTTACACCTTTGAGCTCTACTCCTGTTTTTACTTGTACTGAGCCTGTCGAAGTGTTTTTATCTCCCCCTGCACGTTCGATATCAGTTTTATTTCTTACTTCATTTATATATTTTTCAACTTCATTCCAATTCTCAACCTTGAACTTTAATCTTTGCACTAATTCATGTTCTGGCGCAAGGATTAAATATGTCGCCCCAAATATGGTATCGGGTCGTGTTGTGAACACTGCGATCTTACTTGCTAGGTCTTGCCTAGTAAGAGAAAACTCAATCTCTGTGCCTTCGGAGCGACCTATCCAATTCCTTTGCTGAAGTTTTATTTGAGGCAGATAGTTAACATCATCCAGATCTTTATCCAACCTGTCCGCGTATTTGGTGATAGCCAACATCCATTGCTCTTTCTCTCTCTGTTCAACTGGTGTACCACAACGTTCACAACATCCCGCCAGCACTTCTTCATTGGCAAGACCGGTCTTGTCTTTCGGGCACCAATTTATTAACATATTTTTTTTATATGCCAGACCTTTTTTAAAAAACTGCAAAAAAATCCACTGGGTCCATTTATAATATTTAGGATCCGTAGTATTTATTTCTCTAGACCAGTCGAAAGATACGCCAATAGACTTAATTTGCTTGCGAAAATTGTCAGTGTTTTTTTTAGTTACAACTCGTGGGTCTTTGCCTGTTTTGATAGCATAGTTTTCTGTCGGCAAACCAAAAGCATCCCACCCTATAGGGTAAAGAACATTAAATCCCTGCATTCTGCGCTTCCTGGAAATGACATCCATGCCTATATATGGTCGAGGATGTCCAACATGAAGTCCGTCCCCAGAAGGATAAGGAAATTCGATAAGACCATAGAATTTGGGCTTTTTACTTTTGTTAGAAGCGTGATAAATTCTATTTTTGTCCCACGCCTTCTGCCACTTGCTCTCTATTTTTAAATGATTATATTCTGCCATTTAGTCTTAGGACCTTAATTGTTCTTAAAGGGAGGATAAATGTCTTTGTCTATTGTTCGCTCAAAGCAGGCACGTCCAGTTTGATGATCCCAAGATTCATTTGTCCCACCCCCCGTATAAGGGAAAGAAGCTGATTCTTTAACTCCCTCAAAATATGGCATGGGTCTTACTTCTCCACCATATTCACTCCAACCTTTTGGTATAGGCAAAGCAAAAGTAGCGCACAATTCAAAAGCAAGCGGTTTACTAAGCACATTGTATTCATACTTTTCTCCTTTTTCAAATTCTGGAGGAACAGGTAGAGAATAGCCAGTTAGTGGACTCTTTAGTTCTTCGAGAGTAGCGGGCAATTTTTCTTTTTGTTGCCAGTAATTTATCACTTGATACTGAATGCCCTGTAAGTCGTTTATTCTTCGATCGTCTAATCTATACTGCCTTTGCTTGGCTGGACTACCCATCACAGAGAAGCTATATACAATAGCGCTAAGAACTAATAAGGCACCAATACTTCCCAAGAAAATTCCGAGCTTGGGGTGCAAATCTCTTTCTCCGCGTAACATGTAAATATAATAACCGCCCACCAAAACCGCTACAACCAAAGCAGATACTACTTTATATACGAATCGTGTGGTTATTTCACCAGAAATAAAATATCGCACTAACGTCACCAAATCCACCACTATTACAAGAGAAGAAAGAAACAAAATAATATATATGACTAACTTTCTTATAAAGACATCGATTCGGCCGAGGCCTCTCTTCATAAACTTTTTCCAGAAATAAGATACCACGAGAAATACAGGAAAGAAGATAATAAGAGTGGCAAGGGCAGAACGAATCCCCTCGTATTCGTAAGTCGAATACCCGTATTGATACGTCGAATTTAAAACATCAGGAAAGCGCTTGTCAAGCGTACTAAATACTAAGTTTAAAAACGAAACCACCGACGTGATTAAAGAAATAAACACTCCTAGACACAAAAAGAAAAAACCAATACTGAATTTTGACCCATTTTCCACTTCATTTTGTTGTGTTTCCATAATTCGTATTATATCATATATTGTAATCATAATAAACAGGCTGTAATGCGAAAAACTAAAGGTGCGCACCGAGCTAATCCCTAGACCAAACAGCCGTATTGGCTAGCGATATTTTTCGTTTATTGGATTTTTCTACAATACAAAGCTCACCTTGTTCAACCCTTCCACCCAAATCTTTAAAAGCATCGCCTAGTGCATAGCCAAGTGAAAGCGATGATGAGTAGGTAGCATAAGAAGTGACAATCACAAAAAGGGGTTTATCACTCAAAATTTTTCTTACTTTTGACAAAAGATCTGCCAATCCTTCCTCAATCTTCCAAACCTCACCCTTAGGACCACGGCCAAACTTGGGCGGATCCATGATTATAGCATCATATTTGTTACCTCTTTTGGCTTCTCGTTCTAAAAACTTAAGAGCATCATCCGCAATAACCCTCATTGGTAAATCATTTAACCCTGAAAGCTTCTGATTGTCTTTAGCCATATTCAAAATAGGTTTTGAGGCATCCAAGTGGGTAACTTCGGCCCCAGCACGCAGAGCAAAAAGACTTGCAACTCCTGTGTATCCAAATAAATTCAAAAATTTTATAGGGCGATCATTTTTTGATTTTGCTTCTTTTATTTTCTCTTCAATAAACTCCCAATGGGTGGCTTGTTCTGGAAAAAAACCAAAATGTCTAAAGGGTGTCGGTAGTGCCCAAAATTTTATTCCACGATATTCCATTTTCCATTTCTTCTTAATGTCAAGGTTAATGTCAAGGTTCAACCTTGACATTTTCCAGCCACTTTTCCCCTCACGAGAGGTCCAGAACTTTCCATCGAACTTTTCCCACTCATCCTCTGACAGATTTTTCGGCCAAACAGCATCTTCTAATGGACGTACAAAAACATACTCGCCCAGGCGTTCAAGTTTCTGGCCATCCCCGGTGTCTAGAATTTCATAATCATTCCAATTTTGCGGTGTAAAAATTTTAATCATATTAAGAATTCTATTACATCTCCATCCTGTACTATGTACTCCTTGCCTTCGATCTTGAGCCAGCCTTTCTCTTTCGCTTTTGCGTAAGACCCAGCTTCTATGAGCTTATCATAAGCTACCACCTCGGCTCGAATAAATTTTTCTTTAAAGTCTGTGTGGATTGCCATTCCAGCAACAGGTGCGGTGCTGCCAACCCCTATTGTCCAAGACCTAGTTTCGTCTTCACCGGTAGTAAAAAATGTTTCCAGAGAAAGGAGTTTGTAACTCTCTTTTATTAGGTCATCAAGCCCTGTCTCAAACACAGGATCTATTCTTACATGCGGCCCGGGAATTTTAGAAATAATTTCATCGACTTTATTGTCAGCGGCCGCAGAAACATTGAGGCCATATAAAACTGGTTTAGCAGACAATAGATGCATGCTCTTTAATATTTTCTTCTCTTCTTCGTTAAAAGACACTGAGCTGGCGGGTTTAGAATCAAGTAATGCTTTCTCAACCTGCCTCAAAACCCCATCTTCTTTTACGAACTCTTTATCTCCCCGTTTTACTTCACGAGTTATGTTGTTGAGTCGTTTTGTTATGGTCTCAAGGTCTGCGAGAATTAATTCTAAATTTATAACTTCCAAGTCAGAAATAGGGTCAACTTTATTAGCTACATGAATCACGTCCTTGTCTTCAAATGCACGCACCATGTGCAGTATTGCATCCACTTCTCGAATATTTGAGAGGAATTTATTTCCGAGACCCTCACCCTTAGACGCCCCAGCAACTAGCCCAGCAATATCTACGAATTCTATAACCGCAGGAATGCTTTTCTTGGACTTTGAAAGTTCGGTAAGTTTAGCCACACGCAGATCCGGCACAGGCACAATACCTACCGATGGATCGATAGTACAAAATGGATAATTTTCTGCCGGAACGCTCTTCTTGGTAAGCGCGTTGAAAAGCGTGGACTTACCCACGTTCGGCAGACCGACGATTCCGATACTCAGTGAAGACATTGATATTAGATTCTATTGGAATGTATCCATAAACTTGTAATTTCTCTCTTGTGCCGACCACTCTATCTATAATACTTCTAACTATCGC
>Ga0163144_10002357_pt1 | contig 43766 bp, 28 predicted proteins | sample OliLak19BULKMAT1_FD_123175 | JGI IMG/M metagenome (GOLD analysis project Ga0163144, IMG submission 123175) | Freshwater microbial mat bacterial communities from Lake Vanda, McMurdo Dry Valleys, Antarctica - Oligotrophic Lake LV.19.BULKMAT1 | ecosystem: Environmental > Aquatic > Freshwater >...
ATCCATGGCAATTCAGGTTTCCCCACAGCGCTACCCAATAAAGTTGCCACCTCGCTCGCTTTGCGTTGATCGCTCACCACATATTTTACTGATTTTCCTGCGAAAGTTAGGTTTTGCAAAGCATCAGCCGCAAAATCAGCAATATCAGAAGTATCGGCCATTATCATATCAGTGCTTCCGCCATAATTGGAGCCCAGTATATTCATGTTTTTTACCATACCTATGTTGCCCATAAAATTCTTGTAAAAATATCCCGGACGAAGATGTAGAACGTCCACATCCTTTAATCCATTCAAGGCCTTCTCCACATAGTAAAGACCACTAACCGGACCACAACCATTTGGCATATGTGCACCCATGCTGCTGAGGTTTACAACTTTCTTCACTCCACTCGCTTCAATTGCCTTAGCATAATTCTCTCCGATGGATGCGATGTAAGCCTTCCAATCTGATGCTCCGAAAAAAGGAGGTACCATGGTGTACACAGCATCGGCGTTGCTAAAAGTGGAGGTCAAAAAATTGATGTCGCTCACAGAACCTACGGCAGCAGTTGCACCGAGAGATTCTATTGCAGCCTTCCGCTCCTCAGCGCTGGTGATTACCAATACATGGTGTCCATTTTTGATTAATTCCTTTGTGAGAGGCATACTTATGTTTCCTAAGGAGCCCGTGATTACGTAGTTCATATTTCAATAATTTTAATTTGATGTGCGACAAAGTTATGCTAACACTTACTTTTGCACCAGTACTTACCCTAAAGTATGTATATATGACAAAAATAAAGGAGAGTTCAACGAATCAAGCCAATAAACAGCAAATACTTTTTGTTTGTCCTGTAACATTCACACTTGGTAAAATTGGAGGAAGGTGGAAGCCTATTATTTTGTTCAATTTAATGGATGGTTATAAACGTTATAGCGAGCTCAAGCGCTTGATTCTACCGATCAGCGAAAAGATGCTGATTCAACATTTGAAAGAATTAGAAGCGGACGGATTGATTGTGCGCACGGTATATCCAGTTGTACCCCCTCATGTGGAATACAGTTTAACGACTGCTGGAAAAGAGCTTAAACCCATTCTGAAAGCCATGGCCTGTTGGGCACTAAAAAATGGAAAACAAGTGAGTCCTCAGGAATACGGCAAATTAATATCTGCCCAAAAAGATTGAACTTAATATGATTTAGAGAATTTTAAAAAAATGATTTTCGAAAATTCGGATTATTCGTCGCTTCATTACATTTCTCTTCGGATATAGGTCAGAATGCAGATTGTTGATCAAATCCCATCCTACTCTCTGGGCAGCACCCACACATCTCGATATAATCTTTTTTGACTTCTCCCCTTTTGATATCGATGTTCAAACACCAGGGTTCTATATAAATCAACTCCGATTTTTCTACTTTTTACAATACAATTTCGTTAGGTGCAATGATCAATGTCAGCACTGCCAATTAATCCTCATCATGCGAACATTGGTTCTAACAGCACAAATTTGTATAGTATTTCTAACCACAATAAAATCTTCCCATGAAAAATTTTCTGCTATTACTAGCGTTTATGCCACTTGCTTTTTCTGCTCAGGTGAGTGTAGATTGGGTGCAGGAAGATGGCGGAATCGCTGTGGCAACCGACGATTTAAACAATGTGTATACCATCAATTATGTGCAGGGTCCTGGCGGGGATATAATCCTAACGAAACGAAATACAGATGGTTTATTTCAATGGAATGCTTCATACAACAACACTGATGATACAAAATTCGAGTCCGCTACATGGGTTACCATAGACTCACAGAATAATATAATTGTCACGGGCGATGTAAACTCCGGTATTTCAAGTTCAGTGAAAGCAAACAGCATCGTCATGAAATTTGATACAGACGGAAATCTCATTTGGAGAAATGTATACGAAACAACGTTTGATGGATCCTATACCAAAAGATGTTTGGCAGATGCACAGGACAATATTTATGTATTGGGAATGGGCAGTGGTGCGGGTGGATTTGTATCCAAAGTGAAGAAATTCGATCCTGAAGGAAACTCCATTTGGAATTATTTTGATGGCATTGGCATCGGTGTTGCACAAAACTTTAAGCTAACATCTGATGGAGGTATTCTCTTAACCGGAAGGTCCGCTTTTGGCAGCATGAATGGATACTCCAAAATAGATATTGACGGCAACTTCATTTGGAGTTATGTGGGGATACCAAGTCTCACCGTAGGGGATTCAGATGGTGATATATTTGGGAATACCTACATAGTTCATGCTGAAAACGCCGGTGGTGGAGGCAGTACGATTAAAAAAATATCTCCTACAGGCAGTATCATTTGGGACGAGTTGTATAGTATTTCAGCATTTCGCATAGAGGTCGGTGGCGACAATCGACCCGTTATTTGCGGATTTCCGAATTCAGGCACTCCTGGTTCATCCTATATAAAGGTTGATGAAAATGGAAATGTCATTTGGCAAAATCTGAATGCAGATGGTATTTACAATCTACTTCTGCATGCACATTTGGTGATGGATTCTTTCGATAATATTTATCTCGCTGCGGGAACACTCTTCGAAATGGCGGTCTGTAAAGTCAATGCTGACGGAAGTTCTGGATGGATATCAACCAGTGCGGGTAGTTATGCCAATGCAATTTCGATTGGCAACGATTACAACGTATACGTGGTGGGAGGAAACACTGCGAAATTCATACAAGATCAAACACCAGGATGCACAGATGTTTTGGCATGCAACTATAATTCATTTGCTACTTCGGATGATAGCTCCTGTGAATTCACATCCTGTTTGTGCCCGGGTGATTTAAACAGCGATGGCGTTATCAGTACCTCGGATGTTCTCTTGTTCATCCCGATGTTCGGATGTTCTTCAAATTGTGGGGCATCGGATTTGAATGGTGATGGGTCTGTTAACACTTCGGATCTCCTTATTTTTATTTCCATTTTCGGGAATTCATGTCCTTGATTTATCCTTAGGAATAACAGTAAACCGCAATGGTGAATTGTATGTAGCTAGAGCTCTGTGATAATAAAAACGAGATGCGAATGATCTTTTACAAAAAACTTCAATCCCAGATTGAAATGGCAAGAGTTTGGGTGAATATGTTCAATGGCTGTGAGACGTCAACAGGAGAGTAAATGCCGAATATGTCAATAAAATGAGCCAAATCATTGGGGTTATTTTTGAAGAACTGAAATGGTAAATGGCAAATCGCCCATTGCGCGAAAAATCCAAATCAATCGAAATCCATCGAAACTGAGATTATCAATTCAAAATGATTGATAAAAAAATTCCCGGATTATTTCTACATGCATTAAACAATATGAGGAAATCTGGAGGTGATAATTAAAATGTTGTGAATTGGTTTCGTTTATTTACTTCTACGATATTTGTACCAAGTTTACCGACGCGATAAATCGTGGATATATCGCGTGATAAATTGCGTATGTACCGACGGGATAAATCGCCCATGTGCCGCGCGGTCAATCGAGTCGCTAAGATTTAACCCTACAACACCATGCCCAACTATTTCGATTCGCACATTCATCTTTCGACCAAACAATTTGTAACCTCTCCCGAAGTTGCATCTAAATGGAACGTAGACAGACAAATTGATGCCAATTTATTACTTGGTCTTGATGAGATTTGCAGAGATCGCTTGGATTCTCAGAGTTATCTTGGACAGTTGCAAGCCGGAAATGTAAAGCTAGTTGTCACTGCACTATACGCATTCGAACGTGAAATAGTACCCCTTATCAAACTGCCCATTATTCTAGATCGCAGGATCATGAACGATCAAATGCTTTTTGATATACGAGATGGTCGCGTACCGATTTTCAGTGACCTACTTTCCAAAGAAATTGACTATCTGCTTTTGCAACAAAACACCTTGGGTCACAAGTTTAAACTTCGCAGATCCATGAGTGAGGTGACTGATAATTTAATCAATGTATTTCTTTCGATGGAAGGAGCACATTGCCTTTTGCCATGTGCCTATCCAAAACCATCAACTGAAGCTCTTAGCGCAGCGGAGGAAGCGGATACATTATCCAATTTAGAATCACTTAAAAATCGGAATGAAATTCGCATTCTTTGGATGAATCTCTGTCACTTTACAAATAATCCGTTCTGCATACACGCATTTGGAATGCCTAACGACCGAAAGCAATACAAGGGCTTTATTCCGTCTTCGGCAAGATTCAAAGGCATCAGTGAATTCGGGAAAAATATTGTGCGAAAGTCTCTAGAAAACAATGCAGGACCGAATGAAAATTCGAATCGAATATTAATAGACATCAAACATATGTCACTATACTCTCGACTAGATTATTACAAAATGCTAGAGACAGAATATGCCGGTGAAAATATTCCGATCGTTTGCACACATGCAGCCCCTGCCGGCATGAGTATAGGACAACGATTTCATACACCCGGGAGCAACGCTCCTCAATTGAAAGTAAAGCGCATGAAGGGTATCGGGGCCAACTACTTCAATCCTTGTTCGATCAATCTATACGACGAAGAAATAAGATGGATAGTCAGCAAAGGTGGATTTATAACTGTCTCACTTGACCAACGAATTCTAGGTTGTCCAAATCCAACGCCATATTGGTTCAATGATCCACTTACAGATGAAGAATATAATGGTATGATGAGTCATCCCATGCAGGGCCCATTGTGGGAAAATGATCAGGACGCCACTAAAGACTATCCATCCGGACGACAAGGAGGAAGAAATTTACATGACCAACATCTGGATCATTTCTGCAATGCCATATTGCGACTTGTGTGGGCAGGTGGATTAAATACTTGGAACTGTATAGCCCTTGGCTCTGATTTGGATGGTCTTGTTGATGCCATTAACTGCTGCAAAACCACAGCAAACTATCCCAATTTCGAAAATCTTCTTACAAACAGATTAGGTGAAATAGCTGCAATGGATTCCGGTACTTCCTATTTTACCAAATCAATAGAATCCCATGTAAGAGATCTCATGTATGAGAATGGAAGGCGATTCCTGGAAATGCATTTTTCTTGAACCCAGAATCCGCATTGGAAATCTATTGTGGCGCTAGCCCCCTTTGATATCAAGCACTTTCTCGATTTTTATTCTTGATGTATGAATATACACCCTCAAATAATCCCGCAGTGCGCATTGGAAGTTTTTTTTTGGCAATGCGCTGCAGCATCTCGCATATACGAAATGGTCAATGCCGTTTTAGTAGCTGTTGTCTATGCTGATCCGAGATTACAGATACATAAACCCAAATCAAGCGATAGAAAAATTGCACCCTAATTTTGCCGATGAACGCAGTATTCTATCGCTTAGATTTGAGAATCCCGCACGCATTCTACAAAAATTGCCCTCATGCGTAATGCGGATAAACGGTATAAAAATCTGGCGAGAGCAATTGCTATCTGTGGAGGTTAGCACTTCATAGCGAATCCCAATGCGGATTCTGGGTTGAACCTAAATCTAATCCCATGGCTAAAGCAATGGGCAAGAGAATCATTGGAGAAAAAACCCATTCAAAAAAAAACGCCTCACTACGGAGGCGTTTTTTATCTGAATTAAATTCAATTACTGTTTTATAAACTTCGCAATTCCACTTGCATTTCCAGCATCGAGGTTTACGATGTAATTTCCTTTAGCAAGTTCTTCTGCTCCCAAATTAATACGGTGTTTTCCCGCGGTCATTTTTCCTAGTCTTTGAGAACTGATCAACTTACCTTGAATTGAGTACACTTCAAAAGAAATAGGAGTTGTAGAGCTTAGGTTAAACTCCACGTAAGCCTCATTCAGTGTTGGATTTGGATAAACCAAAATCTGAGGCTGAGCACTTACTGGTTCATCAGAAATGCCGTTTGCCAAGAAGTTGTCACTTCTAAACAATCCGCGACCATGAGTACCGGCATATATACTACCCCAATTTTCTGTATCCATATAGCGCTTTCCATCCACCTGCTGTTGACGCAAATCGAAGACAGGTACATATCCCATGCTACCGACGCTGCCCGGAGCTACACCGTTGCACTGTTCCCAGCTATTTCCATTATCGCTCGATCCAAATACACCAAATTCAGTACCCACGATGATTGTTTCACCGGATTCATCCATTACATCAATCACCACTGAATAACATGGCATTTTTTCCATGTCAGTTTCATCTCCTGTGAATTCCCAAATACTTGATCTATCAACTTCTGAAGAACTTTGAGCAGTTGTAGCATTGGTAATTTTCTGAACTTTTCCACCAGAAACCGTTCCATATCCACCAATACTGATAACAAGGTTTTCAGGGTCATTCGGATCAGAAGCTATTCCTGTAACTACACCTCCAGCATTCGGAATCAACTGCACTATGTCCAGATTCTCTTGATCACCTTCAGCCCAAAGTTGATCCAGATTCGATACACGCCACAATCCTCCACTCCAACTACTGTAGAACATATGTTTACCATCTCGACTGAATTCAAATGTTTTAACACCAGTTGATGGTGCATCATTGATTTTCCACCAATCAGGAGTAGTATTTAAATTGAGGGCTTCGCGAGTAATCCAGATACCATCCGTTCCATAGAAACCGGTAACGAACATACTTGTAAATGTGTCCTGCACTTTGCGCTGTTCATGTACATTTTCATGCACATCTTCAGCATAATGATACCATGTTGTAATCGTTTCAATTTCATCAAAAATTGGAATTTCTGTAAACAAGGTGTCTATATCAACCACAACAATTGTAGAATCTGTGAAGGGTATCCAATTGCCTTCAAACAAAACTGAATCTTCCCAATAAACAGTAACCGTTTCTTCTATGTACGTTTCAAGAATCTCTGTACCAATTTGTATTACTTCAATGTCTACTGAATCTACTTGAGCTTCGAGAGGTTGAGGTCCCAACCACCAATATATTTCATCTTCTAAAACAGGAACTGTGCTTGAAAAAGCAGGTCTAACAATTTCAGCCCAAAAGCGAAGCACATCGCCATCTTCAAGTGTGTACTCAAAAGGGAAGTTCAAATTTCCTGTGAACAGGATCAATGTTGTATCAGTGATATCGTAGTCTTGAGGATTCACTGCGATCACATATTGCTGCGAGTTCATATCTTCAGTATTCTCATAAAGTCTGAACACTGTGTAAAACGGACCAATTTCGTTGGTCTGTGGATTGATAAGATTGATGATATCATTGTCATAAAACATGCCGCCCGCACCGGATGCATCGTAACGAGCAGTGGCTCCAAATTGTGAACAAGCAAATAAAATCGGTGTACCGAATGTCGTGCTAGTCATATCACAGTCAAAACCATCACCACCTTGAAGTTGAATAGCTTGTTGATCAGTGATCATTGGAAAAAACCCATTGTCTACACCCAACATCACAGAGGTTCCATTATCCTGAGAACCACCCATTGCTACATATCCTCCGCTATGTGCAATTCCATAAAATTGAGTCACGTTGTAACCTAGGTTCATTTGCTCAAATGTTATTCCATTGTCTGTGCTTTTGAAGACTCCACCATCAGTACCAATGTACCAATCTCCATTTGGCGCATATTCGAATGTGTGTATATCTGAGTGAACATAATAATCGAATCCACCAAAACCGAAATTGTAGGCAATTTGCTCGGGCTGTTCAGTCTGGCCATCTCTCCAAAGCGTTACACCACCCACATAATATACGTTTGCATCTTCCGGATTTATCCCTAATGTAAGATCATAATAAGATTGACCATTATCGCCAAAAACAGGATACTGATTGTAGAAACTCTGAACATCAGGGTCGTTGGAATTTGGATTAGAGGCTATCCAATCTACAGCCCATGAAGCACCTTTGTTGTTGGAGTAGTATACACCACCCATAAACCCATTGTTGCCATATAGCGCGTAACATTTGTTTGGGTCAGAAGTTGAAATTGAAACGACAACGCGATCCATCGAGTTTGGTAGACCAGTATTGTTGTCCAATTCTGTGAAACTAGAACCACCATCAATGGTCCTGTACAGATTGGCTTGACCAATAGCAACGAGAGCGTATGAACCATCTGCAGACCAAACGATGTCTTGACCTTGTTGATTTGGGAGTCCGCCTACACCCATATCAGGTTCAGACATACCTGGTTCCCAATATCCAACACCTGCCTTGCCTGCGATCCAGATTCTGTTGTCATTATTTGGGTCAGCAGCAAGAGCGTTGATATAAACCCAGCTATCACCTAACGAATGAGCAGAAGTTTCTGTACCGGGTACAATTTCCCAAGTAGCACCAAGGTCGGTAGATCTGTATAAACCCACGCCCACGAATCCACTAGCACCGTCACCACTGATTCCGGATTCGAATATAGAACCTGTGCCTACGTATATGGTACCATCTCCTGTTTGATCCATCGAGCTAATACACATAGCTTTTCCGAAAACATCGAGCGACTCGACACGCGCCCAATTGTTTCCACCATTTGTAGATTTGAACAATCCACCCGAAACAGAACCGGCAAAAACCAAGTTGTTGTCCACAAGAAGAATTGCGCGGGTGCGACCACCTACATTGTCAGGACCCATTTCCCACCAACCCAGGTTGACAGAACGTTCATCCGCATGATTCTGGGAGTAACGATTAACGACTTCCTGCATTTCAAGGAAATCTGAGTTTTGAAATTCTCCGGTTTTAATATTTCCACGGAGCAATTTCATGAACTCTAGTGAATTCAAATAAGATGCGCTTTTAGTATCACTCGAACGCGGTGAATACTCGGCTACCAATTCCTGGTTTCCTGAGCAAGCATAAAATACGGCGAGAGCTACAAGTGCTGTGGCTGCTATTGTAAATTTAAACTTCATAGAACAATATTAGATTACAGGTCATATTTCGAAACGGTGGCCAATTTAGTTCAATAGAACTCTATTCCCACATATCATTTATTCAACTTTCTTGCATTTTTATACTACTCTGAAGCAGTATTTGCTAAATCATGTGTTTTTCAGCATGGTAGGACGACCTTACGAGCGGTCCACTCTCTACATACCGAAAGCCCATCTCCAACCCTACTTGCTTGAAATGATCAAATTTTTCGGGTGTAATAAATTCCACAACCGGCAAATGCGCAGGTGTTGGTTGGAGGTACTGTCCTAGAGTTAGAATATCGACCCCTACAGAACGAATATCCTGCATGGTTTCGATGGTTTCCTCCTCGCTTTCACCCAGACCAAGCATTACTCCAGACTTGGTGCGCATGGAACCTTGCTTTAATCTCAATAATGCCTCAAGACTTCTATCATATTTGGCCTGAATGCGCACTTCCTTAGTAAGTCGACGAACTGTTTCGAGATTATGCGAAACTATTTCAGGCGCCTCATCAATAATCCTTTGAAGGTTCTCCCACTTTCCGGCAAAATCAGGAATCAATGTTTCCATCGTGGTTCCTGGAGAAATTCTACGAACAGCTTTGATGGTTTCAGCCCATATTTGACTTCCTCCATCCGCCAGGTCATCGCGATCTACGGAGGTGATTACCGCATGTTTCACACCCATTAATTTGATTGACTTTGCAACGCGCACAGGCTCAAAAGGATCTGCTACTTCTGGTCTTCCAGTAGCCACTGAACAGAAGCCACAAGACCTTGTACAGACATTTCCCAATATCATGAAGGTGGCTGTTCCTGCTCCCCAACATTCGCCCATATTCGGGCAATTTCCACTTTCGCAGATGGTGTGGAGTTTGTGCTCTTCCACCAAACTCCTTACTTTCTTATAATTTTCTCCTGTGGGGAGTTTAACGCGCAGCCACTGGGGTTTAGGCACCCTCGGTCGCGGTTCAGTGAATTCCTGGGTCATCGATCAATCTTGGTTGTATTTCTTGCCAAAGAAGAAATTTAAATAGAGTGAAATAAACACCTGATGGTTTTTTGCTCCATCAGCATCGAGTTGCAACACCTCCTCCGACATGATTGGTATTCTGTTGGCATAAGCATCAATAGCTACTCCTACTTCGATTCCTTTCAATCCTTCCTTGTAATTTGCATATTCAAAGTTCATCGCGATTTTAAAGAAACCACCTGGATAGAACTTTAGTTCATCGAGGCCCTTTAATCCGCTGGCACGGCCGTAAATATTATCGATGTAATGCTTAGTCGCATCAAATTTTTCTACTTGAATGTATTCGTAGCTTGGTGGATCTGGATATCCAATTTCGAGATACACGGGTTTGGTGAAACCGAGTGAAGGACCGAATTGCCAATTATATCCCACTTGTACTCCGCCTCTTCTGATTTTTTCTGTAATAATTTTTTTTTTACCAAAACTTGGACGCAATATGTAAAAGTTATTGGTCTTTCCGTATAGATAGCTTCGTGCATCGGTACTATAAAAAGGGTTCCAACTCTTGGTTTCCTTCTCATGTTTCATGAAAATAATATCGAGACCATAGAGCCAGACATTGTAAGCGCCCTTATTCCGACCATAAGTTCCAGTAAGACCAAAACCATTGGAATGTATTTGCACTCCACCGTACAACTGTCGATTGTATACAATGGCATCATCAAAAAGCTCACTCTGCGCAGTTCCTGCATAAGACAGGAATCCTGACAGACCTATAAGCATATATGTTTTTATTGATTTCAATGTGGTTGTAAAAATATGATGATATTGTTAAATTCCTACCTCAGATGAACTCTAAAATTGCTCAATTCTTGCCCAAGGCTGGTCCAATTTTATTGGAGATGCCGCTTATTGGGAACCTCTGGGGTAGAATTTGAATACAATTGAAAACAAACATTTCCCCCCAAATGTTTAGAAAATGAGAGAAAGACAGAAATAGGAGACATTTGCACAAACATAATGATATGGAACAGAATTTTGGAATGAGCGTTAGCTATCTAGGAGAACTGCGATGCGAAGGTCTTCATGTAAAAAGTGGCAAAACTGTGTTAACAGATGCCCCGCTAGACAACAATGGCAAGGCAGAGGCGTTTTCACCCTCCGATCTTTTGTGTACATCATTGGCAGCGTGTATGATGACAATCATGGGGATTTCAGCGGAAAGCAAGGGTATCCAACTGGGACTCATGAAAGCCGGAATCGTCAAAACCATGGCGAGCGATCCACGCCGTATAATAGAAATTAAAATCGAAATGCGGATAGAGGACCCAGGTTATTCCGAAAAAGAGATGGATATTCTGAAGCGAGCTGCCCTAACTTGTCCGGTGGCTAAAAGTTTAAATCCAGAAATAATTCAGTATGTGAATTTTACTTTCGAAAAGAAACAGAGTTAGTGTGTGCGTTCTTCGACAACCACTTGATCATAGGCCGCACAAGAGGCTTTTCTGCGTTTGCACCCGCTTGCACTGACGATCAAGACGGCCAGAATAAAGAGGACAAGAGTTCGTTTCATTCGAAGATTTTTAAGCGCCTGAATTTAGCGTGTTCAAAAGTAGATCAAGAACCAAGCCCTTGAATGACCTCCACAAGATATTTTCAACAGCCCTTTCACAAAAAAAAATGATCCTTTTGTATTGAAAGTCAGTGGCTACATATTCCAAAGACCATTTCTCCATCTTAAAACAGGGTCAATTTCTCGTATTTTAACATGTTCGTTTCTTGCCCTCTTTTCCTTTCAATATTTATCAGCCCAAGACACCCTAAAAATCGTCTTCGATAACGATTCTCTCCTCAACAAATCATATAAATCGAGACTCTTTTCTACACGAAGCATCCTCGATGAGATAGTGCTCTCCGAATATCGCAGCATTGTGAGTGAAGGCTACTTCGATTCAAAACTCGACACTTCATTTCGATCTAAGACTCTTTTCGTTTCAATAGAAAAAGGAAGAAAAAGCAAGGTATACTTCTCCGGAGTCAAAGGATTGATCAAAGATTCTTCCGATGTTGAATTAAACAAAATACGATCACTTTCAGAGGAAAAACTACGTCAATATGAAAACAATGGTTATCCATTTGCTTCGATCATTTGGAAAGCCGACTATGCGAATGACTCTTTAGTTTTGCGAATGAACACTGAGCCGGGAGCTTTCTTTGCATTCGACAGCCTCATTGTAAAAGGCGAAGGCAAATTACCTGAAAAGTACATTCGCCGATATCTTTCTTTCCGCAAAGGGGATGCCTATGACGAATCTTGGGTAAGAGATGTAGAAAAAAGATTAAGCGAGATTCCATTTGTACGCCCCTTGCGCGGTGCGGAGGTATTGTTCAGGATTCAAAAAGCAGATTGTTACGTTTATGCCGCAAAAAAAAATGCAAATTACTTCAATGGAATTATTGGCATACAGCCCAACGAAACAACGGGAAAAACAAACATTACCGGAGATCTTGAGATTAAACTATTCAATCTCTTCAATTCAGGGGATGAAAGCTATTTGAACTGGCGAAAAATACAGGCTCAAACACAAGATTTGTCGGCCCACCTAATGTTGCCATTTTTGGCGGGATTACCTATTGGTACGGAAGGCAAACTCAACATATTTAGAAGAGATTCATCATTTACAAATCTGAAAACATCTTTGGCCCTCATTCACCTGATGGGGGGCTACAATAGGTTGAGGGTATTTGTGGAAAAGACAGCAACAAATCAATTGACAACCTTCAGCACTGCGGGCAATTTGGCCAATGTAAATGCAACCTTGTATGGTATCGGAATTCGCCACGACAATTTGGACTACCGCTTTAATCCCAGAAAAGGATTTCAAATAGATTTTGAAATTGCCGCAGGCAAAAAAGAAACCTCAAAGGATTCTGAATCTTCTACATTACGAGGGAACTTTCAACAGCATCGAGTGGAGGGTGATTTGGGTTTGTACATTCCTACGTTTAAAAGACAAACTATCTTTTTCAATACCAGAGGAGCATGGTTGATTAGTCCTACTATATATACAACGGAAATGTATCGCATTGGAGGACTGAAGACAATCCGCGGATTAGATGAAGAATCCCTTTTTGCCAGTGCTTTTCTACGGGGTGGTTTGGAATACAGATATCTCCTAGACCAAAACTCACACGTTCTTTTATTTGTCGATCAAGCTTGGTATGAGCGACGGGAGCCGGGCTATTTTGTCACTGATACCCCCTTTGGATTTGGCGCCGGGCTGAGTTTTGAAACGAAAGCCGGAATATTTCTCTTCAATTATGCGCTTGGGCAACAATTCGACAATCCCATTTTGCTCAGAAGTGGAAAGGTGAGTTTCGGATTTCGGAATATTTTCTAAAGGCTCTACCTTCGCTGCAATGGAAATTGTTTACATAGGAATAGGACTACTTTGTGGTTTTCTGATAGCCTGGCTTTTTGCGAAGCTCAATCAAGCCAAAAATTCAGATTCAATAGTGCTTATGCACCCTCTGTATTTGCAGTCTCTCAGAGAGCTTGAAGAAAGCCGTAAACAGATACAAATTCATCAATCTGAAAAGGAAAAGAAGATTGGCGAATTGGCAACAGCGAATGAGCAACTCAATTCGTTTCGCGAAAAACTAACGGGACAAGAAGGCCTGCTAAAGTCCATGAGAGAGCAGCTAGACAAGGACTTCCAAATTCTTGCTAATCGCATATTTGAAGAGAAAACTGAAAAATTCACCCTGCAGAACAAAAATCAATTGGACGTGATACTCGATCCTTTCAAAGAAAAATTGAAAGACTTTGAAGCAAAAGTTGAGAAAGTTTATGGAATGGAAACTGAGCAGCGAATTAACCTTAAAATAGAGTTACAGCGTCTCACGGAGTTAAACAACAAGCTAAGCACCGATGCTCACAATTTGACTGTAGCTCTGAAAGGAGATAATAAAACACAAGGCAATTGGGGTGAGTTGGTTTTGGAGAAAATACTAGAGAGATCAGGATTGACAGAAGGAAATGAATATTTCACGCAGAAGAAATACAAGAGTGTAGATGACAATGAAATCAAACCCGATGTAGTGGTTCACTTGCCCGAAGATCGGCATATTATTATAGACTCAAAGGTGAGTTTGCTTTCCTACGAAAGTTATGTTGCAACTTCGGATGATGAAGAGCGCAAGAGGTTTGAAAAAGCGCATCTCGAATCTGTAAAAAGTCACATTCGTTTGCTGGGTGACAAAAAATACGAAACAGCTCAAGGACTGAACACACCTGATTTTGTTTTACTTTTTATGCCCATTGAAGCTGCGTTTTCCATAGCACTTCAAGCAGATCCGCAGCTCTTCAATGTAGCTTGGGAAAAAAGAATTGTAATTACCTCTCCTACTACTTTGCTTGCTACATTGAGAACGGTAGCATCGATCTGGACGCAAGAAAAACGCACCCGCAATGCCGAAATGATTTCGACAGAGGCTGGTAAGCTCTATGAAAAATTTGTAGGTTTTACAGAAGACATGATTTCTATTGGCCGAAAACTAGAGCTCGCGAAAGAGGACTATGAAAATGCCATGAGAAAACTGAGTACCGGCCCCGGCAATTTGGTACGCAAGACGGAACAAATGAAACAAATGGGAGCAAAAACGGTTAAGACTGTGAACTCGAAACTTGTGGAAAGATCGTTTTTAGAATCCGAAGAAAACCACACCGAAGCCCCCTCCAATGAAAGTTAATTATATCGCAATATGGATTAATCGTGCAACCTTTGCTCTTGCGATCGTTTTCACCACATCCTGCAGCACCTACTCACCTGTCAGTCAGTCTTCGTATAGATATCTGTACGATTACGATTCAAGTCCTCTTCATCCAGGGTATGTTGTTTATCATCTGGATGATACCCTTACTCAAATATTCTTTCGTGTACACACCTCTGAACTTTTGTATACACGCACGGCAGCAGATCAACCTTTTAGAGCACAGTTAAAGCTTTCGTGGACAAAAGATGGATCGTTTGCCGATAGTTTGCTTTTTGAAGACACCAGAAGTTCAGATGGAGAACGCTGGCTTTCGGGTAACTTCAACCTCAATGTTCCGTCAGGACAAGCGATGCAATTAGAAGTTTCGATGCTAGATGTCAAAAGACTCTCAGAGCAATCTATCATATTGACAGTAGACAAAAAAGACAACTATGTATCACAGAATTTTTTGCTAAAAGATGCCAGCACTGGAGCCATACTTTTCAATAATTTTTCAGCCGAAGGAAGAGAACTTCAAATAATTTCCGATCGCAATATGAGCGGCGATATAAAAGTCCTTCATGATCCGACACAAACCAAATTACCTCCTCCACCCTTCTCATCCGTCATTCCGGAGTTGCCTAGAGTCGAAGAAATGACACTTTTTCCAATGAGAATAGATTCCGCAAATAATGGCCATCCCATATTCAATACACTGAAAGGGCGTTATGTAATTTGTATAGGAAACGATCGGAGAAATGGAAAAACGATTACTGTAGCGGACAAATTTTACCCGGAAGTAGCATCGGTGAACCAATTGATTTATCCGTTGAGATATGTTACGAGTAAAGTAGAATACGAGTCGATAGAATCCAATTCAGATCCCAAGAAATTAATAGACAACTTTTGGATTGAATGCTCGGGATCCAAGGAAAGAGCCAGAGAATTGATAAGGGTATATTACAACCGAGTAAAAGAAGCCAATTACTACTTCTCGAGTTATACAGAAGGATGGAGAACAGATCGCGGGATGGTTCACCTTATTTTCGGCCACCCAAATTCGATAAGGCGCACTGACGATTCAGAAACGTGGATATATGGAGAGGAGGGTAATATTTCTTCGGTTTCTTTTGTGTTTCGAAGAGTGAATTATGGGTTTTCAGGTAATGTTTACACCTTGGTACGAGACCCAATGTTTCGCAGCCATTGGGAAAGAATGGTTACAACATGGAGAAATGGACGAGTTTATAACGAATGAGAAAAGAATAGTATGCCATTTGATCGCAAAGAAAAAACAGGACTCCTGACCGGATTGAGACCGCTTATTGAAGCTCTCAGATCAGGCAGGCAGATTGATAAAGTTCTGATACAAACAGGGCTGAAAGGTGACCTATATCAGGATGCAATGCAGGTAATAAAGGAACATGATTTGGTGGTCCAATATGTACCTATCGAAAAGTTGGATCGATTGACAAGAAGCAATCACCAAGGGATCATAGCCTTGATTTCGCCAGTGGATTTCTACGATTTGGGCGAAATCCTCGAAAAACTCGAAAGTTCATCTACTGTAGAATCCTTTCTAATGCTCGATGGAATCACAGACGTCCGCAATTTTGGGGCTATTTGTCGATCTGCGGAGTGTTTTGGAGTGAAGAATATTATCATTCCAGACCAGGGAGGAGCTCGCGTAAGCGAAGACAGTATGAAAACTTCGGCAGGAGCGCTTGTTCATTTGAAACTCTGCAAGGTGCACAATTTGGTAGATGCCATTTATCTCCTCCAACAATATGGATATGAAACCATTGCCTGCACAGAAAAAGCGGCTGATGCATTGGCAACTTTACAAACGCCTACGAAGTGGTGTCTTGTAATGGGTTCGGAGGAAAAAGGAATATCTACACAGATTATCAAACGAGTCAATCACCTCGTACAAATACCAATGACAGGGCGCACAGAGTCTCTAAATGTTTCAGTTGCTGCTGGAATAGCTGTATATTCCTTAACAAATAAGTAATAATCAGCCTTTTATTATTGGTTCTCAAGTGTCTTGCGCGCCCAGAATTTTGATGCGTTTTTATGCAAAAAAATGGCTTTCTTTTACGATATTTGCATTTTGGCGTTTGTGCCAGTTTCCATCCTAAACAATACATTCTAAAACAACCAATTGACATGAAGGCAATTTTTATGATGACCCGTGTAGCACTCTTCACATTTGTTCTCAGCCTAGGATTCAATTCTTCTGCTCAGGTTCCAGAGCCTGTGAAGGAAGGAGATCGCGTTCTATTCGTAGAAATCAAGGATATGGATGAAGATAGTTATGCCGTTCTCACCACCGCTTTGAAAGACAACCCGATGTTTCAAATCAAACAAGTCTGTGTTCCTGCAGGCGTTTTGATGCTCACCATTCCCGCTACCAATAGCAAAACGTTGGAAGAAAATTTCATCCAATTTGCTGATATTGCTAGAAATAAAGCCGAATTAGAAAACGCTCAAATACTCGCCGAGTATGATGAAGCAGCCTTTTTAAACCGTTGTAAGCAATTCCGAGCCGGACAATAATCCGATAAGAAAACAATTGCTTACTCACGTTTCGTAGAGTTCAATAATCATTCATAGTAGTCAGTTTCAAATAATGAATTCAATTCAATTAAGATCTTGGGGTCTTGCGCTTGCTGTGCTTTGCACCGCGTTGTTCGCAAAAGGCCAACTGACTGTAGATATCAGTCAGACTCCTGAAGAAATGATCCAAAACCTTGTTGGCGATGGAGTCGAAATCCTCAACGTTTCTGTATCCGCTGCCGATAGCACGGTGAGCTATTACTACAGCGTAGGAACCGAATTAGGGTCAAGCGAAGGATTACTCATGTCCACAGGAAATGTATTCAATGCAATAGGACCCAATAACTCCAGCGGACTTCCGCTCCTCAATGGCACCACCTGTTTAAATTGTGGTCTTTTCGATAATAATTTTCCCGGTTGCGAACTTCTCGAACTCGCTCAAGATAGGGAGACATTTGATTGTACCAGCATTGAATTTGATATCATACCTCAAGGAGATAGTTTAAGATTTGAGTACACTTTCGCATCTGAAGAATACAATGAGTGGGTAGGATCTCCTTTCAATGATGTATTTGGATTTTTTATCTCCGGGCCCAATATTGGAACCGATGTAAACATTGCACTTATTCCTGGCACCAGCAATCCAGTGGCGATTAACACCGTGAATGGCTTGCCACTGAATCCTTACAACATCTATTACTACAACAACCAAAATCCACTCGGACAATTCATTCAATTCGATGGATTCACTATCAATTTGGCTGCCGAAGTAGGCGGACTCATTCCTTGTGAAACCTATCATTTGACGCTGATGATAGCCGATGCTTCAGACAGAGTTTACGATTCAGGTGTCTTCATCAACGCAATTGAGTCTAACCCAGTAAATGTGGTTACGGCAACTGCAGGCGGACTTGACTTTATGATTGAAGAATGTAACGATGGAATCATCACTTTTTCTCGCGATGATGTTTCGCCAAATCCTCAAGATGTTATCTACTACATCGGCGGTACTGCAACAAATGGCATAGATTACACTCCAACGCTTGGTAGCGGTTTACCGCTCGATCCGATTGTGATTACAATTCCTTCCAACGAAAGTTCTGTGAGCATAGATATTACAGCCGTAGCAGATGGAATTACAGAAGGTCAGGAATACATCACTATTTATCTCACAAACCCACTTTGTAATTCAGAAAACATTCTGGACTCAGTTATTTTTTATATCAACGATCTACTCGAAGTAAGCATAGATCCCGATACGAGTGAGATCTGTTTAGGAACATGTGTAGTGCTTACGGGTACCGCCATTGCCGATGGTTTGGCCACATTTGAATGGTCGCCACTCATCGGTTTAACGGACACGAATACGCTTACACCAACTGCTTGTCCACTTGCAACTACCATGTACTATTTGACCTCCACTGTTTCAGATTGCACTGCAATGGATTCGTCATTGGTAATAGTAAATTCTCTTACACTTGAAGTAGACTCCAGCAACGATGCTTGCGAAACATCTAGCACCGGAAGCATTGATTTGACGGTTTCAGAAGGTATCGAGCCTTACACTTATGATTGGAGCGGCCCCGACGGTTTTGAATCCGATACCGAGGATCTTTCCTCGCTGTTACCCGGAGCGTATTGTGTTGTTGTAACAGACCAAACCGGATGTATTGGTGAGATCTGCGTTACCATCATTCAAACCGAAGAACTCATCATTACTTCAGAAACAATTCCGTTGTACGGTTGTGGTTTTCCAATTTCTTGTTTCGGTGAATGCGATGCCAGTATTGATGTTGAGAACAGCGGTGGCATTGAACCTTATGAATATGTTTGGACAGGACCTAATGGATTTACATCTGATACTCAAGATATAATAGGAATTTGCGCAGGTTCATACACACTCACAATTACCGATGCAGTAGGATGCACATTGATTGATTCATACAACATCACTCAACCATTGGCACTGAGCATCCAATTGATAGGACAGATTGATGTTCTATGCAATGGAGAACAATCTGGTTCGGCAACGGTGGATGCGCAAGGTGGTTGTCCTCCGTATACTTATGTGTGGAGCCATGATCCTCTTGAAACCGGACCCACTGCAGATAATTTACCAAGTGGAACATTTACAGTTCTCGTGTCAGATCAAAACGGATGCAGCAGCGATGACTCTGTAACTATTATTGTAGGAGAACCTCAGGCACCACTTGCTGTGATTATTGATGAAGTTGGTATATATCCCGGCGGATTCAACGTTTCTTGTCCAAATGCATCTGATGGATATGTCAACATTTCCATTTCGGGAGGTACACCGAGCTACTCCGTTTCATGGTTCAATCAAAACGGTATCCTCTTATCGACCAACCAGGATCTATCGGCTGCTCCATGTGGAAACTACACACTACTTGTATCCGACGAAAATGGATGTCAAATTGCACAAGCCTTTACCCTTACTTGTGTTCCTGAAATAGAGATAGAGTTTACAACTGTGCCAAACCCTTGTGCAGATCCGAATTCGGGTCAAGGCTCCATTACACTAACATCCGTAACAGGCGGACATGGCGGTCCATACACCTTCGAATACAATGGTCCTAGTTGCAATACTTGTAACACTCAAGATATCTCGAACATAAATTCCGGAGTCTACAACTTGATTGTAACTGATGCTCTGGGCTGCACCGAAGAATTTACGATTACAGTAGGCAACAATGATCTTTTCGTTGCCAATGGCATAACCACTCCTGCATCTTGCTTTGGTGTTTGTGACGGAGTAATTGATGTATCAATGAATCCTGCAGGTACATACGACTACGAATGGTACAACGAAAGCGGCGTACTTATTTCTACGAATGAAGATGTTTCAGGTCTGTGCTCCGGAGAGTACACCGTACAAATCACAGCAGAAGGTTGCTCCGGTTTCTTCCTATTCGTTGTTTCAGAGCCACAGAGCATTCAAATTGATGTGACCTCGGCCATTCCTCCGGGGTGTTTTGGGCAGAATAACGGATCAATAGATATAAGTGTTTCAGGAGGTTCAGGCGGATATACTTTCGATTGGTCGGCACCGAATGGATGTTTCTTGGTGAACATCAACGATGAAGACCAACAAAATTTATATGAATGCTGCTACACGGTAGTTGCAACAGATTCTGATGGGTGTAGTGCCGAAGAAACTATTTGTCTTGATGCACCAAACATCATGGATATCGATGTAGAAGTGAGTCTTTACAACGGAGGGTACAATGTGTCCTGCAATAGCGAAAACGATGGTCAGATAAGTGTGTTTATCAATGGAGGAACTCTGCCTTACACATACGATTGGAGTGATTGCAGTGACATTGACAACATCGATGAAAATGGATCTATCCTTTCAGACCTTCCTGCCGGCACATATTGTGTTCAAGTGTTCGATGATAATGGATGTTTGGCCACCACAACAGTTACACTTACCGAACCACTTCCTATTGAAGACGGTGGGAATGTTTCGGATTACAATGGATTTGGAGTGTCCTGTTTTGGTGGAAGCAATGGCTGGATCGCACCAGACTTTACGGGAGGAATTGGACTTTTAGATATTGACTGGATCACAGGAAATATCGGAAGTAACAACGCCAATGCCGACACACTTTTCAATTTGTCGCCAGATACCTACACGGTTGTAGTAACAGATGTAAACTTCTGTTCGAATACCTTTATCTATGTCATTACAGAACCAACGGAACTTCAGGCGAATTTGGATTTTGTGCAGGAAGTTTCTTGTTTTGGATCGGATGATGCAAGCATCGCAGTGAGCGCTCTAGGAGGTGTGCCAGATTATACTTACAACTGGATTGATGAAGACGGCAATCTATATTCAGGAAATGTGATCGGGCCTCTAGGTTCAGGACTTTACGAACTTACGGTGAGCGATCTGAATGGATGTACAGATACATTGTCGGTAGTGGTGAATGATCCTGAGCCATTTGTAGCGAACATCACTGCAAATGTGCCTGGTACTATTTATTCCTTGAATTGTTTTGGTGATAGCAATGGCGAACTAAGTTTAGATATTGTTGGAGGTATTCCCGATTTCACTTTTGAATGGTCTGATGAGGACGGAAATATTATTAGCACGGAATCGAGTATTGCCAACTTACCTTCAGGCGAATATTGTGTAACAATTACTGATAGTGATGGATGCACGGCTTCATCCTGTTATGAAATAACAGAACCGGAAACACCCATTGTCATTACGTCAGTTGTTAGCTCATATCCAGGTGGATTCAACATCTCGTGTTTCGGAGCGTGCGACGGATCAATTGATCTTACTGTAAGCGGAGGGGTTGCTGATTATACATATCAGTGGAATCCTGATCAACAAGTTTCTGAAGATATCGTAGACGTGTGTGCACAATTTTACGAAGTGCTTATCACAGATGCCAATGGTTGTGAAGTGCTTCTGGATTTTGACCTCACCGAACCATTGCAGTTGAATCTCAATACAGATGTTTCAAGCTACAATTGTGGATTCAATGTTTCTTGTTTTGAAGCATGTGATGGAAGTATCGAAGCAAGTGCATCAGGAGGAACTCCAGGATATGTATTCAGCTGGATAGAGCTTGGGCTCGGCGATGTAAGCTTTGTGGAAGATTTATGTGCCGGAAATTATACCGTTTGTGTAACCGATGCTTTAGATTGTCAAACGTGTGAAGTAGTAGAAATAACAGAGCCGGATCCTTTGCAATTTAACACGTCTCAAGTAGACGACTGTGCAAGTTCTTCCCTCTTTTGTGCAAACCTGCAGGGCGGATGTGAGCCATACGATTATACTTGGTCAGATGGAAGTACCGGTGATTGTATCACTACCACAGAAGATGGAGATTATAGTGTGGAAGTAACTGATAGTAACGGTTGTTCTGCAAATTTAACTTTTGAAATTGTAGTACCGGAAATTCTATCAGCAACATTTATTTCTACGGACGCAGATTGCGGATTGTGCAATGGTACATATACCATAACGATATCAGGTGGTACTGAGCCATACAACGTTGGTGGCCCCTTAGTTGGCACCGATCTGTGCTCCGGTACTTATGCCATAACCATAACAGATGCCAACGGATGTGTAGAACAATTGGACATTGAAATTGGCGGTCCGGATCCTTTTGATATTGCGATTACAGGCAGTGACCTAAATTGTTTTGGTGATAATACAGGATCCGTTAGTCTCTCCGTAGTTGGAACACAAATAGCCTCTATCACTTGGATAGATGGAAATGGAAATGATGTAGGTTCGGGTAGCGCTCTGAATAACCTTGCAGCCGGAACATACACTGCCACTTGGACAGATGTAAATGGATGTACTGGAACAGAGACTGTGAGTATTGGTCAACCTTCCGAAATCATCATCAACGGAACAAGTCCACTTTTTGACAATGGCTTCAATATATCGGTGATCAGTGGCAACGACGGAAGCATCGATACAGATGTTCAGGGTGGAACACCGGGATATAATTACACCTGGACTGGACCTGCTACACTATCAGATACCACAGCATATCCCGACAATTTACCCGCTGGCACATACACCCTAACTGTTACAGATGCGAACGGTTGCAGCAAGGATACTACTTTCATTCTTACACAACCTGAAACACTTGATTTCCCGACAGGACTTTCTCCCAATGGCGATAATCAAAATGATTCATACGTTATCATAGGAGTAGAAGGGTTTCCGAACAACACGTTTAAAGTGTTCAATAGATGGGGTAATCTAGTGTATGAAAAAGATGGATATGCCAACGAATGGTATGGACAGAATACAGATGGAGAAGACCTAGCAACGGGAACCTACTTTGTTATTTTCAAAGCAGGAGAAAGAGAATTCAATTCATACGTTGACTTAAGAAGATAAACAACATGAAAAATCAAGTACTAACACCTTTCAAAAGTCTACTGATGAAAAAACTATTGGCTTTTTCGATGTTGCTTTCAATCTCTGCCTTTGCCATTGGTCAACAAGAATTAATGATCAGTCAATACATGTTCAATGGCTTGGTGCTAAATCCTGCTTATGCCGGAACTCATCCATATTGGAGTACCAGTGTTTTGCACCGAAGTCAATGGGTTAATTTTGATAAAGCACCTGTTACACAAACCTTGTGTATTGATGGACCGATAGCCAAAAGGAAGCTCGGTTTAGGTTTCACCTTGAGTAATGACAAAATAGGAATAACCAGGCAAATGGAAGCAGGCGCCAATCTTTCCTACAAGTTATTCTTGGGTTCGGGAAATCTCAGTTTTGGCTTGCGAGCAAGTGTGGCTAGCTACAATGCTGATCTCACCGATGCGAAAATTTGGGATGCAGGTGACCCTGTTTATCAGAACAATATACAAGGCGAGATGATACCCAAAGTGGGTTTTGGAGCTTACTACTACACCACAAAATGGTATGCTGGATTTTCAGTGCCCGTCGTATATGCCGCAGATCAGAATATCATTCCAGACAATTCAGATCTCAACAGATACTTCACCAATCACATGTATTTACATGCCGGATATGTATTCGAACCCTCACTTACATTGGCTGTAAAACCCAGTGTATTGGTAAAATACGAAGCCGGAGCACCGGTTGAAGTTGATATCAACTGTAACCTAATGTTCTTTCAAAAATATTGGCTTGGTGTAGGATATAGAACTGGTGATGCCTTGGTAGCTATGGCGGAATGGAATATAACACCTCAGTTTCGATTGGGCTATGCTTACGATTACACACTTACGGACATTGCCGACTACAGCAGTGGCTCACATGAAGTAATGCTCGGATTTGATTTTGGAAAAGACGTAAGTCTTAAAACACGCTCTCCTCGTTACTTTTAATTTAAGAGAACCATGAAATTACTTTTCACCCGAATACTGTTCTCCATTTTTACAGCCGGCATTTTAAGTAGCTGTGCTTCTATGTACATTAAAAATGGAAAGCAAGCATATCAGGACCTTAAATACCAAGATGCCATTTGGTATTTTGAAAAAGGTCTCTCCAAAAAGGACGATCCACAAGCACGTAGAATGTTAGCTGAATCATACGTGATGGTGAATAATGTAGAGAAAGCGAAAGAGAACTACGCCTTAACAACTGTTTATACCGACAATACTGATGAGGACCGTATACGTCAGGGAAAAGTCCTTATGTCGCAGGGTCTATATGATGATGCATCAGCGATCTTTGAAGGAGTATTGTCTAGAGATCCATCCAATAAAGTTGCGAAAGAACTACTTGAATCATGTGAGAAAAATGAAGACTTCAAAGCAGATTCCCTTTTTTATACTGTATCTCCGTTGAATATTCCCGGTGCGCTGGCCACCTATTCTGCGAGTCCATATAACGGTGGACTTATTTTCTCTGCACCTAGCGAAAAAGGTGACAAAGATCCATACACCAATAAGGCATTCACTGACCTTTATTTCACAAAAAACAATGGTGGCACTTGGACTGCACCTGAAGCCTTAAAATCGATCAATAGCGCGTATCATGATGCAGCCGCTGTTGTATCTCCTAATGGAAGTACCCTTGTAATTACAAGAAGTTTTTCATTGAAAGGTGGAGCGCTTGCGGGCAACACAAAAAACGTTTCGAACACACAGTTATACATGAGTCGTAAAGGCAGCGATGGGAACTGGGGCAAACCTGAGTTGATGCCCTTTAGCGATCCCAAAAACATGTATGCTCATCCCTCCTACTCTGTCGATGGCAGTACCTTGTATTTCAGTTCAGATAAAGAAGGCGGGTATGGAGATATGGACTTATACTCCATTGCTGCAAGTGGCAGTGGATGGGGGGCGCCTGTGAATCTTGGTGCATCCATAAACTCGAAAGGAAATGAATTGTTTCCTGTCACCTTAGGCAACGATACACTCTACTTTTCAAGTGATGCACAACAGTCTTTAGGAAAGATGGACATCCTTTATTCGGTGAAACAAGCCGGTGTATGGTCGGAACCACAACACATGAGTTATCCGATCAATTCAGAGCGCGACGATTTTGGATTGGTTTGGAATGATGATCGCAAGTCGGGATATTTCACTTCATCCCGTTCCGGTGGTGATCTCATTTACTCGTTTACGTATGAAGTACCCCTATTAATATACAAAGGTTTAGTTTCAGGTCAGAAAAGCCTGTTGCCATTGGGTGGTGCTAAAATCACAGTGAAAAATCTCACTGATGGAACCGAAGATATATATTACTCAGATGGAAACGGAGAATATGATGTAGAGTTGATGCCGGGTAAAGATTACCAATTCCTCACCGAACTCGACGGTTATTTTAATGTCAGTGATCAGGTGAGTACAAAAGGAAAGCGCACTTCTGAAGACATTAATAAAGTTACTGAGTTGAATGAACTCATTGTAACTGATCCTGGAGATACAGCGGAAGATACTGGCAAAACAGAAAATGGAAAAGACTCCAAGGGCATTGCCATTGGCAAAGATTCCAAAGACAATAAAAATGGCAAAGATTCTAAGAATGGTAAAGATTCTAAGAATGACAAAGATTCTAAGAATGACAAAGATTCTAAGAATGGCAAAGATTCTAAGAATGGCAAAGATTCTAAGAATGGTAAAGATTCTAAGAATGGCAAGGATTCAAAGGATTCTAAAGATGGAGAAAATGGAAAAGAAGGTGGTGGATCAAACAAAGATTCGAAGGGTATCTATGATATACCAAACATATATTGGGACTACAACAAGTGGGACATCCGTCGCGAATCTGAACCTTATTTAAATGATCTAGTAAAGCTCTTCAAGGACAATCAACAAGTTCGATTTGAAATACACAGTCATACAGATTGCCGAGGTAGCAATGAATATAACATTGATCTCTCCAACAAACGCGCAGATGCTGTGATCGGTTATTTGGCGGCTAAAGGAGTACCAAAAAACATTATGACCAGTAAAGGTTTTGGGGAATCAAAGTTGCTGAATGAATGTAAAGATGGGGTAGATTGTGCTGAGACCAAACATCAAGAAAATCGCAGAACTGAATTTATCGTAACGGCCAAGAAATAATAACAATATTATTTATTGAATAGTCCATGCTGTATTTTGCATGGGAAGTTTGTAGCAGGTAATGCGCTATAGTATCTTGTAATCATAAATAGTAAATGACATTCGAGTAGCTCTTATAGGACCATAGAGTTAAACGGAATTGGACTTGACTCAGCCGAGATGACAGATACATATACGACATTAAACTGCGGCTTTCGGGGTAAACAACATCGCCACAAATGAGGGTAGCATTGCTCTCGGAGATCCAAGTGAAAGCAATGGTCATGACGCTATTGCAGGCGGTGAACTTTGTGTTTCTGATGGTTGGCTTCGATAGCCCTCGAATATAACCTCTACTCACAATCCGACTACACAATCACTCTAGGGAAAGGGGTAAGTTCCAGAGGCACGCACCCAACCAACAACATTAGCAATTCCATGATGGTCGCTTTCGGAAGCAATGTGCCAACATTATTTGTAGGAGGCGCCAATGGAGTCGGAACTTAAAGCAATGTAGGTATTGCGACATCCTCACCTGCTGCTCGGTTCATATAAATATCCCCCCCCAAAAAAAACTCTCTCCCCGCTCCCAAAAGCTCGCTCTCGAAGCGGGCGCCTCATCATCCAATGCATTGGAAGATGTTGCACCTAAGGAGCTTCTAGTAGAAATTCATAAAAAAAAACTCCACGTCCAGGCCATTCTGTGAATGGAATTGACTTTTTTCTCCTCACGGACAAACTGTTCCATACACTCCAATAAATGAAAGCAAATCGGTGATTCCAACTACGCCATCATCATTTAAATCGGCAGGACAGTCGTTGTTGCAAACAGGGAATCCACAATTCCCATTGTCGACCGTTGCCGCAGGGTTGTAATTGGTTGCCTGTGGATAAGTGCATCCGGGTACTCCACATGATATGACTTCAATATTGGAAGAATAAGTAGTAGACCCATTAGTGCTAGAAGCCGTCAGCGTAACGGGATAGGTACCCGCATTCAAGAAACAAATATTCGCTGGGTTCTGGGCTCCGGAAGTACTTGTGGTTGCACCGGCAAAAGTCCAGGACCATGAAGTAGGAACTCCTGAACTTTCGTCAAAAAAATTGATGCATTGACCCAAACACAACAATTGATCATTCGAAGAAAAAAACGCTTGAGGCACTAGGATAGCCGAAGGACAGCAGCTACCTCCCTGCGAAAGACTCACCGTTTCATCATTCCAACAATTGTATTGCGAATCGAATAAAAACAAAGTGCCAACAAAAGTATCCGTAAAATATTCCGCAATTTGAATTGAAGTATTGCATCCCCCTTGATTGCCGGTACCACAGCTATAACCGCAAATTATAAAGGGATATCCATTGGCATCGGTAAAGGTTACCGGAGGAGCAAAAAGAATATCTGTAATGCCAGGAGCAACACCACTAATGGTAGTATTAGTTACGCCTTGACCACAGTTGTCATTTTCACCAATATATCCGGCATAAAGAACCTCGGTCACATTTCCCACATAAGGTCCGGTGATGTGCACTTCAACAGCTTCATAGGTGCATATTCCGATTTTCATATTCGGAATATTCAAATCACAATTGATGGTGAGAACACCTCCATCGTAATTGGAATAGACCATCACATTTCCATTTGGGCTGCATGTTTGTGCCTTCATAGAAATAACAATAAAAAAAATAGCAAAGGAAGAAAGTAGCGTTTTCATGTTTCGATAATTTGAAGCAAGATAATACTCAATCCAACAACGATTATATTTCATTTACAAATAGTAGTCGAAATACCGCTCATCACTATTCTCAGACAATTTGCCGTATAGACAGATGTTCAAACCATGTGTTTGAATACATTTGGTCAACCTTTACCCATACAAAATATGAAAAAATTCGTCCCAATCCTTTTGTGGCTTTCGCTCGGCTTTTACAGTAATCTGAATGCTCAAAAGAAAGTAAATCCGCCCATAGAGCCTGAATTCAACTCAGGTATGTTCTCGGCCCTATCTTTTCGATCCATTGGTCCGGCAGTGACTTCCGGTCGAATTTCCGACTTTGCGATGAATCCCGTGAATCAAAACGAATATTACATAGCATCTGCTTCCGGAGGAGTATGGAAAACCACCAATTGGGGAACCACATTCGAACCCATTTTCGATGGCGAAGGTTCGTATTCTATCGGCTGCGTAAGTATAGATCCATCTAACCCCGGCACTGTGTGGGTTGGCTCAGGCGAAAACAATAATCAGCGCTCCGTAGCATATGGAGATGGCGTTTACAAAAGCGAAGACGGAGGCAAATCATGGAAAAACATGGGTTTGAAAGATTCGGAACACATTGCCGAAATACTGATACATCCCACCAACTCAAACATAATATTTGTAGCGGCATACGGACCGGTATGGAGGGAAGGAGGTGATAGAGGTGTCTACAAATCTGTAGATGGAGGAACAACATGGACCTGCGTAAAATCAGTGAGTGCATACACCGGTTGCAATGACCTTGTAATGGATCCGAGGAATCCGGATGTCCTTTATGCTGCATTTCACCAGCGTATGAGAAAAGTTCATACATACATTGGTGGTGGACCCGAATCAGCCATTTATAAATCTACCGATGGAGGCAGCACTTGGAAAAAAATTGAAGGTGGCTTACCCTCAGGAGACATTGGAAGGATAGGACTCGCCATTAGCCCTGTAAATCCCGATATTCTGTACACAGTAGTGGAAGCAAAAGACGGTGCAGGAGGAGTTTACCGTTCGAGCAACAGAGGAGCAAGCTGGGAAAAAAGAAGCAGCTTCTTTACAAGTGGAAATTATTACCAAGAAATTATTTGTGATCCCACATTAGTAGATCGGATATTTATAACAGACACTTATTTCAAGGTGAGCCATGATGGTGGGAAAACATTGGTTAACGTTGGAGAAATAAATAAACACATCGACAATCATGCAATTTGGATTGATCCGAAAGACCGGAATCACCTCATTGCAGGTTGCGACGGAGGTGTGTATGAAACTTATGACTTTGCCAGCACTTGGAACTTTAAAGCGAATCTGCCGGTCACTCAATTCTATAAAGTTTCTACTGATAATGCATATCCGTTTTATCATGTGCATGGAGGAACACAAGATAATCTCAGCATGGGTGGACCTTCCAGAAGTACTTCCGCAAATGGCATCGTTAATTCGGATTGGTATGTTACTTCCACTGGAGATGGATTTGAAACACAAGTAGACCCAACGAATCCGGACATCATCTATGCTCAAAGTCAGTATGGAGGATTAAACCGCTTCGATCGTAAGAGTGGACAGTTTTTATCCATTCGGCCCATAGAAGGCTTGAACGAACCGGCATACAGATGGAATTGGGATGCTCCCCTACTGATAAGTCAGCACAGTCATACAAGATTGTATTTCGGAGCCAACAAACTTTTCAAAACAAACGATCGCGGCGACAATTGGGAACTAATTAGCCCAGATTTAACTAGGCAGATCGATCGCAATAAAATTGAAATCATGGGCAAGGTTTGGTCTGTGGATGCCATTGCCAAAAACGGAAGCACAGATATATACGGACAGCTTACAAGTATTGCTGAATCAAAGTTTGATGAGAATATTATTTGGGTAGGAACAGATGATGGATTGATACACCTGACTGCTGATGGAGGAAAAAATTGGAAGAAATTTGACAACCTTCCGGGAGTACCGAATATGAGTTATGTGCACCAAATTATCGCATCATTGCACGATAAAAACACAGCATACGTTTGCTTTAATCACCATCGCTATGGAGATTTTAAACCTTATGTTCTAAAGACTACTGACGGAGGAAATACTTGGTCAAAGATTCAATCTGATTTACCTGAGCGAGGAAGTGTTTATTCAATAGCAGAGGACCATGTAGATCCACAACTTCTTTTTGTTGGAACCGAATTCGGAGTTTTCTGCTCTAAAAATGGAGGTAAAAACTGGTTCCAGTTGAAATCAGGACTTCCTACCATTGCAGTAAGAGACATTGAAATTCAAAGGCGCGAAAACGACTTGGTTTTGGGAACATTCGGTAGAGGTTTTTACATCCTTGATGATTATACCCCACTTCGCAATGCTACCAAATCAGAATTTGATAAACCTGCAGTGATTTTCCCTGTGAAAGAAAGTCTAATGTTTATTGAAAGTTATCCTGTTGGACTTCGCAGCAAGGGACATTTGGGTAGCAGCCACTATACTGCTTCGAATCCGCCGGTTGGAGCGGTCTTCACATATCACCTTAAGGAAGACATTCTCACTTTGAAAGAAAAAAGAAAGAAACTAGAAAAAGAAAAAACTGAAAAAAAGGAAAAGGTATTTTATCCATCCATAGACTCACTTCGGATGGAAGACAATCAAGCGGATCCTTATCTTCTCTTCACAATCGTGTCTCAAGATGGAGATGTAGTTAGGCACTTGAAAGCCCCTGCGAAAAAAGGCATGAATAGAATTACTTGGGATTTCAGAGCGGGAGTACCTGCGCCTTTAAATAACAGATACACGCCAGCACCCGACGAGCTTTTCGGTGGTCCAGAAGTAGGTCATCTTTGTCTGCCTGGCACCTACTCCATTTTCGTTTCAGCTTTCGAAGACGGACAACTTCGCAAGCTGACAGAACCGCAGAAATTTAGTTGCAAACTCTTAGACAATTCTACGCTGGATATAGATATGGAAGCCAACGTAAACTTCTACGAAAAGGTAACCGAACTTCGCAAGGCTATGAGTGCATTAACTGCAATTCACTCCGAAATGAATGACCGTATTGCAAATGCCAATCAGGCTATGTTGGATATGCCGGCTCGTGCGGAGGGGATTTTGGCCAAAACTGCGCAACTGCGCAGCAAACTTCAAGAACTGAACCTTAGCATCAATGGAGATGCGAGTAAAGCCCGTCGTGAATTTGAATCCAGCCCTTCCATAAATGATCGCGTCTCGGGTATTATAGGTTCTATTTGGTCGTCGACAGCAAAAGTACCCGGCACATATAAAAAATCGTATGACATTGCATTCGACGAATTTGAAAAAGCATTGGCAACATTGAAACAATTAGATCAAGAACTCACTAACATTGAAGCCGAACTTGAAATGAACAATGCTCCATACACACCGGGCAGATGGCCTTTATTGACTAAATAACACTCATGTTATGCCAATTCTGCTTGTTAAATGGTCCATTCTGTATCGCGCGTTGGCAGTCTGTTTTGGACAATACGCTGCAGAATCTTGCATGCATGAAGTGGTAAATGCCTTCAAATTAGCTGTTATAGGCCAATGGAGTGAAACGGAATTGGAATATTACAGATACATAAACCCAAATCAAGCGATAGAAAAATTGCACCCTAATTTTACCGATGAATGCAGTATTCTATCCCTTAGATTTGAGAATCCCGCACGCATTCTACAAAAATTGCCCTAATGCGTAATGCGGGATAAACGGTATTAGCACTTCATAGCGAATCCCAATGCGGATTCTGGGCTAATCCAAATGTTATAATCACCGACCATTAAATACAAACGCCGAAGTGAAAATGATATGACTTCGGCGTTTTTTTGTTTTTATAAAAACTAAAATTTCAAGATACTAATGGGGGCCTCTAAAAGCTATTCTTATCTGATCACGATCTAAGGATCAATATCTGAATCCCAAACTAAGCAATCCGAACCATCTGGTTTTATCTATTTTCGTTTCTGAAACTACACTTGGATCGTATAAGAAATAGGACTCATCTCTATCCTGATATGCAAGACTGAAGTCGATAGAAAATGAATCTTTTCTAAAACCAAATCCACCTGTATACATGATTTCAGGAGAATTAATAGCTGCTCCACTTACAAAAGGACTTTGTCTGTAGGCGGCACCAGTCCTCAATCGAATAGCCTCTGCTACTCTCCACTCCACTCCAGCCTTCACTGTATGAGTACCTCGGTATATGTCTGAGATAGTCTGATTTTCGGCCGAAAAATCATAATCACTAAGACTTCCAGTACTTCGCAATTTTGCAGTGCTGTAATCCATATACTCGTAATCAGCAGAAACAACACCTGCCTTGCCTAATACAAAAGCAACATTCGCCATATATCGAGCAGGAGTGCGAAGAGAATAGTTAAAACTTCCAAGCGGTGATTCATAATCATACTTATCTCCATTCTTGAAATATGAATTCATTTCTGTAGAATAAGAATCAGATAAACTCAAGTATGTGGGAGAATGGAAAGCTACGCCTACACGCAGCCATTCTTGCACCCGACCAATCACACCCAACTTCAGGTTCAGACCGGTTCCTCTTGTTCTGAGTTCTTCGCTGTATGACCAAGACGACAATACTTCATCAGCCTCAAATTCGGATTCTTTATAAAAGGCAGACTCATTGAAACGTGTTCCCACAAATCCTACTCCAACACCGAAATACAATCGATCTAAATATGCAGCGCCGTATGAAAAAGATGTTTCCGACGAACGTCCTGTTCTATTTATTCTTTTGGTTTGTAAAACTGTACCTCCACTAAACTCAGGAAGATAATAAGTACCATTATCATCGGCAGGATTGATTAGAAATGTTTGATAAGCCAAGCCCGCAGTAAAAGGAACGGCATCTGTGATATCGTCCGGGTGAATTGCCGCCGCTTCAGACGTAAAAACATCGAGCAGTGTAGTATTGAAGGCATTTCCCGAAATCAATAAATTCTCATTGTAATCGCTAATCTTGTTATAAGCTATTCCAAAATTCGAAGCGGTCCACGAAGGATGTTTCGGCTTGGTGCTTCCCACTATTCCAACGTTGTTGAGGTAAAAATTGCTTTTCTGTCCTTCGGCACTTCCGTCTTCATATCGACTTCTATTTTGCGTATCGTGAACACCAAATGCAAATTCGATTCCTCCCCTTTTGTAAATTCCCAATCCAGCGGGGTTGCTTGTAAAAGCAGAAAGATCAGCACCTAGCGCACCGAAAGCACCTCCCATTCCCAGACTTCTGGCACTTCCAGCAAAGTCGGTGCGAGAATACCTCAATGCATCAACTTCGTTTTGAGCTTTCAAAAATATTGGCATTGCCAGCGCTGTAGCCACCATTATGACCTTGAAATTCATCTCCTCTTATTTTAGAAGTTAATTGTTCTTAGCGTCTTTTGCCACTTGAAGAAGATGATGATGAACTCCTTCCGCCACCGCCTCCAGAAGGACGAGATCCACCACTGCTTCCAGAAGATGGCGAAGGTGAATATGAAGGTTTGCTGTCATTTGATTTAGATGACGAACGAGAAGAAGAATTTGAAGGACGCGACTCTTGTTTGTCGTCTGACTTTCTCTCCTCGCGCACTTTACGGGAATTATTTCCGCCACCATCATTTGAGGGGCGTTGTTTTGGAGAATAGTTTCCATTGCCACGATTATCTTCCCCTTGAGTAGGTCGTTTATTATCAGAAGGACGATAGTAGTCATCCCTTTCTTTGGTATTGTTCGGCCTTGAACCTTGACCATTGCTGTTCACATTCGCCGGTTTACGACTCACATCCGGTTGCTTCGAGATATTAGGCAATACAATTCTCGATAGCTCATTATCACGTGAAGCATTTAGAGTATTCGACTGATTAAAATCAATTGGTTTTCCAATTCCAGAAGAATTATTGCGAGCCGGTTCTTTTTCTGGAAACATTCCACTTTGAGCAGGTGCACGAACAATACTCATATCCTCGTCCAATGCTCCTCCGGTAGACGGAGATGTTTGAAAAGGCTTTTTAGGCTTCGTGATTCTATCTGAAAAAAGTGCACCCCCATTATAATTAGAGTTAATTACAGAACCCGAAGAAACACCTGTGTGAGGTCCGTAATAAGTTCCATTGCCATTGCCGTCGGTATTGTCATACCAATTGCCCCCGTTGAAAGGAGAACCACAATAACCATTTCCAAAACCATTTCCAAAACCGTTTCCAAAACCGTTTCCATAGTACCATGGACTATTCCAGTACGGATTCCAATAGCTGCCATATTGTCCGTTGAACCATGGATCATAATACCATGGGTCAAACCACGGGTTGTATCCAAAGCCATTGAAACCGCCCCAACCCCATGTGTTGGTAAGTCTCCATCCCCAAAGTGGATCCCAGTTCCAAAAACCGCCCGCCGGTGTGTTCAAGCCATTGTTGAATCCCATATTCCAATTACTACCTCCGCCATAATAATTGTTGTTGTTTACTACATCGGCATTTTGATCGTTGTAGTAATCATCCTGTTGATCATAATTTTCTTGACTATAACTTTCATCATAGTAATCGTCTGAAGAAGTTTGAACTTCAGCAACAGGAAGATCGGAGATAAAAGTTTCTCCAGGTTGATAATAAACCTCGTCGTCCTCGTAAGACTTACCAGTAGTTACATAAGCAGTATTGGTGCATGCAAAGGCGAAAAGAGAAAGTGTCAAAACGAGTGCTGTCCATTTTAAATGTTTCATAACGCCTGAGTTTTTATAGTGTATTCCTTTCACGTTCGATAAAAGTACGATATAGTTACAATACTTTTGCCGCTTAAGAATGGCAAAGATCATACCACTACGTTAACGAAAAGTTATGAGCGAAAAACTCACCTCCCGAGAGCAAGATTATTCACGCTGGTACAACGAACTTGTAACCATGGCCGACTTGGCTCAACACAGCGATGTGAAGGGATGTATGATTATAAAACCCTACGGATATGCCATTTGGGAAAAGATGCGCGATGCACTGGACAAGATGTTCAAGGACACCGGACACCAAAATGCCTACTTCCCACTGTTTATCCCGAAATCATATTTTAACAAAGAGGCGGCCCACGTGGCTGGTTTCGCTAAAGAATGTGCAGTAGTGACCCACTATCGTCTCAAGATCGAAGACGGTCAAATAATAGTAGATCCGGAAGCCAAACTGGAGGAAGAGCTGATAGTGCGCCCGACGTCGGAAACGATTATTTGGAACACATATAAAGGATGGATTCAAAGTTATCGCGATCTCCCAATACTTGTTAATCAGTGGGCCAATGTTGTTCGTTGGGAAATGAGAACACGTCTTTTTCTGCGTACTACAGAATTTTTGTGGCAAGAAGGACATACTGCTCACGCGACCGCTGCAGAAGCAATTGTTGAGGCAGAACAAATGCTCGATGTGTATACCGAATTTGCGGAGAAATGGCTTTCGATGCCTGTGATCCGAGGAAGAAAAACAGAATCGGAGCGATTTGCAGGAGCCATTGATACATATTGTATTGAAGCACTCATGCAAGATGGTAAAGCATTGCAAGCCGGCACAAGTCACTTCCTTGGTCAAAACTTCGCGAAGGCTTTTGATGTGAAGTTTACATCCAAAGAAGGACAATTGGACTATGTATGGGCCACCTCATGGGGAGTAACAACTCGATTAATTGGTGCGCTCATTATGACACATAGCGATGATAAGGGACTTCGTTTGCCGCCTAAGATCGCTCCGATTCATGTTGTGATAGTGCCAATCTACAAAGGGCTCGAACAACTTGAAGTAATTCGCGAACGCATAGCTCCGCTGATGGCTGAGTTGAAGAGCAAAGGCATAGTCGTAAAATTTGATGATGACGATACCAAACGTTCGGGTTGGAAATTTGCTGAATACGAATTGAAAGGCGTTCCGGTGAGGGTGGCTATTGGCCCAAAAGATCTGGAGAACAATTCTGCTGAAGTATCCCGTCGGGACACTGGCGAAAAACAAGCCATTTTATGGAATGAACTCGGTGCGCACATTGAATTTTTGATGACCGATATTCAAGAGAATCTTTATAATCAAGCGTTGACATATAGAGATAATAATATTACGGAGGTTGATGATTACGAAATTTTCAAAGGACTTCTTGATAGCAAAGGAGGATTCTTTTCGGCGCATTGGGACGGCACAGCAGAAACAGAAGAAAAAGTAAAGAACGAAACCAAGGCAACTATCCGATGCATACCACTCGATGCAAAAGAAGAAGCGGGTAAGTGTATGGTTACGGGTAAACCGTCGAGCAAACGAGTTTTGTATGCTCGAGCCTATTGAGGGATCTACTAAAGAATAAAAGCACATGACTACACACGAGAACATACTGCGCGCGCTCGAAGGAAAGAGCATCACGAAGCAAAACGTTTTTGCCAACACCCAAGAAAACTTCAAGAAGTTGAAGGAGAGGTTGAAATCATGTGTTGAAAAACTCGAAAAGGACTTTGGTAATAAGGATAGCCGGATCACTTTTGGCTATGCCGATAAAGGAGATTTTCAGGCAGAGATAAAGGTTGCAGGCGACATACTCTTCTTCACCATGCATACCAATGCATTTCAGTTTGACCAAAGCCACAGTCTATGGAAATCGACCTATCTAAAAGATCATCCGGAAAATAGTTATGTGGGCATCATCAATATTTACAACTTTCTGGCCGACTCTTTTAAGTACAATAGGACAGCCGATGTAGGTTATCTCGTGGGAAGAATTTTCATCAACCGCGAAAATCATTTTTTGGTACAAGGAAAGAAAAATCTCGGTTTTCGTTTTAATGATTTTGTCAATAGCACTTTAAACGATGAAGTTTTGTGCGACATTGTTGAACAAGCCATACTTCATTGTCTCGATTTCGATCTGCTAGCTCCACCATATGAAAATGTAAAGCAGTTAAGTGTAGAAGAAATTCAGTCGATCACCGAAAGTCATGCATTAGCCACGGGAAAGAGGCTGGGTTTTCAGTTTGGGTTGAATGAGAAGAGTATGCAGTAGGATATCGCTCCTATGCTCTAGGTGATTACACCAATTCTGCTTATAACTGTAGTCCATCCTGCTTTGCGCACTGGAAGTCTGTTTTGGGTAATGCGCTGCAGTATCTCGCATGCATTCAGTGGTAAATCCCGTTAGAGTAATTACTATAGGCCAATAGAGTGAAACGGTATTGGAATATTACAGACACATAAACGGTATTACCTTTTCTAACTACTACCAAAGAAAGGTGCTTGCTTTTGTGGTATCTATTTCTGATTCCAAGCTCCCTAGGAGCAACATCTTACTACATCCCTCCCCCCAAAAAAAATCTCTCTCCCGCGCTCCGAAAAGCTCGCTCGCGAAGCGGACGCATTCTCATCCAATACATTGGAAGATATCGCACCTAAGGAGCTTCTTGTAGACCTAGATCGAGACAAATAAAATGATTGTAGGATGTCGCTCCTGTGGAGCTTGGTGATTATACAAATTCTGCGTATAAAATAGTCCGTCCCTCATTGCGCATTGGAAGCTTTATGGGTAATGCGCTGCAGTATCTTGCATGCATGCATTGGTAAATACCGTTAGAGTATATAATAAAGGCCAATAGAGTGAAACGGTATTGGAATATATCAGAAACCTTTAGCGGGTCAAATGCTTCATTTTCAAGTCATTGATTTTTCAATGGATTTTTTTTCAATTCCATTCCTTACCGATTGAAAAAGCACGTACATTTGCACTCCATTTTTAGAAAATGGCCCGTTCGTCTAGGGGTTAGGACACCAGATTTTCATTCTGGTAACAGGGGTTCGATTCCCCTACGGGCTACGAACACAGAGTGAAAGGGTGTGTGAGAAAGGAGAAGATTATAAAGTGCGAGTAAGTTCAGGCAAAAGAACTTATCCGCACTTTTGGTTTGTAGTCTCTTTTCATATTTCCATATTCCCACTCCTCAGCACCACCCTCTGATCCATTCTACTCCTTCACAAAATGACTGCACAATTTTCATGCACTGAGAGAATAAAACCCTGAGACGAGGTGAGATATGTCAATAGTCTTTTGTGCGGAAAGAAAACCATTCCACTCTTCTGTTCCGGTGACATCGTATATTCGTAGAAGTTGATTTGAAGGGCAATTCTGAACATTCAATTTCTCCAAAACAGGATTGGGATATGTTACCAAATTCACACTGCCCTCTTCAGTGATTCCAACAGTTTGCGCATATTTTACAACGGTGAGGTCTGCATTCGCCGTTGCGCCTCTGCTGTACCCCACGATGTAAATTACGCTGCCATTAGGCGATACTACTAATCCTTTGGCTTCGTCGTTTTGAGCAGCTAAACCCTCATAATTTACATCCCAAATAATATTTCCGTTGGGATCTATTTTAATAAGTAACATGTCGTACCAACTATTTGCAAAACCCGCTCTTCCCGCAATACAAAGATTTCCTTGAAGGTCATGCGTTAGTTCAAAAACTTCATCCGAAAAACCTGACGGTCCCACCCATGAAGTGTGCCAACCTAACGAACCATCGGGTAACAGCTTCACTACTTGAATATCTCCATTTCCTGTTGCCGCAAAAAATAAATTCCCATTTCCATCAGCAAACATGTGATCAATAAAAACTTCGTAACCAAAATAATAATCCTCCAATATATATGTCCACTGATATATCCCTTGGTCATTGTATTTCATTACTTCCCAATTTCCTACTGCGTTATAGCCTATTGTAAAAATATTGCCATAAATATCGTTGATCACATCCAAACAACTTTCAGTTACGTTGTTCAAAGAACCCGGATTGGTATTAATCCAGTATTGACTGCCCGAATGATCGTATGATACTACAGCCATATCTTATCCCGTATTCAATATAACTGTGCTGCCACATGCAACTACATTCTGATTGATATCCAAATCCATACCGTGGAAACTGTCGGCATAAGGATACACGATTGACGAATTGAAATGAATTGTCCAATCAATTTCGCGGCTAGTCGTATATCGATTAACTATCCCTCCCGAATAATGATTATTGGTTTCACCCTGATCATCATTTCCGGCTACATAGATCTTTCCTTCCAAACCTATGCGCATTTCAAAGGCAATATCCAGGAAAGCTCCGGCAACCCCATAGGTATCGTCCCACATCAAATTCCCATCGGTATCAAGTACGAAAATAAACATGTCGTTGTCCCAATATCCCTCTCCTGTCTTGGTCTGTCCACAAACATATACTTGACCCAGTGGCCCGATCGCAATATCAAGTGGTAAATCTTGCTCATGAAAGGGGCCATCCCAAATATAATCCCACACTACATCTCCCGCAGGATTGTATTCTACGACAAAAACATTCACCTCACCCTCCACGTCCCAACCATTTCCGGCAACAACCATGTTGTCCGTTAGCGGATCAAAAGCAACGACATGTGCTTGATCAAAAGTTTCGGCGAGACCATTTTATGTCCTCAACCATTCTACAAAAGGGTCCTAATAGAATGCAACTATGTTGAATGCGATCAATAGGGCAAATAGACAATTTTTCATGGTCTTGGAATTTGGTGAATATAATACCTCTACAACAACCCAATTAACTCGATCAAAACTACTCTCTTTTTCGAATTCGCACTGATTAGAAAAAAATTAACATTCTTAATACAACTTCCAAAAACCTCTTTCACATTTCGACCAAATTCAAAATTATAGCACATTCTGTTAAATTCATTCGGGCCCAATCCCGAGAGACAACCTTCAGCAATGCAAGGGAAGCAGACCGCGGGATGCTCGAATCTTAGTGGTAGAAAACACCTACTACATCTACAAGTTTAGATTGATTGACACCACTTGATTTGGGACATTTACCTCGAATACCGCACTATATCTCAGTTGCAGCGCATCCAGCTATGCCCCTTTTCTGACTTAGGTCAGGAAGCCTGTCTTCGACGACAGCGAAACATAAAAAAGGTTTTTAGAGGTAACCACATAAAGCCAGATTCTGCCGTTGAAATCTATTACTTCACTGAAAATCTGCCATGATGGGCGCTTTCTCGATTTTGATTTTTAACGTATGTATAATACACTTTCAAATGCCCCCAAATCAGAAGATGGACTTACGGCGCCCCTTTGGTGAATATGCTTGTTGCTCCATCTTGTAGATTTGAGAATCCTGAAGTGCGTTTAATTTTAAGCCACACTAATGCGCTAAATGGGATAAAAATCTTGCAAGAGCTCCCGTCCCTTCTGCCTTTCAACGCTTCACGGCGATTGCAACTACAAAATTGGTATTTAATTTTACAAAAAAAAAAAATTATCTTGCAAGTATTTCATACCTCAATGTCCTCACTTTGTGGCGCAAAAAGTGAAACATAAACTTACAATTTAAAAATTCGGTTAATCCCCATCTAAGGCTGCCATAAGGCCGATTGAACGGGGAAGATCACACGTGCTTTTGATTTTTACACCCACATCCATTCAAACTAAAAATTCCACTTTACGCCTTGACACATAAAATCATATTACTAAATTGGTTCGGAGCTCCCAAAATAGCCCTCACCCAAATAAAGGAAATAAGCGCAGGGTCACCTGAAATAATTGTTTGGGCGGCTCCTGTTATGTTCTTTTTCGTAATACTCGAATGGTACTTTTCACACAAACAGCAAGACAATATTTACCAAAAAGCAGAAACTTTTGCCTCGGTTTTAATTGGAATAGGAAATGTGCTGATTGCCTTTATCATAAAGTTCGCCCTATTCTTTTTGGTAGTGGTCGTCTACAATTGGGTTCCATGGAGAATGCACTTGAATTGGTGGACCATCATTCCGTGTTATGTCATCCTAGATTTCTGCAGCTATTGGGCCCATCGCATTTCTCATGTACAACGTTTTTGGTGGGCAACGCATGTAGTTCATCACAGCGGAGAGAATTACAACCTCAGTGTATCTTTTAGATTGAGTTGGTTGCAGCACCTGAAGATAATCTTTCTATTGCCAGTCGCACTCCTTGGCTTTCATCCAGTGATATTCTTTGTAGTGAATCAGGTGGCCGTCCTCTTCCAGTTTTGGGTGCATACCGAATACATCGGCCGTTTGCACCCCGCTGTCGAGTACATTTTCGCGACACCCTCTCATCACAGAGTCCATCATGGCTCACAAAAGCATTACATCAACAAAAACTACGCAGCTACTTTCATTATTTGGGATAGACTCTTTGGCACATTTGAACCCGAGGTGGAAAAAGTGAAATACGGAACAACTAAAACTCTCCAAAACAAATCGAATCCCTTCATTATAAACTTCCAAGAATTTGCAGACATCTGGAAAGACATTCGCAGTGCAAAAACATGGTCGCTAAAATGGCACTACCTATTCGGTGACCCGAGCGAAATTGCCGCAACCAAAGCAAAAGCAGCGCAATGTACATCGGGCGCGAATCAAAAAATAATTCTAAGAAAGTCCCGTTCGATTATGTCAAATGAACAAGGTGTAAATCTGGTCCATTCCGAATACGAACACATTAAATCAACTTGAACATAAAAATAACATTGTCATAAATATCAATGTTTTCGCTACTTCTATTTACCAAAGTACGTACCCATTCTGCTACCTTCAGAAATATATTTGGAACATTGAAAAACATTGCTCTTATATTTGCAGCCACAACAAAGAAAAATAATGTTTATCCCAACCATGCATATGTCTATGATGTGCTCCGAATACGGAAGGGCGGGCTTTTATCTTTGTAACTAAGCGAAAAATCAAACAAAGTATAGATGAAGCCCTTCGAAAGTGGGGCTTTTTTCGTTTGAGGGAATTTGGGGAATTAGTGAATGAGGGAATGTGGGAATGAGGGAATGTGGGAATTAGTGAATGAGGGAATTGGGAAATTGGGGAACGAGGGAATTGGGGAATTGGGGAATGTGGGAATGTGGGAATTAGTGAATGAAGGAATGTGGGAATTGGGTTTTGAGGGAATTGGGAATGTGGGAATTGGGAAATGAGGGAATTAGTGAATGTGGGAAAGGGCGGACGGTAGGGAAATGAAGTTCGAGGAATACCGAAATGGAGAAGGTCTTAAAAAAGATGTGATAAAGAAATAGAAAAGACAAAGAAAAAATAACATACATGATATATCAACAACATATAAATAACCACGCTCAAATGATAATGATGCGTCGCATGTCCTGCATGAAGGCGCGATGTTGTGAGCGAATGCGTTGATCACGGTCAATCATAGAAACAAAAACTCCAGCAAAGCCCTTCGGATCACAAATACCGAGGGGCTTTTCTTTTAAGGTATATCAATAATAAAAAACACAAACATTCTAAATAAAATTACAAATATGAAACGTATAGGTTTATTCGGATTTGGCCAAGTGGGTCAGGGGCTATTTAATATCATTCGCGAGACAAACTACAAAGGCGCGAAAATTGAAAAAATTGCAGTCAAAAATCGGGTCAAAAATCGTTTGGCGAATGCCGAACTATTTGTTTTCGATAAAAATGACATCCTAAATGACCCTAACATCGACATTGTTGTGGAAGCAATTGACAATGCGGATGAGGCTTTTGAAATTGTAAAGTCTGCACTAGAAAAAGGTAAAGCAGTAGTAACGGCAAACAAAAAAATGATTGCTGAACACTTCGAAGATCTCATTGATTTGCAGGCCCTAAACAACACTCCGATACTCTATGAAGGATCAGTTTGTGGAGCTATCCCAATAATTCAGAACATTGAAAAATACTTCAGCCACGAAGAGTTGAAAAGTGTCCAGGGCATATTCAATGGAACAAGCAACTACATACTATCAAAGATATTCACTGAAAAACTAGACTACAAAACAGCGTTAAAACAAGCGCAGGAATTAGGTTTTGCGGAAAGCGACCCGACCAGCGATGTGCAAGGCTTCGACGCCAAATTCAAAACCATTATACTAGCGAAACACAGTTTTGGGGTATTACTTAAACCTAAAGATGTGATCAACTATGGAATTGACACACTCAGTGAAACAGACATTCAGTTTGCTCGCGATAATAAACAAAAGATAAAAGTCCTACCAACAATTCTAAATGAAAAAGGGAATATCTTCTCATTTGTCCTTCCACATTTTGTTCAAGAATCAAGTTTGTTTTATACTGTAGAAAACGAATTTAACGCGGTGCAAATTGAAGCGCCTTATACGGGTACACAGTTCTTTTATGGAAGAGGTGCAGGATCGCTGCCAACAGGTGCCGCCGTTTTTAACGATGTGCAAGACATTGTCCGAGGGCAATTTTATCCCTATTCAAAAGGCTTTAACCACAACGAGGCCCCATCTGACGAGCTATTCATTGAGATTTATTTGCGCTACACCCAAGAATCAGTTAAAGACAGTCTAGAATTTGAACATATTTCGCGAGGCTATATCAGTCCCGAATACAGTTATATCGTTGGACTGATTTCCCTCCAAAATCTAGCTCTAGGTATCGAGAAAATTCGGAAAAGCAAAAGCACGATCATCGCCACCGGAAGGAGAGAATTCAAAGCTCGCCCTTTCATATCGTCGCTAGTCCTCAATTCTTTGTACCATGAAGAAGCGCGCTTGGGGTAGAAAGGACACATTTTGAGTTTCATGTAGAGACATTCTCATTTTTTTGAATTACGGATTTTGCACCATGAATGATGAATTTTCACTCAGAGACCGCAGAGACCGGACGCAGAGACATTCTCATTCTTTTTTAATTACGAATTGGCACCTTGAGTTATGAATTTTCACGCAGAGACCGCAGAGACTGGACGCAGAGGACGCAGAGACATTCTCATTCTTTTTGAATTATGAATTATGAATTGGTCTCTTGAGTTATGAATTTTCACGCC
>Ga0163144_10002360_pt1 | contig 43719 bp, 48 predicted proteins | sample OliLak19BULKMAT1_FD_123175 | JGI IMG/M metagenome (GOLD analysis project Ga0163144, IMG submission 123175) | Freshwater microbial mat bacterial communities from Lake Vanda, McMurdo Dry Valleys, Antarctica - Oligotrophic Lake LV.19.BULKMAT1 | ecosystem: Environmental > Aquatic > Freshwater >...
CAGGTAACAGCCCTGCCACCGAGAGAAGAAGCTGAGCCAGAAATTAAAGAACAATTAATCGTCGAGTATTACTCACGCTAAGGAGGCGAAAGTCCATTTATGTCAAAACTAATTCACACCCCAACACTGGCGAGCGTAACGGATCACAGCAAAACATCCGCCACATTCGTCATTGAACCGCTTCACACGGGTTACGGTATGACCTTGGGCAACTCCATGAGACGAGTTTTGCTTTCGAGCATTTCTGGTGCAGCCATAACATCTTTCCGAATCGACGGCATTAGTCATGAATTTACGACTGTTCCTGGAGTGGTTGAAGATGTCGTTGATATCATGCAAAACCTCAAGGGCGTGCGCTTCAAGGTATTCAGCGATGAACCACAGACTCTGACTCTAGAGAAAAAGGGCAGCGGTGCAGTTACCGCCAAAGACATAAAGACAAACTCTGATGTTGAGATCGTTAACAAAGACTGGCATATTGCAACTATAAACTCAGCTAAAGGCTCATTCACGGCAGAGATTGTAGTCGAGACAGGTCGTGGCTATCGTGCTGTCGATGACACTTCAACAAAACGCACCAGTACTGACACGATTATGCTAGATGCAATATTTAGCCCAGTTCTAAGAGTGCGCTATAAGGTAGAAAACACTCGCGTCGGACAAATGACCGACCTTGATAAGCTCCTTTTGACTATCGAAACTGATGCGAGCTTAACGCCCCGCGAAGCTTTTGAAGAAGCTGCAGCTATTTTGGTTAATCAATATACAGCTCTTGCCGGACAGACTACTGTCGAAGCTGGTGCGCCGCTGTCTACGATTAAAGACGGCTTAGACGCCACTCCGAACGGCACAGCCGACGAAAGTGCGGCTCTTAACACGTCAATCGAAGACTTAAACTTAAGCGCACGAACCACAAACGCTCTGATTAACAACGATATTCAAACTCTTAAAGATTTGTTTTCGCTAAGTGACGGCGAACTGCGAGACCTAAAAGGCTTTGGAAGCAAAGCACTCGATGAAGTTAAAGAAAAAATGGCGGAACTGGAACTTTAAGATGGTAAATCCGAAATCAGAATCCCGAAAAACGAAACAAGCACGAAATTCGAAGTACGAAACATTTCGGATTTCTGGTTTCGAGTTTCTGGTTTCTCGAGAACGGAGTGAACAGTAATGCATAGGCACGGATATAAAGGTCGTAAATTCGACCGTGAGACCGACCAAAGGCGAGCCCTCATTAAAGGCTTGGCTGATTCTTTGGTGCTAAACGAAAAGCTTACAACCACTTTGCCAAAAGCCAAAGAGATTGTGCCTTATATCGAAAAGTTAATTACAAAGGCCAAGATAGGCAGTTTGCATAGCCGACGTCAGGTCATTACTGGTTTGCAGACAGTGGAAGCGGCTCATAAGCTAGTAGATGATATTGCTCCAAAATTGGTCGGAAGATCAAGTGGGCATGTTCGAATCACCAAAACAGCACCAAGACGCGGTGATAATACCTTAATGGCAACAGTAACATTCGTAGATGACTTAACTGTAGCCGTAAAAAAGCTAACTGCCAAACCGCTAACTAAGACGACCGCCAAACCAGCCGCACCAAAGAAAAGCGCCAAGAAACCAGCAACCGTCAAAAAAACAGTAAAGAAGGCTAAATAACATGCGTACTTACTCCGCAAAACCATCAGAAGTTACTAGGTACTGGTACGTTTTTGATGCCAGCGAAGCCCCTCTTGGACGTCTAGCGACCCAAATAGCCACTAAGCTTACTGGCAAAGGCAAACCCATGTTCACTTCTCACATAGATTGTGGTGACTTTGTGGTGGTGGTTAACTCTGACAAATTGATTGTTACTGGCCAAAAGTTGATTGATAAGCGTTATTACCGTCACAGTGGCTATCCTGGAGGCTTAACCGAAACAAGTTTGGGCGACCAAATGACTAAAGACAGCACGAAAGTTATCGAAAAGGCCGTTCGGGGCATGTTACCAGTTAATAAGCTTCGCCCCGACAGGTTAAAGAGGTTAAAGATATATGCTGGCGGCGAACACGACCACGCCGCCCAGAAACCGGTTTCGATTAGCATTAAAGGGGCTAAATAATGAGCAAGTATCAAGTATCAATGCTCAATCAATGTAGTAATGCGTTGAATCATTGTTTCATTGATAATTCATTGAAAATTGAAAACTGTAAATTGATAATTAACTCCAAGGGAGCCCTGTAATGGCAAAAAACAACTACACCTACGCTCTAGGACGACGAAAAAGAGCGACTGCCAGAGTCAGACTTGTCGCTGGCAAGGGCGTTATTACCGTAAACGACAAACCAGCTGAAGAGTACTTTGCAGCCAGCACACGCCTCTTAGCTGAGCTCAAAATTCCGTTTAAGGCAATTGATGATGAAAAATATGATATTTCTGCCAAAGTTTTAGGCGGTGGTCACTCGGCGCAAGTCGACGCAATCAAACTAGCCGTATCTAGGGCTCTGTCTATCTTAAACGAAGATTTAAAGGGCACTCTAAAAAAAGCCGATCTGCTTGGCCGCGACCCTCGTGAAAAAGAACGCAAGAAGTTCGGCCTCAAAGGCGCTCGCAAACAGCGCCAGTTCACAAAACGCTAATAAAAACGATAAATCTCTATACGGGATTGCCGAACCTAAACTATAATAAATCGTACATGAGTAAACTCGTTATTTTAACTGGCCTTAGAGCCAATAATGACCTGCACCTGGGCAACTATCTCGGTGCTCTGCTACCAATGATTGATATGGCCAAGAAACACGCCGGTGAGTATCAAATCAATCTGTTTGTTCCTGATCTTCATAGTTTTACTACTCCAATCAATCACGACAACTTTCAAGCAAGTATCATGGATAATCTGAGGGTGTTTATAGCAGCCGGTCTGCCACTTAATAACCCTGATGTTCACATCTACCGCCAGAGTTATGTACCGGCACACAGCGAGCTTGCGTGGATACTAAACTGCTTTGCCGGTTTTGGCGAACTAAGCCGCATGACCGAATTTAAAGATAAATCGGCTCGGCTCGGCATTGACCACATCGGAGTGGGCCAATTCGATTACCCATGTCTGATGGCTGCTGATATTTTGCTTTACAGAGCGGCTTACGTACCAGTTGGTGAAGACCAACGCCAACATATTGAATTTACTCGTACCATCGGCGCCAGGCTGAACAGCAAATTCGGTAAACTGTTTGAAGTTCCAAAATCTATGGCCGAAACACACAAGTTCTTTGGTGCGGACCAGGGCTTACGCGTTCGTGACTTGCTTGATCCGACTAAAAAAATGAGCAAAAGTGACGAATCAGGCAAAGGTGTCATATTTTTGACCGATAGCCCCGAGGCAGCTCGCAAAAAAGTTCTTTCAGCTACAACAGATAGCGTTGGCCTTGTTAACCACGATTATAAGAACCAGCCTGGAATCAGCAACCTGATTGATATATTGAAATATTTTGGCGAAGACACGAAAGTCTTTATGGGTCAAAGCCAGTACGGACCGCTAAAAGAGCGTGCGGCTAACGTTATAGCTGACTTTTTGGAGAATTTTCAGGCATCGGTGAAACAGGTTGATGACGTGCACCTACTTAACAAACTTGAATCTAGTGAAATTGCAATGAACAAAGCAGCTAATTCAACTCTACTGCGTGTTCAGCAGGCTGTTGGCTTACGCCCCAAAAACTAAAGATATGACAAGCAAACTTTTAGGTGATCAGTGGCATAGAGTCCGCGCCGATGTTGCTGCTGGTGAGAAACTTCCGGCTCTTAGTCGCAGTTATATTCACCGGTTATTTGAATCTGGCCGCATTACCGTAAACAACGAAGCGTCAAAGCCGGGTTATAGGCTGCGACTCGGAGATGAGCTAAAAACTGACTTCAAAAAGTCAGAGCTTGACCAGATACCCGAAATTGATATGCCTATTTTGTACGAAGACGATTCCGTAATAGTGGTTGATAAACCTGCCGGTGTAATTAGCCATTCCAGGGGCAAGTACTGGGACGAACCCTCGGTGGCCTCATTTATTCGTCAAAAGATCGCCCTTCAAACCGGCGAGCGTGCCGGAATAGTTCATCGATTGGATAGGGCAACTAGTGGAGTTATGGTCTGTGCAAAAAACGCCGCCGTACTTGCATATCTACAAAAACAATTCTCCGAACGTTCGGTTAAAAAAAGCTACGTTGCCGTTTGTCACGGCATATTCAAAGAAAAACACGCCGTCATTGATGCACCTATAGCAAGAAACATGAAAAAACCAACAACATTCATGGTAAATAAGTCAGGAAAATCGGCTCAGACTGAATATGAAGTACTGAAAGAGTCAGCCGAGTTGTCTCTGGTTCGTTTTACGCCCCTAACAGGCCGTACACATCAGCTACGCGTGCATTCGCAGTTTATCGGTCACCCGATTGTAGGCGATAGCTTTTATGGAACAAACACCGATTTGCCACGATTACTTTTGCACGCCGAGAAGCTTGATATCCAAATGCCGAGTGGCACTAGAATGATTTTTGTGTCTAATCACCCCAAGGAGTTCCATGTCTAACCCACTTATCAACGAAAAAACTCAGGAACTTATTGCTCTTTATGCCAAGAATCCTGCTCACGCTGTAATAATTTCTGGACCTGTCGGATCGGGTGCTAACTTTGTTGCAGCTCAGCTTATAGACCTGGCATTTCCTAAAGCATTTGTAAAAACTTTGGAGCTTTCCGAAAACAAGTCAATCGGCATAGAGCAGGCAAGAGAAGCAACCGGCTTTTTAAAAATACGATCAAACTCAAGCGACTCAAAACGCGTGCTACTAATCAATGATGCCGAACTTCTTACTGAAGACGCACAAAACTCACTCCTTAAAACGCTTGAAGAACCAGCAGCCAACAGCGCTATATTGTTGGTAACAACCTCTGTTCAGGCGCTGCTCCCGACTATTCGCTCACGGTCGATCATTATTGACGTACTGCCTCTAAGTTACGAGCAGGCCGAAAAGCAATTTGATAATGTGTCACCTGTTGAGCTAAAAAAGTTGTTTATACTGAGCGGCGGTAACTCAGAGCTGCTAGCGGCTATGGTTGTTGATCCGGATCACCCGCTTAAACTTCAAATCGAAGTTGCAAAAAAATTTCTACGACAAGACACTTTTGAACGAGTAAAAGCTATCGAAGAACTCAAAGAGTCAGCTGATACACTAGTTATTTCAATAGCCAAAATAGCAAAAACTGCATTGATTAATAAAAACATCACCAATACTGAACGTCAGAGATGGATTATGATCTACGAGGCCGCGATAGTCTCAGAAAGCTACTTGCAAGCCTATGTCTCAAAAAAGTCTGTACTGTTGAATCTTGCCCTCAGCCTATATAATGCAAAGACTACATGAGTGGCCTGATTCTAATACTGGTTGTCGCATTACTGGCTTACACCAGCAGTAAAATGCGCGATAGCGAACTTTCGCCGATTCCACTAAAGATAAGTGATCGCCTGGGCAGTTTGTGGCACATTGCCCACGAAGGCATGCGTGAGAACCGCTTTTTGCGAGCCGAAAAAGCTCTGCTCACAATACTTAAAATGGACAAAAAGAACGCTGCGGCATATAACCGCCTGGGCATCTTATACGCCAAACAAAAGGAGTTCAAAGATGCGATTGACTGCTTTGAGATCGCCAGCAGTATCGAAGCCAGCGCCTCCAGCCTGCATAACCTCGGGCTGATTTATTACGAAACTGAGCATTATGAAAAAGCTGCCCTTGCCTTTGAGCACGCGTTAAAACTTGAAGAAGAGCTGGCCGCTCGCCACATCGCTTACGCCAAAGTTCAAGAAAAGCTGGGTAACGACCGAGTAGTCATAACTGAGCTTCAAAGAGCCGTTGAGCTAGAGCCAAACCAGGAGTCGTACAAGCTCCTGCATAAAGCCTACATTGACCGAGGAATGCTACACGAAGCCAAAGCAATTGAGAAAAAACTCAAATCGTCTCTAACGTCTACAAAGCAACCAAGAAGAGTCTTTCGTCACCGCCGAGTTGTAGTTTAGGTCTTTATTTTTTAAATGGTGCAGGAGAGGAACGAAAATAGAGCTATTTTGTTATCTTAGGCTTTGACTTTTCTGCCATAGGAATTTCAGTTGATGCCCATACGTCGTCATCTTTACACTCGTACGTCACTTTATCGTATTCTTTATAGTCATCAACCATCTTAAAGTTGTTGGTAATCTCCCAACGAACCCTCTTCATTTCTTGCTTGCAAACAGGACATTTCATAACCACATTTTACCACTTTATATAAAATCCGTCGTAACTTGGCGACGGAGGATGGTGTGGGGTGATGGCTGAGACTCGAGCTAAACCAATACTAGAATCAGGATGGTTCGGGAGTGTTGACTAAGATGATCTGCGGTACATTTGTAAAGTCTATGTCGCGCGTTAGCAAGGGCATCGACAAGTGCATGCATTCGGCGGCAATCCACAAATCATTTGGGGAAATGGGCGTGCCGTTTGCTCTGAGATAGCTATAGATCTGGGTATAAAATGGTATTGACTCAGGTGCCAAACCAGGACTGATCGTTACATTCTTGTCACGCAAGAAATCATCAAGCAGGGGCTTGTTTCTTTTCGGATTATTGCCAGCCGCTATACCTGCTTGCAGTTCCGCCAGCACGACATAAGGTATAAATAACTCATCATTTGGTAGCTCAATAACCTCGCCACGGAGCAGAGTACTAATTATGTTAGTATCAACGGCGATCATTTAGGCATCAATTTTCCACATCGCCGGATCGATTGTTTCAAAATCATCAAGTACTTCTTGGTTAATTGAGGCTTTGTCCATTACGCCACTATAACGCTGCCAGGTTATGGTAGAACCAGAAACGCTACCGACTTTCGTTTGCAAAGTATCAAGCACAAAATCATTGATACTCATTGCCTTTAACTTGGCGAGTTTATCAATTCGCTGTTTTAGGTGGGCATCAACATTTCGAACGGTTATTTGTGTAGTTTTCATAAATCGATGATAGCTAAATAACTATGTGATGTCAATGACATCACATTGACACGTTCATACTCTATCAACTATGAGAACTACAATTAGATTGAGCATCTGTTATATCGACGCTATAATATGGTGGCACGCAGGCCCAATAGTGAGTAAACTACTACCGGGCAGGGTTAGTGAAGCGGTCAAACACAACAGACTGTAAATCTGTCGGCTTTAGCCTTCGTAGGTTCGAATCCTACACCCTGCACCAACTAAAACGACTCTCCGAAGTAGGGTCTTTTTAGTTGGCATGGGGCAGGCTTCGGTTCTACGAAGTTGCTCACGTAGCGAGCTTCGTAGGTTCGGTCTTCAGTCACAGCCCCCAGCGTAGCGGGAGGCTGGATTGAAGTGCACTAGTCTACACCCTGCACCACGATTCTTGTATCTGTTGTTAAACTTAGAGCATCCGGTACGTCAGAACTTTCTTATGCTTGTAAATATTTCTGTAGTATCAGATAATTATTGTAAAGAAGGATAAATAATGGGATTTACAAAACCCGAGGGTTGTCAGGCAGCAGTTACGGCAGATTGGGAACACTCTTTGCAAGGCTCGCGGCTTACCGCAGGTCTTGTATGTGGGGACCGACAAAATATTTGCGTAAGTTCATTTCAAAGACAATTCATGAATATAAATCACACATATAAAGCGGAACAAGCGATTATGAATGTAGACGAGAAAATTACTGCCGTACTTGGTGCGATGTGTCTCGGCTGTCCCCACAATACAGTTGTGACTGCAGCAACTTCTGAGACTGCATAACTACGTAATAGCGTTCCGACTTTGAAAATAACCCTGCAGAATTTTGCACTAGGCAAAATTAATTATCAATTTTCAATTATCGGAGAAAGATTATTTGCTTATTACCCTAATATTTCGTCTTTATCGTCGGTAACTGCTATATGTTAACTATTATCTGCTAATTGCTTTGACCAATCAAAGCGTGGAGCCGACAGAGGGATTCGAACCCACGACCCGCTGTTTACAAAACAGCCGCTCTAGCCACTGAGCTATGTCGGCATGTAACAGTTTGTAATTGTAGCAAAAACAGATACGGTTTGCTACTATTAAGCGGTTAAGCTCGCCCAAGTAGCTCAGTGGTAGAGCACACCCGTGGTAAGGGTGAGGTCACGAGTTCAATCCTCGTCTTGGGCTCCAGAACCTCGTGACCTTAGCGCCCATATTTAGGTTACGCAAAAGAAATAAAGAAAACTCAGACTTTGGTATGGTTTGTGCTCGGTGAACTCAGAAGTCCACTGGACTTCTTCGGGTCACGAGTTCAATCCTCGTCTTGGGCTTCAAATTCGTATCTGTTTGACCGATGAGGTAAAGACTGTTAAAATGATGTGAAAGGTTATTATTATACATGGCAAAAAAAGGCGGAAAACGCAAAATTATTGGAATGGTAAGCGAAGACAGCGGTAATCGTACTTATTACACTGTCAAAAATACTATGAATACCCCCGATAAACTTCGAATTCGTAAATACGATCCCAAGACCCGAAAACACGTTTGGTACGAAGAAACCAAGAAAAACCTTGGTCGAAACGAAGTCAAACCTCGAAAGGGTTAAAGATACTTCATGAGCATAGGTAACACGTTTGGAATACTAGCCGCCGGCACAGCCATGGGAGCGCTTGCGGGTGTCGCAGTTGCTGAGTTGGATCAATATCACGTCGCAAACGACACAGTAACGGCACAAGAGTGTTCCGAAACGATATTAAACGGAGGCAGCTTGGATTGTGCCGGTGAGCGCGTTCTTGTAAATTTGCCGGACGATGAATCTCGAATTGTTGTTGCTCATGATAGTTTTGCCGGGGTTGTGGTTGCCGATCGCAAGTCCTTTGCTAAATCGATAATTGCAAATAGCAAAGAGCTCAACGGTGAACCGACGTCCACACTGGAAAGCGCCACTTATGGTGGTGTTCTGGGCTTTGCCGCTATGGCTATTGCGCGAACACCTAGAAAGTTCCGAGCAACAGTTCCAACTAAATCGCAGCAAACTTCAGCAGTTTAAGCTTTAAGAATTTAAATTATGACAAGTATAGAAAAAATAAGGAACATTGCGATAATTGCCCACGTTGACCACGGCAAGACTACTCTTGTCGATGGCCTGCTCAAGCAGTCCCATATGTTCCGTGAAAATCAGGCTGAGATGTCACAAAACCTGATAATGGACAGTGGTGACCAAGAAAAAGAGCGCGGCATCACCATTACTGCCAAAATCACAGCTGTTGACTGGAACGGCTATCGTATCAACATCATCGACACCCCAGGTCACGCCGACTTTAGCGGCGAGGTTGAACGTACTTTAAGCATGGCTGATGGCTGCTTACTAATTGTCGACGCCCAAGAGGGTCCAATGCCTCAAACCAAATTTGTATTAAGCAAAGCCTTAGCTTTAGGCCTGCAACCAATCGTTGTTATTAACAAAGTCGACAAATCAGCCGCTCGGCTGGGCGAAGTCGAGACAGAGCTAGACGATCTGTTCTTGGACTTGGCCATACACGAAAGTCAGCTTCATTATAAAACTTACTACGCCACCGGCCGAGAGGGCAAGTCATGGGCAGTTAAGCCCGCCGACATCACCGCAGACGCCGATTTAACGCCGATCTTTGAAGCTATAGTTGAACACATTGAACCACCCCGCGTAGAACCAGACAAACCTTTTCAAATGTTAGTTTCAAGCCTACGCTACGACACTTTTCAGGGTAAATACGCTGTTGGACGCATCCAAAGAGGCAGCATAGCGAAAAACACTAAAGTGGTTTTATGCACAAAAGATGGCGGACATGTTACAACTAAAGTCGAACGCATTTACCGCGCTGTTGGACTAGAATCGTTCGAAATTGACAGTGCCTCGGCCGGCGACATCGTTAGCCTAACCGGCATCTCGACCGCCCAAATTGGCGAAACAATCGCCGATGCTGAAAGTCCCGAAGCCTTGCCAGTTCTAGAGATCGAAGCTCCTACACTAAAGATCTACTTAGGCTCAAACACCAGCCCGTTTAAGGGTAAAGAAGGCGAGTTTACTACCAGCCGCCAAATTGGCGAACGATTGATGAAAGAGCTCGAAACAAACATTGGCCTAAAGGTTGCCGAAGAGGGAATTGGTTTTTTAGTATCTGGGCGTGGCGAGCTACACCTCGGTGTTTTAATCGAAACTATGCGCCGCGAAGGTTATGAATTTGAGGTCGGACGCCCACAAGTTGTTACCCAGATGTTAGACGGTGTCGAAAAGGAGCCTGTCGAGGAAGTTATTATCGAAGTACCCGCAGAACACGTTGGTGCTGTTCAAACCGAACTTGGCAAAAGACGAGGCGACCTAACCGAACAATTTGCTTCACCAAAAGGTGTTACTAAGCTCGTCTACAAGTTGCCCACAAGAGCGTTATTGGGTCTTCGCAACATACTCATCACGGCTACCCGTGGAACAATTGTTATGAACACACTGGTGGTTGGCTATGAGCCTGTCGGCCAAAGCCTACAGCAGCTGCGCAGCGGCGTTTTGATTGCCTGGGAACAGGGTGTTACAACTCCTTACGCTCTGCAAACCGCGGAAGAGCGCGGTATCTGCTTTGTTGGGCCAGCGATTAACGTCTACGCCGGTCAGATAATTGGTCTAAACTCTCGCGGTGACGACCTCGAGGTCAATGTTTGCAAAGAGAAACACCTTACCAACATGCGTAGCAAATCGTCAGACGGAGTTGTGCAGCTAGTGCCGCCTGTAAGCATGAGCCTAGAACAGTGCCTAGACTTTCTTGAAAATGACGAGCTACTCGAAGTTACGCCAAAATCTTTACGGCTGCGTAAACGCGAGCTCGACCACAATAAGCGCAAACGCTTAAGCAAATCATAGGTTTGCAAAATTAAAAGATAGTAGATAAAAGGTAGGGTCCGGGCTAATTCATCCCGCATTTCCTCATATTTTATCTACCATCTACTATTTATCAGAATACCCTCGGGTATTCCTTACCTTTCTACTTTGGCATTTTCACTAGTAGCCACCGGCTTCAACACCATAGTACTCGTCTAGAGTTTTACCAGAGGCTGCTACAGCCGCAGCGACACTCTCACCTACATAACGCAGATGCCAAGGCTCGTATTGATAGCCAGTTATAGAATCTTTGCCCTTTTCATAACGAATGATAAAGCCATAATCTACGGCGTAAACTGCTAGCCATTTGCCAGCTGCCGAGTCGCCAAAACATGTTTCAAGCGAACACAAGTCATTACTGTTGCCCAAATCAACCGCCAGGCCTGTTTGATGCTCGCTATGACCAGGACGAGCGCTAAAGGTGTCGGCAGCCGTCTGTCCAGACTGTTGTACCCATTTGTTGTAGGTGCTCACCTGGGTGTTAAACGAACGGTATGAACTAACTATTTTTATTGACAACCCCATGGTTTCGGCGTCATTTAAAAGCCTCGTTAATGCACCAATAGCTTCGGGTCGCATTTGACCGCCGCTAACTGATTTTAGGGCTGGAACGTAGTCCTGAGGCAATTTGTGCTTTTTGTTAACAACAACTGTTAGTGAATTGGCTTGTTCGTCGGTCAGAGCCACGGGCCAGGCGGTGGACGGAGTAGTCGCTTTTGGTGGCTCGGTTTGCGGATTATCTTCGATAGTCTCGGGTGTTACAGCTTCCTGCTTGGCATCTGTTTGGCTGGCTGGAGCGGCAACTTTGTCATGCAAAGCAATCATCAGATAACTAACCAACAGTGCCGATGCCAAGACTGCCAAGATCGTAAAGAGCTGATACTTGCTGGTTTTTGGGTTTTTGATCATGTAAGCATTATAACCCTTTATAAGTCTCGCACTTGGCCAAAAGCTACACGGTCTAATATCTTACCCTGCATATCTAGCATAGAGGCCGGCGTTAGCACAAACTCGCCGTAGCGATTGTTGGCGGCATCTTGAGCGTCAGATATCCGTCGTCCGGTCTGTAAATAACGGTTTTGTTCAAATATGCTCAACTGCTCGGGGTCCCAAGGACTAACGTTGGTTACCGTCACCGACATTAGCTTTACGTTGCCGCGCATCTCGGCTTGGTCAAATAAGTGGCAAGCCGCCTTATAGATATTCTCGGTGCTATACAAACGGTGGTCGACCTTCATACCTTTATGCCAGCTGGGTATTTTTTGCATACTCTCGAAGCTACTGGGCACAAAGGCCCCAGAACCAACAAAGCCTAGATACAGATGGATGCCAGCGGCGTATAAACCGTTTTTGCGCATACGGCGGCCGGTTTTTTCGCACAGCTTAAGTAGCAGCCGTTTTAGCTCCACAGGGTCACTGGTTTTGTTGCTTAGAGCGTACTGGTGGCCAATGCTACGTCGTTTGGACTCAAAGTCGTCTATCTCCCAGCCGCGCAGGCGCAAGTACCAGTAGTAGCCCACGATACTCTTGAAAACCCGCTTTTGCAGCATAACTCGATCTGACTCCAGAAACTCTAAAGGGTTCGTTATGCCGACCGCGAACAGCCTGGCGCGGTAACGTACATTTATACCCGGCAAATCTGTTAAGTCCATGTTTTTATATTTACTTTTAAGGTTAGCATGATCAATCAGGGTCATGCCGTTGGGCTTATCAAAACCGGCGGCATATTTTGCTAAAAACCGGTTTGGCGCAATACCGATGTTCACGGTTACAGCTTCACCCAAACTTTCGTAAATCCTCTGCTTAATTTCTTCACCAATCTGAAGCATTGCAAAATTGTGTACGCTTTTGTGAGAGGACGGACCTCTCACAAAATCACCCGTTAAAGCCTGGGGCTTTTTAGGATCTAATCTCCTAGGCTTAAGATCTCTTAAGGCCGGACTGCCGGCAAAGTTGAGTACAAATTCATCAATCGACTTAGCATGAACGTCGCTAGTGTAATTTAGCAAAACTTCTTTAAAGCGCTGGTGAGCCTCGCGGTACTTAGCCGGGTCGGGCGTCATAATAACGATGCCAGGGCACAACTGGCGGGCCTGAGACACGTTTACGCCCAGCTTGACGCCCTTTGCCTTGGCAATGTAGTTGGCGGCTACCACAAAGCCTCTGGGCGTATCATAAGCCGCTACACCGACCGGTCGGTTGCGCAGAAGCCGATTAGCCTGGGCCTCAATGCTGGCAAAACAGCAGTTTAGGTCAATGTGCATCACCAGCGCTGGTGCTTGGTTGATCGGCAACTCTTGGTTCATGCTACTCAGGCACCCTCAAACGAGCCGTAGTGCGGCGCGGCTTCCTCGCTCGTCATATACTCTTCGATTGTCCAGTGCAGGCTGGTGGTATCTAGAGCCAGCTTAAAATATATATTGCCACCCACGTCACTGATCGAAAAGTGATGAATCAGCTTATCGCCACTTTTGGTTTTGTGCCAAAAGTCGATCTTACCCAGAGCGTAATCTTTATTTTGCCAAGTCAGCCGATGAGGCTGAACATGGTTTGTTTTGTGGTCAAAGTACATCACCACCGACACCGGCTCATTCAAACTTTCACGCATAACTTACTCCTTTGGGGTATTTCACAGATATCAATTAACATTTCACAATAATTTCACAGGTAGCATTTGGCATTGAAATACCTGGAAAATGAAAAATTAATGAAAACTGAAAAATGCTAAATGTTCAATAAATTAGGGGTAGCTTGACGAACGCGCTACCGACGAAGTTTTTATGTGTATGAAAGTCTTGCGAGGAGGAAGTCGCCGCGGCGAGAGCCCTCACATAGCTTGCTTAGATTCTAACTAAAATAAGTTGACAGCACAATAAGCTAACGGCTAAAGTCATGAAGGATTTATACCCGACTTACGTATAGCCACACTGGTGCCCGAATCATCTAGCAGGGACTATCCGTAAGTTAGGTAAACAAACAAAAAGTGGGCAGATAGGGGTTAAACGTGTCAGCACAAGCAAGATACGAAGGCGGTCTAGTGGTTGTTGGTGGCCAATACGGCGACGAAGGCAAGGGCAAGTTTGTTGATGAGCTCGTCCACACCGGCGAGTTTGACATAGTTGCAAGGGGTAATGGTGGCCCTAACGCCGGGCACAATATTTAAGGGCCCGATTTTGAGTATGCCGCACACCTAATGCCCTCAGGCATATTCCACCCTACTGCCCTAAACGTAGTTGGCGCTGGAACGGTCATGAACCCTCAAAAGTTTTTACAAGAGGTAACCGATGTGCAACGTCTGAATGGCACTATCGACCCTAGTCGTTTAATGATTAGTCCTCGTGTTCAGGTAATCCTCCCAACGCACGTGCTGCTTGACGGTTTAAAAGACAAAGTAGGCACCACTCGCCAAGGAATTGGACCCGTTTACGCTGACAAAGCCCGTCGAACTGGCCTTCAGATGGGAGCTTTGCTAAAGGGGGGCTACTCCGAAGCCATAGCTTTAATGACAGAACACAATAAAGACAGCTTGCACCGACTTTTCTGGTGGGCCACATGGAATAAGAGCAAGATACGCGAGTTCGCCGAATAGACTCTGTTAGCCGTAGACCAGCTGCGGCCTTTTATTGTTGATCCTGCCGATATCATTAGTAGCGCCGTAAAAAAAGGCAAAAAAGTTCTTGTCGAGGGTGCTCAAGGGGTATTACTGGACAATCAATACGGCACGTACCCGTTCGTGACGTCCTCGGGCACTACTGCTGCAGGGATTGTAGCCGGCGTTGATGGCCTGCCGATTACTGCTATCAGCGATGTTCTGGGCATTTTTAAGCTACCAATGACTAGGGTCGGCAAAGGCCCCTTTGTAACTAGGTTAACCGAGGATGAAGAACCAATTCGAAGAAAGTTAGCAGGAAATAAAGGTGTCCCAGGGGCCGAATTTGGTGCTACTTCTGGTAGGGACCGAGACATTGGCTGGTTTGATTTGGTTGCAGCGAGGTACGCCATTCAGATGGCCGGTATCACCGAAGCGGCACTTACTAAGCTAGATAAATATGACGGAGTCAATTCAATCAAGACCGCACGCCACTACAAAGTATACGGTAGCCATACAGATAATATGCCAAGCAGTGTTGCTGATTTGGAGCAAGCTGAACCGGTATACATTGAACGACCCGGCTGGTCAAAGTCAGTCGAAGGAACACAGAACGCTTGTGATCTAGACCCTTCGGCTCGACAACTTATTGTTGCTGTAGAACGCTACTTGCGAATACCTGTTCGATACGTAGGTACCGGCACTGGGCGCAATGACCTAATTCGTCTTTAGCAGAGCAGTCCCTGGCTGGTTGCTCTGCAATAAAAAGCCGGTCTAAAAAAACCGACTCTTTTCATGGCTTGTGCACGTGGAATACTCCGTATATTCAACCGAAGCGCCCGTTAGCAGAAGCTAACTGGGGTTTGCTGCTGAATAGCGAACCACGATCTGGCTTACATTTGTTCGCCGATCGTGATCGTTTCAGATGCTTTGCCATGAAAAAACCCGACACTCTGGTCGGGATATTTCATGGCAGGGGCACGTGGAATCGAACCACGATCTAAGGTTTTGGAAACCTTCATACTAACCGTTGTACTATGCCCCTAGGTTTTTAAAGCTCAGCTACATCATCATACGAAAAACCAATGATTTTGTCATCAGAGGTAGCCTATTTAACAAACAACCTAAATCTGTTATACATATAGTAATGGCGAAGTTAAGGCCTCTAAAACCACTCTTATTTTTGTTATATGGTTTCCCGGGCTCGGGTAAGACCAGGTTTGCGCGCCAATTAACCGAATATGTTGACTGCGTCCATGTTCAGACCGACAAACTACAATCTGAACTATTCGGGAATTCGAATGTCTCACAAAAGGACGAGGTTTTTGTAAAGAAACTAACAAACTACATGACAGAGCAGTTTCTGTCGGCCGGCGTCAGCGTAATCTACGACGAAAGCATTGATAGATCAGGTAAACGCCTAGCTTTGCGATCCATAGCTCGCAAGCACAAAGCTGAGCCTGTATTAATCTGGCTTCAAACCGATGCAGAATCGGCTTACACCAGGGTTGAACAGCGCGATAGACGCCAAAGCGACGATAAATACGCCAAAAAATTTACCCGAACCGACTTCGACAAAACAGCTTCTCAGATGCAGAATCCCAAGAATGAAGAGTTTATTGTCATCTCTGGTAAGCACGCTTTTTCAGCCCAAAAGAACGCTGTCGTGCGCCGCTTGCTCGAAAAAGGCTTAATCTCAAACTCAACTGCTCAGGGCAACTTTGCAAAGCCCGGCATGGTCAACCTAGTACCTCAAACCAACCAGGGCAGAGTAGATTTATCACGCCGTAACATCATTATCCGCTAGGTAAAAAGGTTAGAGGTTATAGGTTTTAGGTTAGAGTACGGAGTACAAGTACGGAGTACTGAGGAAGCTTCCTAGATCCTCGATCCTCGATCCTCGATCCTCAGTCCTCAGTCCTCAGTCCTCAGTCTCCAGTCCTCAGTCTCCAGTATCCGGACCTCTGTACTATGTACTCCGTACTCCGTACTCAAAGCTCACACGCTATACTAGTTACAGTGATAAAAACTATATTTGTTGATGGCGTCGGCGAAATCATTTTGGCCAGACGCCGTGGTACAAGGTCGCTTAGGCTTTCGGTCAGCGGCAGCAACATACGCCTAGGTCTGCCGCTTGCACTCAGCGAGCGCCAAGCCGTCAACTTTGTTCTATCCAAAAAAGATTGGATCCTTGAGCATCGTAAGTCTAAAACCCTATTAAGTAACGGCTCACGAATTGGTAAGGCTCACCGTTTAGTTTTTGTGACGAATAACAGTACTAAAATCACCACTAAACTCATCGATAATCAAGCTTTAGTTAGACTGCCGCTGTCGGTTCTACCAGAGAGTTCTGGGGCACAAACTGCAGCTATTCGTATCTGTAAAAAGGCCCTGGAACGCGAAGCGACCAGCTTACTGCCACAACGTCTGAGGTCATTCTCAAACCAGACAGGCAACACTTACAAATCTGTGACAATAAAATTTTTGAAGAGCCGCTGGGGAAGTTGCTCACCGCAAAACGACATTATCTTAAGCGCCTACTTAATCCAGTTGCCGTGGCAACTGATCGACTACGTTATCATTCACGAGCTAGCACACACCAAACACCACAACCACGGCCAGAATTTTTGGAACGAGGTTACTAAATTTGCACCCGATTACAAAGCTCACCGTAAACTCCTAAAGACACACCAAACTGACGTCGTAGAAATTGTATGATAAATTAAGCTTATGTTTACTGCCGATAGTCCGAGCTCCACGACACCGCTAAGCACGCCAGCGAGCCGGCTGGCAGGCACAGATGCTGCAGAGGATGCAAGTGTTGCCCAGGGCCGCCTGCACAGCCTCGTGAACAGCATGGCGGACGGTGTTTTGGCCGTAGACGAAAAAGCCTGCGTTGTTTTGTATAACGGCGCGGCGCTCAATACTCTTGACGTCAATGCCGACATAAAAGGCAAAAACTTAAACAGAATCATGACGCTTGTCGATAATTCCGATAAAGTCATCGATGTATCGGAGATGGTTCTGGCCTCAAAACATGCCACAACAAACCGAGACTTACGACTTAAGTACCCTGATAACAGCTTAATTAACCTTTACTTAAGCATCGCGCCAGTGCATTTGGGCTACGGGGTCGATGGTGAGCAGGGCTTCGTTGTACTAATACGCGACATTACCCACGAAAAGTCACTTGAAGAAGAGCGGAACGAGTTTATAAGTGTTGTCAGCCACGAACTGCGTACTCCTATCACTATCGCTGAAGGCAACATCAGTAACGCCCAGTTAACTGTCGAAAAAAACGGTGATCTTAGCAAAATTAAAGATGCTCTCAAACAAGCACACGACCAGGTGCTTTTTTTGGCCGATATGATTAACGACCTCTCTACTTTGTCGCGGGCTGAGCGGGGCAAGCTGCAGGTGGACCGAGAAGCCATAAACGTCCACGAACTACTGAGTGACCTGCAAAAAAACTATTTGCCAGACGCCACACGCAAAAACTTGCAGCTGCTGGTCGAAGTAGACCCGTCTCTCGAAATCTTATACTCAGGCAAGCTCTACGTCCGTGAAATATTGCAAAATTACATAACCAACGCCATAAAATACACCGAAGCAGGCAGCGTGACCGTTTCTGCCCGCCCAGAGGATGACGGTGTGTTGTTTGAGGTGTCCGATACCGGCATAGGCATCGGCAAGGGCGACCAAGAAAAGATATTCCAAAAGTTCTTTCGTGCTGATAACGGCCAAACTAGAGCCCAAACTGGCACGGGGTTGGGCCTGTACGTAACCCAAAAACTAGCTAAAATGCTGAACGCCCAGATTACGCTTTTAAGCGAGATCGACCAAGGTTCTACTTTTAAGATCACAATTCCCAACCTGCCCGAGACTACAGCCAACAGCAAGGACTCCCAAGCAGAGTAACAGCTTTACGTGCCAGTTAAACTGTGTTACATTTGACTTTGAACGAGACCATAAACTATGGTCTTTTTAATTGGGAGCAGCTAGCAACTATGGCCAAACTACCGTCAATTAAGAGAAAACCCACCTCAAAAGCTCAGTCTCTACGTGAGAGAGCAGCTTCGGCGGCAAAGACCGGCTTACCTAAACGCCGAGTTCGTAAAGCCGCCTCGGCCGCCGGCAAACCTTTCAAAAGAGTTTTAGAGCTAGGCCAACGCCAGTACAACATTACAAAGCCTCGCAGCAACGGTCTTGGCGCCGTTTTAACTAAGCCTCGCGCTGGTTTTCCTCGCTACTTCTACAACAGCTGGCTAGAGCTTAGGCAGGTTAGCTGGCCAAACCGCCGCACAACCTGGAAGCTCGTATTCGCAGTTTTTGCATTTGCAACCGTCTTCGGACTTGCCATTGCACTAGTCGACTTTGTTTTGGAACTAATATTTAAACGAATCATACTTTAAGGAGTAACCGTAAATGACAGAGCGCTACGACACCACCAAACATTGGTACGCTATCCACACTTATAGCGGTTACGAAGAAAAAGTTGCAGAATCAATTCGACAGCGCGCAGAGAGCCTTGATATGAAAGACAAAATTTTCCAGATAGTTGTTCCAAAAGAAAAAATGATCGAAATCAAAAACGGTAAGCGAAAAGTTGTTGAAAAACGGATTTTTCAAGGGTATGTGCTAGTCCATATGAAGATGAGCGAAGACGCTTGGTACATCGTTCGAAACACTCCTTCGGTAACCGGCTTTGTCGGCACCGGTATTGAGCCAACCCCCGTTGAGGACGAAGAGATGGAAAAGATTATGAAGCGCATGGGCCGTGAAGACCCTAAACACCGAATCGACTTCACAGTCGGCGAAGTGGTTGGCATCATCGACGGACCGTTTAAAGGCTTTGATGGTAGCGTCAGCGAAATTGACGCCGAAAAAGGCAAGCTGAAAGTACTCGTTAGCATGTTCGGCCGTGAAACACCCGTCGAACTCGACGGCCTACAAGTTAAGAAAACTTGAGGGACGACAAACTACACTGCGGTATAGACAACAGGGGTAATGTGTAGTACAATCTTACTGTTACGCACCAAGCGGCTGATTACCGCGGAGAGCAGGGATTAGTAAATGGTAGATGGGATAGCTTCATCCTTTTGCCCTAGTTACTAAATACCAAACCCCAGCCCCCTAATTTTCGGAGAAAATTCTATATGGCAGAAAAAGTTATAAAAGCTAACCTAAAAATGAGAATCCGCGGCGGGCAGGCCAGCGCAGCGCCACCAGTTGGCAGCACGCTTGGCCAGTACGGCGTTAATATGATGGATTTTATTAATCCGTTTAACGAAGGCACCAAAGACCGAATGGGCCAGAACCTGACTGTGCACATCACGATCTTCGAGGACCGCACCATGGCCTGGCGCGCGGTTGGCACACCAACAGACGACTTAATCCGTGCAGCCCTAAAGATCGAAAAGGGTTCGGGCAAACCCAACACCGAAAAAATCGAAAAAAAGCTAACCGATGCACAAGTTACTGAGATTGCCGAAACCAAAATGATCGACATGAATGCAGAATCACTCGACTCAATCAAAAGCATGGTCAAAGGCACCGCTCGCAGCATGGGCATCGAAGTACAAAGCTAAATTTTAGACAAAAGCGTTATAATGAATTCATTATGTCAGAACGTGTGTTTTTGAACCCCGAAGAGCAGCGTGAAGCGGCCATGATGAAGGCAGCCCGGCTTGCTGATGACCTAAGGAAGCTCGAAAAAGGCGTAATCAGCGAAGCCGACGAAGCCACCCAGATTGCAAGAAGCAGCCTCCAGCACATGCGAGTAGCTGTAAAAAAGCGCCTCAAGAATAAAAGTTGACCAACAGAGATAAATAAGCGATAATATAACCAACAATAAGTAAGTTTGTGGGACCCCTCACATTTTTTTTAAACAGATGAGGGGGTTTGCACCACGAAGGGATATATATGGCGAAAGCCCCAAATAAAAAAGCTGAGAGCAGTAGCTCAAAGCTCAAGACTCAAGACTCACCGCTCAAGGCCACCAAAGAACCTGAGACAGAGAAGATGGAAGATAGAAGCCGGAAGACAGGAGATGCTGAGCCTAGTACTCTGGACTCAGTCCTTGATCTGTCTCCAGCTCAAAGCCCAGAGCTCAAAGCTACCGCTAAGGCAGGCAAAAGAAGTCCCAAGGCGTTAAAAGAGACTGAAGAAAAGCAAACTAAAGAAGCCAGGAAAGCTAAGAGCAATGAGCCAGAGAAGGCGGAAGATACTGAGCTCAAAGCTCAAAACTCAAAGCTCAAAGCTCACAAGCCCTCCCGCCCAAAACACGAACGAGCCGGCAAAAAGTACCGCGAAGTTTATAAATTGGTCGACAAGACAAAAGAATACGGCCTAAAAGAGGCTCTAGAACTAGCACTAAAAACCAACCCAACCAAGTTTGACGCCACAGTTGAGCTACACGTTCGTTTAAATGTTGACCCCAAAGTTGCCGATCAAAATATTCGTGACAGCCTGGTACTGCCTGCTGGAACCGGTAAAAACGTCCGGGTAGCCGTATTCGGCGAAGCGGACTCAGTTGCTGAGGCCAAAAAAGCCGGTGCCGACATTGCTGGTAGCGACGAATTTTTGCAACAACTCGACAAAGGCAAGATAGACTTTGATGTTTTGATTGCCACGCCAACTGTCATGGCTAAACTTGGTAAATACGCCCGCGTACTCGGCCCAAAGGGCTTAATGCCCAACCCTAAAAGCGGCACGGTTACCAAAAACGTCACTAAAGCCGTTAAAGAAGCAAAAGGCGGACGGGTAGAATACCGCGTCGACAGCACCGGTATTGTTCATGTTGCCGCTGGTAAAGTTAGTTTTGGAACCGCAAAGCTCGAAGATAACCTACGGACAATCTTCGCAAGCCTAAAGCAGGCCAAGCCCGCCAGTGTAAAAAGCGGCTACGTTAAAAGCGTGTTTCTGACAACTGCCATGGGTCCAAGCATCAAAGTCAGTTCATCAGAGTTAAACTAGGCATGACCGAATTTCAAGAAATTGCACCATCAGATGTTAGCTCGGCTGCGATTAGGGCGGCCAACGAGGGTCAACGTGTTGTAGTGCCGGTGGTTTACACCACAGAAAAACAGGCATGTCTAGTTGATAGGCTGCATGTCCGCGGTGCAACAATCCCACGGTGGAAGTTGCCGGCTGCGGTGATTTCGCCTGAACTATTTGCAAGTTTAGACCACAGCATCCTTGCCGTACTTCGCTCTGAGGCAGAAACACTTTTTGGGAATAGCCGCCACAACAGGGCAGTTGTTGACGAAAGTCTAGTCACAAGTCTTGGCTTAATTGGAACTGCACCGCCTACCGAAGGCTCGCCGGCTGGTGCTTGCGTTTTGCCCTACGTGGTTGAGTTTGATTACCCTGAAGACGACAATAGGCTAAAACGACGTCGTGACACCGCAACCCGAAACGGCGCTTCACAGTGGATGCCCTTTCATGAAGCAAAGAGTCTTCTTGAAAGTGTCACTTCAGGATTAGCCCCCACTCCAATAGCTCTTGAGTCATTGACGGTTTACGATCGATTTTTAACGGATTTTACTGAAATCGAGCCTTCGCCTGGGCGATCAGCCGAGCAAATGACATTAGCTTAAACCTTATGGGCAACATACTACGAAAGCGCAAACGCCAAAAGAGTTATACAAAACACCTAGGCCAGCTTAACTCAAAAAAATGCGACTTTTGCACCTTCAGCACCAATGACAAGCAAATTATAAAAGGCTATGAATACTTTTGGGTTGTACGCAACATCTTCGGTTACGACATTTGGGACAGTTACAAGGTCAAAAAACACCTGATGATCGTCCCCAAAAGACACGTGCGCGACTTAGGGGAGTTCTCTTTGAACGAAACTACCGAATACATGAGACTGGTCAAAACATACGAAAAACAAGGCTACAGCTCTTTCACTCGCTCATACCAAGCAGGCTCTAGATCGGTCGCGCATTCTCACACACATCTGATAAAAACCGGCGGCAAACCTCTAAGGGGCGTTATGTACCTGCGTAAGCCTCACTTCTTGCTGTATAAGTAACTACTTTATACATTCTACTTTTAACTTTATACTTAACCCCCTATGGCGCATATTCATGAACTTTATGACTTCACCGTTAGCGCATTTGTCATGCACCCTGCCTCACCAAAACTGCTGCTTATAAGCCACAAAAAACTTGGCGTATGGCTGCAACCAGGTGGACACGTCGAACTGAATGAAGATCCGCTAATGGCTCTGCACCACGAACTCGAGGAGGAAACCGGCCTAAAGCCAACAGACTACGACATTTTGGAACCAGCCGAGCAACCTCGCCCCACTGGTAAAATCTCTGTTCTGCCTCTGCCGTTTTACTTTAACGTTCATGATTACAACGACACGCACAAGCATATCGACATTAGTTACCTGGTTAGATCTAAAACAGCCGATTTAACAGATAACCCCGACGGCGCCAATGCCATTGGCTGGTTTGATATTGCACAGATTCGCCGCTTAACCAAAAAGGGCGAGTTATTCGACGAAACTCTTCAGGTCTGTGAATGGATAGCGTCCAAAAAGTTCTAGATCTCTCATCCCAGAACCTAAAATGTAAAAATTACTCCGTTATTTTGGGTGTTTAAGCTTGCGTCATAAGGTTGCAAAACCGTACACTATATTTAATGGATGAGAGTGTGTCTACCGCTGTAAACGAGCCGCTGCCAACTGGCGGTGTCTATAGTAATATTCAGATCAAACAAGCCATAGCCAAGGGTCACATCGTTTTTCACCCTTACATCGAAGACCATATCGCCGGCAGTTCGCTTGATGTGACTCTGGGCCACTGGTTCTATCGTACCGAACGCAACAGTGACGCTGGCTTTTATAACCCCTTCGACGAGGGCGACGTTAGCCGCTATTTTGACGGCCCGCACCACGCCGAAGTCCACGAGTTGTGGGCGCAGGCCAACGGCCGCAAATTGTTCGTGGGTATTCCGGCCGACCATCCGATTATTGTGCTCAAGCCCGGCGAACGCATCTTGGGGCACACCCATGAGTTTGTCGGCATAAAAGCACCCGGCACCAGTACCATGCAAGCTCGCAGCACATGGGGTCGAAACGGCGTGTCAGTCTGCTTAGACGCTGGTTGGGGCGACCCGGGCTATATCAACCGCTGGACAATGGAGATCTACAACCTAAACCAGCACGAAAGCGTCGTTTTGCCAGTTGGCGAACGGATCGCGCAAATTGTTTTTTACCACACCGGCCCGGTTGACGGCGAGTACAAAAACTTAAGCGGCAAATACCAGTCTGGCAAAAGCGACAACTTAGTCGACATCATAAACAACTGGCGCCCCGAGCAGATGTTGCCTCGTGCACATAAAGACGAACGCCGAAAGCCAAGGGAAGTATGATGAAAAGTTTACAGTTTACAGTTTTCCGGATCTTAGATCTTAGATCTTGGAGCTTAGAAGCTGACAATCGGCTGTCAACTGTAAACTGTCTGGTGAGTAAAAAGTTAAAAGTTAAAAGTCTAAAAGCCAAGAATTTACTCTGTACTCCGTACTCCGCATTATGTACTCCGCACTCTGTACTCCGCACTATGTACTCCGCACTCTGTACTACGCACTCCGTACTCTGTACTAAAAGGCTGGAGCTCGCATGAACGACAGCCTTTTTATCGTAGTCGAGGGCACCGATGGCTCGGGCAAGGCCACTCAGGTTGACCTGCTAGCCAAAAGGCTGGTTGAGGCTGGCCACAAAGTGGCACTGTTTGACTTTCCGCGCTACAACGAGCCCTCCAGCCACTTTGTAAAAGAGTACCTAAACGGCAAGTACGGCAGTGCCGAATCAATCGGTCCATACACCGGCTCGATGTTTTATGCGCTCGACCGTTACGCCGCCTCACCGTCAATCCGCAAGGCTTTGAGTGACGGCTGTATAGTTCTTGCCAACCGTTTCAGTGGCAGCAATATGGCTCACCAGGGCACCAAATTTGCCCACGCCGAAGAGCGCCGCGGCTTTTTCATTTGGCTAGATAACCTTGAATTCCAGATGCTCGGTGTTCCACGGCCAACCAAGAGTTTTGTTCTGCGCGTTCCGGCCGAAACAGCCCAAAAGCTAGTCGACAACAAAGCTAAGCGAAGCTACACCGACAAAAAGCGCGATATTCACGAAGCCAGCCTAACGCATATGCAAAAATCGGTCGAAGTTTACGACGACCTTTGCGCGTTATTCCCCAAAGACTTCGAGCGGGTCGACTGTGTGCGGGGCGGCGAGCTAATGAGCGTTCCGCAAATCCACGATTTACTCTGGAAGTCATTGCAACCAATGCTACCCAAAGTTCATAAAAACCAGGTTGGCGAACTGGTTAGCGTCGCGCCCGATTCGGCCCAGGTTACAGATACTGTCGGGCCGCTGGTTGTCAAAAACGAATTTGGCCATTACGAGGTCACGCTAGCGGGCAAAACATTCTTAGACGCTGTTGTGACTAACTCTGAGAGTAACGTCTACACTTTCACCGACAAAATTAGCCCCATAACCATTGCCGCCGCCATGGCCAGGTTATCTCGGCGAGCCGACGACATGCGTATCACCATCTTGGACGAATTTGCTAGCGCCGACGCCAAAAAAGACGAAAAGCTCCTGCAGCGCGTCATAACGGCCTACGGCGACGATTCTGTACAGCAGTTGGTTGGCCAGCACATCGTCGTTGAGGGCGCCAGCAACTTGCTCACCAAAAAACTCGAATGGGGCAGGCTAGCGGCATATTTAGAGCAATCAACCCGCTACATCTACTTCGACCAAAAAGACGAAAAGGGTAAATACAAATACTATGTGCCGGCTTACTTTGCGCCAGCAGTAGCCAAAAAGTACGTTACTACCCTTGACGCTATCTTTGAGCTTTACTCTGATATGGTACACAAATTGACCGATTACGTACGTTCGGGGTCTAAAGTGCCAAAAGACGAACAGGATATGGCCTGGCAGGGTGCCACCCGTGCTCAAGCTTGCGACGCCGCCAGGGCTGTTTTGCCGGTTGCCACCAAGGCAACAGTTGGCGTCTACGCTTCTGGGCAGGCTTTAGAGAACCTAATCATGAGCTTACTGGCCGATGACTTGCCCGAAGCCCGCGAAACCGGCGAAAAGATCTTGGTGGAGTGCCGTAAAGTGCTCGGCACCTTTTTGGAGCGTGCCGACAAGCCCGACCGCGGCGGTGCAACCATTGCTTACCGCTCTAACACCCGTCACAAAGTGGCCGAACTTGCCAAATCCACCCTCAAGCAGGCTCACACCGGAGCCAAACTTGATGCCGTTAATTTAACCGACTTTTACCCAAAGAACGAGCTAGATATTGCCGCCGACATGCTCTATGAACACACAGACAAATCGCTTGATGACATTCGTGAGGAGCTGGCTAAACTGTCAATTTCTAAAAAAGAAGCTATTTTAACAGCGTATTTCGGCGAACGGCTCAACCGCCGGCACCGCCCGGGTCGTGCACTTGAAAAGGTTCATTACAGCTGGGATCTGGTGTGTGACTACGGCATATTTCGCGACTTACAGCGCCACCGCATGGTTGACGACATGGAGTGGCAAGTTCTTAGCCCAAGGCTTGGTTTTGACAGCCCGGAGCTCATCGAAAAGGCCGGTTTAACCGAACAGTTCGAAAAGTGTTTTGAGCTGAGCGTAGACCTTTACGACTATCTACAAAGAAAGGGCTTAGAGCTAGAGGCCCAATACGCCACACTGCTTGGCCACAAAATGCGCTGGAAGGTCACCTACAACGCCCGTGAGGCTTTTCACCTTCATGAGCTGCGCACCACACCGCAGGGCCACCCAGGCTACCGCAAGCTCGTTTTAGAAATGCACCAAAAGCTTTGCGAGGTTCACCCGATGATCGGCGAGGCAATTAAGTTTGTTAATAAAGACGAAGACCCCGAGCTAACCCGCCTGGCCGCCGAACGCTACACCCAGTTTAAGCTTTCACAGATCAAATAGCCTGTTTAAACTTAAGTACAAAGAAACCTTAACCCAAGCTTCTCCACCTGCTGGCTCAGTGCACATAAAAACCAAAAGCATATTCAAATGTTGTCCGGCCGGACAACATTTGAATATGCGTGGAGGTTTTGAGAGTCGGGTGTTTAGTCCTTGCATATCTGGCACGGATTTGTTAGTATTATCTCTGTTACCGAAGACAGTGACTGCAATTGCTCTCCGTTCTAAAAGGGAAAGAGCAGCCCAAGTGGCGGATTTACTCCGCACCTGGCGCGTCGAGGAAAACCGCATGGTTGTCCTCGAAATAGCTTAATAGTGTCACCGAGGCAAACAGAGTAAAATCTCTTTGTTTTTGAGCATTAGGATGCTGTCATTCGCAAGAAGGCAGTTTTTTAATACTCGGTAATAAATCGTAACCCCGGTCGATGGTACGATGAAGACTCATCATTAAAAAGAAAGGAGATTACAGGTATCAGTAGTCGTATGCAGCCAAAACTGTAAACATAAACTGTAAACTGTAAACTCTCACCATGGCTTTAACCAAAGCTAAAAAACAAGAAATAGTTCAAGAGCTAAGCGAGCTATTGGCAAGCTCTAAGCTAACTGTTGTTGCCAAATATAAGGGCACAACCGTCAAAGCTATGCAGAGCCTGCGAAAAGATGCCAAAGCTGGCCAAACGGTCCTAAAAGTCGTTAAAAACAGGTTGGTCAAACAGGCTGTTTCGCAAAACGATACTTTTAAAAGCCTAGACCTGGCTCCGCTAACGGGTATGCTGCTTTACGCCTTTAACTCTGCCGACGAAGTTGCTCCAGCTCAAGTGCTGCACAACTTTGCCAAAAAAGAGCCACAGATCGAGTTCGTAGGCGCATTTACAGCCGACGGGCAGTTCATGGGTGCTGACGATGTCAAAGCCCTAGCCAGCCTGCCAAGCAAAGATCAGCTCAGAGGCATGTTAGTTGGAACCCTAGCGGCTCCGCTTAGCGGCTTTGTGGCTGTAATGAACGGAAATATCAGGGGTGTGCTAAACGTGTTTAGTGCCCGCGCCGAAGCAATCAAATAATTTGAAGGAGAAATAATATGTCAGAAGAGAAGAAGTTGGAAACACCAAAAGAATTCGAAAAACTAGTAGCCGAGCTCGACAAAATGTCAGCGCTCGAGATCAGTAAGTTTGTTAAGTTCCTAGAAGAATATTGGGGAGTTAGCGCTGCTGCACCAGCCGCCGCAGTTGCTGCCGCACCAGCCGGCGACGCTGCACCAGCCGAAGCCGCTAAAAGCGAATACGACGTTGTTCTAAAAGACGCCGGAGCCCAAAAAGTAGCCGTTATTAAGGCTGTTAAAGACATCACCAACCTAGGCCTAGGCGAAGCCAAAGCCATCGTTGACGGTGTGCCAAAAAACGTGCTCGAGAAAGCTAAAAAAGAAGACGCCGAAACCGCTAAGAAAACTCTCGAAGCCGCCGGCGCAACAGTAGAACTCGTCTAAGCAACGAGCCCTTTTTTGCAGGGTCAGACCCTGCAAAAAAACCGTGAGCCGTGAGCTGTGAGCTGTGAGCTATGAGCGGAAACTGCTTTTGTTTATCAAAAGCTGGCGTGATAACATTTTGGTTATTATGCCTGATGCACTCAACTTCTCTCTTGGTAAAAGCTCTTTTGCTGTTGAGCTATACGACGGCATGAATGTATTCGAGGTTGTTCAAGCAGTTGCCGCCCTGCCGATGGATGCAGTCTACGGAGGCAAAACAGATCTTGAAGTTCCGGAAGGGGCAGACCAAGTAGTTCGTACTTTGGGTAATGGAGCGCTCACGTATGACACTAAACGCCGTGAGATAGCTTTCGTCGAAGAAGTACCGCCAAGGAAAGTTCGGCTTACAAGGTTAGAGGGTCGGCTTTTAGAGCTTCTGACACGAACTCCAGGACAAGTTATTGAGCACCATTATGCTATCCAGCACATGAGTGGATACGCCCAAAAAGGCGGCTCTACCCGTGTACATTTAAGCAGTCTGAGAGAAAAACTAGGTAATCAACGAGGTCTGCTGCAGACTCTCCACGGCATAGGCATTGTTTTTAACAATCCGGATAGTGAGCTGTGAGCTGTGAGCTGTGAGCTTAAAGGTTAGAGGTTATAGGTTAGAGGTTAGAGGCTTGAGCTGTGAGCGGGAACAGACCGAGGACCGAGGATCGAGGAAGTTTCTCCAGTCCTCAGTCCTCAGTCCCCAGTCCCCAGTCCCCAGTCTCCGATCTCCAGCCCCCAGTCCTCAGCCCTCAGCCCCCAGTACTCTGTACTCCGTACTCCGTACTCTGTACTTAGTACTCTAACCTCTAACCTCCTCTTTCCAGTTTTGCAAAATGCCCAGTTCAAAAACAGAGTTTAACGGAGTATAGTAAGGCTAGAAACTGGAGGGTTTGGGCATGGCAGAAACAGATAAAGTGGTAGCAGCATATTGCAAGGAGCCCGGCTTCGTATCGCCGTTTGAGGACGTATAATGAAAAACCCTATACCAGATAATCAGGTTGCCTTCTATCAGTCTGCCGATGGGTCGATGCATATTGAGGTGCTGTATGCCGAGGAGAATATCTGGCTTTCACAAAAACTCATGGCAGAGCTTTTTGCTACGACTAAGCAAAATATTAGCCTTCATTTAGCTAACATTTTTAAAGAAGGCGAGTTATCGGGCGATTCAGTTGTCAAGGATTTCTTGACAACTGCCGATGATAGTAAGAAATACACAATAAAGTTCTATTCACTGGAGGCAATTATCGCTGTTGGTTATCGGGTAAATTCCGAACGAGGCATGCAGTTTCGCCAATGGGCAACGGGCATACTCAAGGGCTACATACACAAGGGCTACGCGCTGGATAGTGACCGTATGAAATACGGGTCTCGCTTTAGCGCGCGATATTTTGATGAACTATATGACGAGATAAAAGACATTCGCACGAGCGAGCGCAGGATACATCAAAAAATCACCGATATTTACGCCACGGCCATAGATTATTCGCTCAAAGCATTCGAAAGCAGAGACTTTTTTGCGACAGTCCAAAATAAACTGCATTTTGCCATCACCGGCCAGACTGCCGCCGAAATTGTGTTGGGCAGAGTTGGTAGTAAGAAGGAAAAATTAGGGCTGACTTCTTGGCGCAAGTCGCCAGCTGGCAAAATTATGCCAAGCGATGTAACAATTGCAAAAAATTATTTGGACAAAAAAGAGCTTACCCATCTAAACTTAATTGGAAATATGTATTTGGATTATGCCGAAATGCAGGCAGCAAAAGGCAGGGCCATGACTATGCAAAATTGGACAGAAAAGCTCAACGCCTTTTTGAAATTTAGCGAGTATGAGATTTTGACCAATGCGGGCAAAATCAGTCACGAGATTGCAGAAGCGCTGGCACTCAAGGAATACGAAAAATATAAAGTCATCCAAGACAAAAACTACATTTCCGACTTTGACCGCGAGGTTAAGCTATTGCAGAAGAAGGGTAAAAAAGTCAATCCTCCTCCCAAGAGCACCAAGAAGCACAAGAAATAAGCCCTAGAAGTAATACTCGGGCAGGTCAAGTATTAGATTAAGAGCGGCTAGAATTTTTAGTCGCCAAAAATGCACAAAATAACACCGTAAAGGGTTGAACCCTTTGGCTTCGCACAAGCCGAAGAGCAGATTATTTAGTAGTTCTGTGGTTGGGTGTACTGCTACTTATTAAAGTCGAGGATAACCCCGTCACTCGAGAATTGGTCTGTAACAACCTGGAAAGATCCTTTTCTAATAATCAGGGTGCCCTGTTTGCTGCCCTTATTTTCACCATCCCAAGAAAAACCGCTAAACAACATCCAGGCTTCGTTGGACTGGCTGATAATAGACATTAGGGGTATACCCAAAGTATCGGAGTAGCCTGCTAAATGATCCTCAGGGCTTCCCGAGTGAGAATAACCCATTGATTCGAGAGTCACCACAGCTTTCACGTGCTTTAGCTGACGAATCTGAATACGGTTACTCCTTGGGCTACTTTGCGCGTCGAAGGCAATCATATAACCACCCTGCGCCTCGTCGGTTTTATCAAACTCGTATAAATCCGACTTGTCTTCACCTATGAGGCAAACAATCGTATCAAATTTTGGTGAAGATCCGTTGCCGGCTTCAACCGTCATATTTTTCCATAAGACCTTTTCACCAGGGACTGCATCTAGACTAATTTCACCAGCTCGCGCCTGTGCTATATTGCCTTTTTGGACGACATAGATTCTCTCTTGTCCTTCTTCTTCTCTAGCAACAAACTCAAGATATGTGGGGGTGCCGCCCAAAGCCCCGTGAGCCCTAGTCAGTATTTCTTTCAAACTACCAATAGTAAGGTGCAGTATCTCACGGCCATTGCGGGCTGGATAATATTCTCGGTCATAATTCTTTCTCCAGCCATATAGTTCTTCAAATACATAACCCGTACCAATAACGGCGTCGTCGGCTCTTTTGTTTCTGTGACTAGTTCCAAAAATGATTCTTTCAGTCGCGGCCGAGTCTACACCTTCACCATCTTCTTCATCGTCTTGAAATTCAAAAACGGGCAAGCCGGGGATTGCAACTGCGCCTCCAAGCCCACCCTGCAATTTCATTGCTCCATACGGGCTTTTAGTAGTTCCGAGCTTTGCATTGCCCGAAAATGGTGCTTCGTAAAGAATAGCCGTGTCCTTTTTACCCCCACGCTTATACGTCGATATCCCGTCTAGTTTATTACCCACCAGCGGTTGGATAAACATACCGAAGCCCGAGGCCAGGCCGGCTCTGCCTCGGTAGACTATACCCCCAGTCTTGAAGTAGCTTGCAGCAACTCTCGAAAAGGCCTCGCAAATTGATTTTGGGTCAACACCGTGTAGCGCACTGTCGTATACGCCCACTCCTATTGCGTCACCTCTACCCGAGGATCTCATTAGTAGGGGGCTGCCGCCAAAGAGTCGCGATAATCGTTCGGCATTTACCACAAGATGGTCGACTAAGTCATTATTCATCTTTAGTCGGTCTTCTATTTCATAAGCATCAATACCCTCACCATCGGCCTCGGCTATAGAGGGCAGTGAGCTACTAGCGAGACATTCATCGATCACAGCTTGTTCTATCCCAAATGAATCAGGTACGCCAATACCGGCCGCCTCTAACAGGGGTTTTGAAAGAGCCAACTGCTCAAATTTTTCACCGTAAAACTCTTCTTGATTAGACATCCAGATGATTATATAATATTATTTTCTGGCTTGCAAGCATGAGCAAAAAGTACTAATTCAGACTGTAGTAACTAGATTTGCGATTCCCGGGACACTAACAGCTCCGGCGGCTGCAAATTGTTTGGCAGTTGTTAGTCCTGTCTCGACACCTACGAAATTAAAGCCTGCCCCGACTGCGGCATTCATATCTAGTAGACCGTCGCCGACATAAGTTACCTCATCCGGTCTAATATGCAAGTCATCTAACCAAGCTAATGTTGGGTCAAAAACTCTCGGGTCTGGCTTATAGTGCGGAGTATCGTCAACGGTTTGGGTATAATCCAATAGAACTCTAGGGATACCTAGAAGAGTAATATCGTGCTCAAAGCTAAAACGAGTAGTAGCTGTAACTACACCGAGTAGCATCAACCTCCCAGTTGTCCGAAGATGGTATAGGGTTGGGATGGTTGCTTCGAACAATTCTTTAGGGAAGTCCTCGTGGCAAGAGTAATTATTAGCTAGCGCCCGATCGGCATCATCGGTTTCATACAAGGCGCAGACAAGTGCTGGCAAGGGTTTGCCCCAGTGCTCGGCTAACTGTTCGTCAGTTATTTCTTTATCATAAAACTGTCGCGCCACATGCTTATGCTGCGCCCATTTTGGCTTGATTGTCCCGACGAGGGTATCGTCGAAATCAAATAGAACTGCCTTAGTGTCTTCGCCGATGTATTCACTCATACAGGAATTATCTTAGATAAATAACTTTATGCAAGCACGAGCAAGTTAATGCTTAACGCGCCGGTCATCAGCGACTGTGCTTATTCGCTTTACATACAGCTAAGTTTAAGAAGTTATTAGCATAAATCGCATTTTTACAATCTGTCAGGGGTTGTACCCCAGTGACTCAGTCACCATTCCTCAGCCCTCAGCCCCCAATCTTCAGCCCCCAGTCTTCAGTCCCCAGTCCCCAATCTCCAATCCTCCGCACTCCGTACTCCGTACTCCGTACTCTGCACTCTGCACTCTAACCTCTAACCTCCTCTTTCTAGTTTTGCAAAAATGCCCGGTTCAAAAACAGAGGTTAACGGAGTATAATGCACCTAGAAACTGGAGGCTCAATGTCAGAAGATCAGAAAAAAGCACTGCAAACACAACTTTGGAAGATAGCTAATGAGCTACGTGGCAATATGGATGCTAGTCAGTTCCGTGACTATATTTTAGGCTTTATCTTCTACAAATATCTCTCTGAAAAGCTCAATTTATTCGCAGATAACATCTTAAAATCTGATGGTGTTAAATATGCCACCCTAGCAGACGAGCAAGTGATCAAAGCTGTTGAGATCGAGGCTCTAGATTCACTAGGTTATTTCCTAAAACCAACTGAGTTATTCGACAATGTGGCTAAGAACGGCAATACCGCCGGCAATCTTATAGAACAGCTAGAACGTATCCTTGGCAATATAGAGCAAAGCACCATGGGTACCGATAGCGAGGACGATTTCGACAAGCTTTTCTCGGAGTTAGATCTAAACGCCAACAAACTTGGCAAAACAGTCAGTGCGCGTAGTGAGCTAATCGGCAAAGTCCTCGTCCATTTGAACAATATCGACTTCAAATTAGAAGATTCGCAGGTCGACATACTTGGCGATGCTTACGAATATCTAATTAGTCAGTTCGCCAGCGGGGCGGGCAAAAAAGCCGGTGAGTTTTATACTCCACAAGAAGTTTCTACTGTTCTGGCACGGATAGTTACGGCTGGCAAAAAGCAGCTCAAATCTGTCTATGACCCTACTTGTGGGTCTGGCTCGTTGCTTCTGCGTGTAGCTAAATATGTCAAAGAAGTCGGTATGTTCTATGGCCAAGAGATGAACCCCACTACTTATAACCTCGCTAGAATGAATATGATCTTGCATGATGTAAACTTTTCTAGATTTGATATAAGACAGGAAGATACGATTGAACACCCTCAGCATCTGCAATTTCGCTTTGAGGCAATAGTAGCAAATCCCCCTTTTAGCCAAGAATGGTCAGCAAACCCCTTACACTTGCAAGAAGACCGCTTTAGTCAGTATGGCAAGCTTGCACCAAAAAGCTACGAGGACTTCGCCTTTGTCCAGCATATGATCTACCAGCTGGATGACAACGGTGCAATGGCCGTTGTCATGCCACATGGTGTGCTGTTTCGTGGTGCGGCCGAGGGGCATATCCGTGAATTTTTGATCAAAGAAAAGAACTATCTAGACGCAGTTATTGGGTTGCCGAAAAACCTATTCTTTGGCACCTCAATCCCTGCAAGTATCTTGGTGTTCAAGAAGTGCCGCGAGCACCCTGAAGACATTTTGTTCATTGACGCCTCGCAGCATTTTGAAAAAGGCAAAAACCAAAACCACCTCCGCCCTGAAGACATAGATAAAATTATAGAGACGTACACCGAGCGCAAAGAGATAGATAAATATAGCCATGTCGCTAGCCTCGCAGAAGTGGCCGAAAACGACTACAACCTTAATATTCCGCGCTACGTCGACACTTTTGAGGAAGAAGAACCAATCGATCTGGCAGAAGTTTCTGGCGAGATAAAAAAGATTGATGCCGATATGATTGAGACTGATAAAAAGATAGCAGCCTACTGCAAGGAGCTCGGCATAGCCTCGCCGTTCGGGGGAGCAAGATGAATTCTGGGGACAGCTGGACTTGTCCTCATTGTAATCAACCTACAACAATAACCACACCGAACATTGATAGCATTTGTCACTTTGTAGGTATCGACGATGCCAGAATTAAGGGTGGTTCTGAGATTGGTTATCGTGGCACCGTGATAGCCTGCCCGAATATAAGCTGCAAGGAGCTATCCTTTTCGCTACAGTTAAAAAATAGTTACATGCAATACGGGAGAAAGTACGAATGCGAGGATGTTCTTAAAAGTTGGCAACTTTTGCCAGACTCAAAAGCAAAACCACAGCCATCGTATATACCTAAGCAAATCACTCAAGACTACACGGAAGCCTGCCGCATTAAAGACTTGAGCCCAAAGGCATCAGCTACTCTTGCACGTCGGTGCTTACAGGGAATGATTAGGGATTTTTGGAATATCAACGTTAAATCCGGGAAACTCTCCGATGAAATCACTGAACTTGAGGATAAGCTAACCCAGAATGAATGGGATGCAATTGATGCTGTGCGCTCAGTCGGCAATATCGGTGCGCATATGGAAAAGGATGTGAACCTTATTATTGATGTAGAACCAGAGGAGGCCGAACTACTAATTCAACTGATTGAAGACATGTTCCAGGATTGGTATGTAGTACGTCACGACCGTGAGGTGAGGCAAAAAAAATTGGTTGCTCTTGCCAAGGCTAAGCAGGAAGCCAGAAAGAAAAAATGATAAAATTTATTGCTCTAGAAAAAATTATTGATAGGTTGCAACTGATACTCAGAGTTAATAACCATAACAAAAGAATTGTAAATAAAAACAGTCCGAACTACGGAACGCAAAATATAGCAGATACAATCATCAATAAGACGGGATTAACTCACAAATCATTAGATGATATTAGAAAGCTGGACATCATCAATATTGCGCCTAGAGAATATAAAGTTAAAGCAACACATTCTGATGGTACAAAAGACAATCAATTTAAAGGTCATTGGTATGGTTGGCAGATTATTGGGGGCACTAAGGCGGTTTGGACCCCATTTGGCAAGAAGAACTCGATAAACTTGGGGCAAAGCCAATTTAGCGAAATTTCTGTTTGGGTTAGAGAGCAAAGCGACGATCAGGATGTCGATAGAAATGTATATTCATCAATCGGTGTTGAGGTCCAAAAATGAACCTGTTTGCCGACGTAAATATTAGTATCTCAGCTTCTTCGGTTGCTTGGTATGGAGCGATTCTTGCATCCTTAACTACGCTCAAGGTCCTGAAAGACCTGTGGCACGACAGGAGCAGAGTAAAAATTGAGTGGCTGTTTGACATGTCAATGACAGGAGAGACAAAAAAATACTTGCTAATCAAGATTATTAATAAAGGCCGCAGACCCGTAAAGATTACACATGTCGCCACTAAGGAATATGGACAAACTAGGGTTGGTTTACTCGGTCATAGTTTTACAAACGAAAAGAGTCGTATCCTAACTGAAGAAGAACCATCAACTGATTATCCAGTAGTGCAGGGTGATATTTCTCAAAAATCTCTTTGGTACATAGTGGTATACGATGCAAGAGGTAAGGAATATAGAAAATACAACTCAGAGTCGACCTCGTTGTTAATGCGTATTTACTGGCACATGCTCAAACCAAAGAGCAACAAAAGGGTGGATAAGAAGTGAGCTCGCTAACTTTAAACAAAAAAATACCGAGGTTACGGTTTCGGGGGTTCAGTGATGAGTGGATCGCAATTGGTCTGAAAGACGTTGGTGGCAAAGGTCAATACGGCCTTGGCGTTGCGGCGAAGAACTTTGATGGTGTTAATAAATACTTGCGGATAACTGACATTGACGAAGAAACTCGCAAAATTGATTCGGATAATCTAACATCGCCGAGCGGAGTTTTGGAGGATGGCTACCTGTTGAAGCCTGGTGATATAGTTTTTACTAGAACTGGGGCAAGTACAGGAAAAACATATCTTTATGATATTAACGATGGTCGGCTATACTTCGCAGGGTTCTTGATCCGTTTTCGACTTAAGAGGGCAACCCCATATTTTGTTTATGCACAAACACTGCGCAGACAGTATGATACTTGGGTTGTGCGCATGTCGGCGCGCTCTGGGCAACCTGGTATAAATGCAGAGGAGTATGGAAATTTCATCTTCTATGCACCAGGCCTGACAGAGCAAAAGAAAATTGCGGGGTTTTTGGGGGTAGTGGATGATAAGATTTCTTCCCTTAAGAGTAAAAAATCTGCCTTAGAAAAATACAAAAAAGGCGCCATGCAACAAATCTTCTCCCAAAAAATCCGCTTCAAACCTGAAAACGGAAAAGACTATCCTGGATGGCAAGAGAAGAAACTTGGTGAGGTTTGTGTAATTAAATCTGGTAGCTCAAAAAGTATGCACATAGATGAATCTGGTGATAATGTCATTGTTGACATGGGTGCAATTTCTTCCGTCGGGAGGTTAATTGAATCCAAACGAACTAAGTTTCAAGGTGATTATCTCTCACCAAGAGACCTTGTTATGGCTAAAGACGATATTGGTGGTGGCAACATTATCGGCAAAGTCGTATGTATCCCGAGTGAAAACAAGTATGTACTTGGAGACCACGTGTACAGAATTACTCCGCGACGAGTACTAACAAAATATCTTTACTACGTAGTAAATAGTTGGTCCATCAACCGTAGCTTTCGAGCAAAAGCAAACGGAACAGCTCAAATCGGAATAACCAATGGTACGGTAAATAACCAATTAGTTGATATACCCGCTATTGGAGAACAGCAAAAAATCGCAGATTTTCTGACTTCTTTGGATGATAAGATTAACCTGACAGAAAGGAAGCTGGAGAAAGCCAAGCTATTCAAAAAAGCCCTCCTCCAGCAAATGTTTGTATAGATTATGATAATCAAAAACATTACCATAAAAAACCTTAGGTGCTTTAAAGAAATGCCAGTAGAACTTGCGGTGCCAGATGGGACTAATGGTAGTGGTTTAACCGTGCTTATCGGTGAAAACGGTAATGGCAAAACAACCATTCTCGAAGCAATTAATTACCTCACTCAAAGTAGGTATGCTACTGAAAATAAACTAGAGATTAACGATTTTAATGATTTCAACGAACCCATTGAAGTGACCGCAAATACTTCAAGCTTAAATTGCAATTCATCCATTGATTTCTACAAGGACTGGCATTTTAAGGTGAATGGAATAAGTTTCTCTGCGAAGAGTAGAACCACGAAAGAGCGAGGTAGGTTACTTTCTTCTGCCTATGAAATAAAAAATAGGTTTATACCCGAGAGTAACTACATTAAGGTGAATGGTGATGCGGATAAGGAAGTAGATTCACGAGACTTATCATTCAGCAATGGTCAAATACAAGACGATGACGTTAATATATTTTACTTTGACAAGAACAGAACAAGGCAAATAAGCACAGGAAATTATAAGACTACGCTCGAAAGAATATTGGAAGATCTAAACTGGCGGTTTGTGAAAGGGATCGATAGTACTAATGAAGTAGAATTACTTAAAAATATATCGGGCGCATTCTTCAAACAAGTGGACACAATAATTGGAGCAAGTCCTGGAAAAAAACTGGGTGAAGAAATGAGTGAATTCTTTAATAACAACGAGTACAAGAATTTGAGAATTGATTTGCTAAATCTGTTGCACCCATTTACCGGTGCACTATTTGCCCTAAGAGATGAAGCTACATTAAGCCAGAAGACTGTGGGAAGTCTAGGCTCTGGAGTGGAAATGATTCTAACCATACTTTTGCTCCGCATTATCTCAAGTGCCTCAAAGGGTACGATTGTTTACCTTATCGACGAGCCCGAAATGCACCTACACCCAAAAGCACAAGAGAAATTAGTCGAATTACTGATGACTGAGTCGAAGAATAAGCAGGTCGTAATATCTACACACTCTCCCTATATTTTTAAAGGGTTGTTCTCTGCGAGAGCAAGTCTGCTAGTATGCGGACGGGTTGGTACAGAGGTTGTAATCAGTAATGCCAAAGATTCGTCTTGGGGACTTTTTGGAAAAAACAGTCCAACTTGGGGTGAAATAAACTACTTTGCGTACGGTCTACCTACTATAGAGTTCCATAATGAACTTTATGGTTTCTTGCAAGCAAAAGCCATTGATGTAGATGATAAGAATGAGAAGTGTAAGAATTTTGATAAGTATTTAAACGGTCACGGGGTTCCTGTCGATCTTGATTGGATACATGAATATGCATCTCGTGCGGACGAAAAGTATAATGTAACGTTGCAAACTTACATTCGTCACTCAATTCATCATCCAGAGAATGAAAAAAACAAGACTATTACACCAGAGCAACTAAGAGAATCTACATTAAAACTAATTGATATTTTGGAAAGTCTGAAATGACCACACAATCTGAGCAAACACTAGAACAAAACTTGATAAAACAGTTGCAAGGCATGGAGTACGAAGTCGTCAAAATCCCTGACGAGACAGCACTGCTCGCTAACCTAAAATCTCAGCTAGAGAAGCACAACAAGGATAAGCTCAACGGCGTAGCACTAACTAACAATGAATTTGAAAGAGTACTGAACCATCTGAACAAAGGCGGAGTCTTTGACCGCGCCAAGTTTTTGCGCGACAAAATGCACTTACAAAGAGATGACGGCACAAATGCCTATATCGAATTTATCAACAGCCACGAATGGTGCCAAAACCAATTCCAGGTGACTAACCAGATCACCAACACCGGTACTTACAAAAACCGCTACGATGTGACGCTGCTAATTAACGGCCTGCCATTGGTGCAAATAGAGCTAAAGCGTCGAGGGCTAGAGATGAAAGAGGCCTTTAACCAAGTCCAGCGCTACCACAAACACAGCTACAGCGCCGGACAGGGGCTGTTCCAATATATCCAGATATTCGTGATCAGCAACGGCGTAAACACCAAATATTATGCCAACAACCGCAGCCAATCGTTCAAATTCACCTACTTCTGGGCAGACAAAGACAACCGCAACATCACCAAACTGCAGGACTTTGCAAAGACCTTCCTCGACAAATGCCATATAGCCAAAATGATAACCAAATATACGGTAATCAACGAAACCAGCAAGGCCCTGATGGTGCTTCGCCCATACCAATACTACGCCGTAGAAGCCATCATCGACAGAGTCAAAAACAACGGCAAGAAAAACGGCTATATCTGGCACACTACTGGCTCCGGCAAGACACTAACATCTTTTAAGGCCAGCCAGATACTTATGGACGTGCCAGAGGTGCACAAAGTGGTTTTTGTAGTAGACAGAAACGACCTAGACTACAAAACCATCGCCGAATTTAACGCATATAAAGCCGAGAGCGTAGACGCTACCGACAACACTAAGAATTTGGTTAAACAATTCCGTGATGACAGCAACAAGCTAATAGTCACAACCATCCAAAAGCTTAATAACGCCATAACCCGCGAGCACCACGAAAAAGACATGGCGAAATTAAAAGACAAAAAGATAGTATTCATTTTTGACGAGTGCCACCGCAGCCAGTTTGGCGAGACACATAAGCGCATCACCGAATTCTTCACCAACACCCAACTGATCGGCTTCACCGGCACACCAATATTTAAAGAAAACCTAGTCGGCAACGCTCTCGGCAAACGCACTACCAAAGACCTGTTCGACAAACAACTGCACAGCTACGTCATAACAGATGCAATCAAAGACGAAAACGTTCTTAAATTTTCCGTCGAATATGTCGGGCGCTACCGCTTAAAAAACACTGCTAACGAAATTGATGTAGAGGTTGAAGGCATTGACCATAAAGAACTGATGGAATCCGGCCAACGCCTTGGCAAAATTGTGGACTACATAATTGCTAATCATGACCGCAAAACGCACTCTCGCGACTTTAACGCCATTTTTTGCGTCAGCAACATAGATGTGCTGAGCAAGTACTACGACTTGTTCAAGCAAAAAGACCACAAGCTAAAAATCGCTACGATATTTAGCTATGCCGCCAACGAAGAAGATAAAGAAGCAAACGGCATGCTCTCTGACGACAATGGCTTGCAACTGTCGCTCGGGAACATCAACAAACACGCTAGAGACAGACTGGAAAGCTACATAGAGGACTATAACAAGCTGTTTGGCACCAAGTTTACTACCCGTGACACGCAAAGTTTTTACAACTACTACAGAGACATCGGCAAGCGTGTTCAAAAACGCGAGATCGACATTTTGCTGGTGGTGAATATGTTCTTGACTGGTTTTGATGCGCCGTGGCTAAACACGATGTATGTTGATAAGAACTTGCGCTACCACGGGTTGATACAAGCGTACTCGCGCACAAACCGCATCTTGAACGAGGTAAAATCACAAGGCAATGTAGTAGTTTTTAGAAATCTGCGTAAGGCAACAAACGATGCCGTACGGTTATTTGCAAATAAAAACGCCGAAGAGACCATATTCAGTTTGCCTTATGACGATTACATAAAACAGTTTAACGATGCGCTCAATGAGCTCAGAAGGCTGACGCCGACACCACCTGATGTTGATTTGTTGTATGGCGAGGAGCAAGAGCTAGAGTTTGTAACAAAATTCCGCGAGCTAATGCGAATACGAAACATCTTGGTGACATATGCTGATTTTAAGTTTGACGATACCGGTATTAACGCACAAACATTTGACGACTTCCGTAGCAAGTATTTGGACATCTACGACAAGGTACATAGTGAAACGGTAATGGAAAAGGTGTCGATACTTGAAGACGTAGACTTTGAGCTAGAGCTAATAAAACGAGATGTTATAAACGTTAACTTCATCGTGCATTTGTTGGCGCAAATGGTCGACGCATCGGACGACCAAAAAGAGAAACTCAGGAAAAACATCTTTCAGATCATGTCTACAGAACACGAATTGCGAAGTAAACGTGAGCTGATAGAGAAGTTTATAGATCAAAATATCCCAGAACTAGAGAACTCAGACAATGTCGAGCAAGCATTTGAAGATTTTTGGGATGCCGAGAAAGATGCTGCTCTAGAAAAACTGGTGCGGGATGAAGGCCTAGATAAAGAGAAATTTATTAAGTTAGTGGAGGATTTTGTTTGGTCTGAGCGAAAACCACGCCGTGACGCTATAGTACAAACAATGCAAAATCAGCCCAAGATTCTCGAACGTGAACCGCTGATCAATAGAGTGATGAGGAAATTCAACCAATTCATCGCGACATTTATAGAGGGTGTTTAGCTGGTGGAGAAGGACTAAGAAATGAAAAACTATTACAAAGTTATGCTGGGCAGAGGGAGTCAATTTGCTGACGACGCAAAGGCAAATGGTTATTTCAGCGCAGGGTTTCTACGTGATATAGATCTAACCAACAAATTTCATGAAAACTGGCGTGAATTTAATAAAGTAATGATTTCACTATGGCTCAAACAGAATCCCGACAAAACACGTATTGGGGCTGGGCTTGCTTGTGGTCAACTCTGGACTTCTATGTATGGCATAAAAGTCGGGGACATAGTTCTCAGCCCGACAGGCCAGGGGAGTGGCAGTCTAATGGTCGGCGAGGTTCTAGGAGATTATGAGTTCTATAAAGATAACGATCTACAGCATAGACGTAAAATAGACTGGTTCACCACAATTAATCGCGACCAAATGAGTGAGGCTCTTAAACATTCGTCTGGAGGTATAACCACCGTAATTGATCTTACGAAATATCGTGAAGAACTAGAGTTATTAATAGAGCACCCAGGCGTACAAATAAAAACCAATGACGACACAATCGAAGACCCCTCTGTGTTCGCCTTAGAGAAGCATCTAGAAGACTTTCTGGTTCATAACTGGGCGCATACTGATCTAGGCAAAAAATATGACATATTTACACTAGATGGAGAAGTCGTAGGGCAGCAATACCCTTCAGACACCGGACCAATAGATATACTCGCTGTACGTAAAGATAAAAAAGAAATTTTAGTTATTGAGCTAAAGCGAGGACGGATTAGCGACGTAGTAGTCGGTCAAATCCAACGTTATATGGGCTACGTAAAAGATGAATTAGCTGAGAAAGAGCAAAAGGTTAGCGGTATTATCATAGGCCTAGAGGACGACCTAAGACTACGAAGGGCTCTAAGTGTCACTCAAAACATTAAGTTTATGACATACGAAGTGAAGTTTAAGCTCAATAATAAATGACTGTTACAAATAACCGATGAGGGTTCCAGAGGACTGTCCTCTAACAGATGTAGATTTTGTGAATTAAGAATCAAACAAGCGCCCATCGGTAGAGAAGCAAACGCAAAAAACTAAAATGCCAACTCGCAAACACCCGAGTTCCAAATTACACGATTTTCCAGACAATGTACTATCCCTTAAAGAGTACTGGTTCCCATATTTCAGCGACGTACTAAAAAATCAGTGAAGACGATATTATTGTAGGGCACTCATCAGGTGTTTACCGATCCTAGATCTCGAGATGGTGTCATTCTAGACCTTATATATAATATCTAGAACTTCCGAGCCTTTTTACGTCCTGCTCAGGACGAACCAGTTTGAAGATTATATAGATGGGTTATGAATAAAGGCTACATAGAAAATATAGTCCCTGATGAATTTAAAACAAGGGGTATCTATACCCCAGCCAAAAAAGTTCGAACGACCTCCGTTTGCGGAGAGCCAGACCAAACAGAGAAAAGCCAGACCTCTTTTTAAGTGCAACCTGTCAGAGACTAAACCCAATAAGCGTATAGAACTCGAGAATCGTATAGAACTCAAGAATTTTACAAATTTGAAATTAGTAGTATAATATAAATATGACAGGTTTGTCGACTGGTTATCCGTACGCTGAAGAAATTTTGAGGCATGTTGAGCTTGGGATTAGCAACACACCTTACGCATGGCACGGTACATCAACTGAAGCCATTATTCATCTTGCTAAAACTGGTTGTATGCCAGTGAGCGGCAGCTTTAATAATAAATTTTTTTATGCGCCAGAATATATGAAACCAGGTGAACAGCGTTCTTGCGCAGCGATGTATGCAAATCATAATGCAGATAAGCTCCGAGCGCTTGCGCGACTTTCGTTTGTACCTTTGGACATGGAAGAATTTATGCATGTTCTTATGGATCTTGGGCCAGGAGATAGTGTAAATAGATTTATTGGAAAAGAGATTAATCCGATAGGAGAAGACCCAGCTGAAGTTTTGAAAATTCTGAGGGAAGAAATCGGTAGAACAACTAATTCAGATGGCCAGGGAGTAGCGATGGGAACAATTATTGGAATCGATGCGCAGATTGCACAAGATTATGTAGAAGAGTTTGGTTACGATGATCATGTTGCCATAACTTTCCCAGAAGGCACCAGCTTACCCATTAAATACATTACTGGTATTGAACCACAGACGGCAGTTGACCTAGAGATGATATTGCAAC
>Ga0163144_10002361_pt1 | contig 43704 bp, 38 predicted proteins | sample OliLak19BULKMAT1_FD_123175 | JGI IMG/M metagenome (GOLD analysis project Ga0163144, IMG submission 123175) | Freshwater microbial mat bacterial communities from Lake Vanda, McMurdo Dry Valleys, Antarctica - Oligotrophic Lake LV.19.BULKMAT1 | ecosystem: Environmental > Aquatic > Freshwater >...
AATTGGGGGGAACTTTGGGAATTCACCGCTTCCGCCGTAGGCGGAAAGGGTTTTGAAAAAATTGACAGCGCGATTTTGGCTCCCGCAAAATCGCTCCGCTTTCTTAATTCCGAACAAGTTTCGTTTGGTGGACCCGACTGGATTCGAACCAGCGACATCTTGTATGCAAAACAAGCGCTCTGCCAACTGAGCTACGGGCCCAATGGAAATGCCGGCGCCTCGAATGACATTTCTATCATTCAAAGTACCGGCGTTTCCAAACGTTCGTGACTACGAAGAACTACTAGGCAATAGTGTACATAGTAGATATATATTTGCAAGTAAAATCGAGTGCCGAGAACAAAAAATGGGGAAAAGTATTCATTACAAAATACTTTTACCAAGTACTTCAGTCGTCGCTATCGCATGCGCTTTTCCTCGAGTGTATTGTGGTAGTTTTTTGCACTTCTATGAGCCTCATGATTTGCAAGTAAAATTCCCCTTTCATGCTCCGCCACGAAAGAAGATCGGCCTAAAATAGCGCGTGGCATATGTTTTTCTGTTTTAACAACGGCGACAACTGGAATTTCAATACCTGCATCACGCAATACTCTTTCGGCAGTTCTTTTATGAAGTGCTCCTCCGTCTACAACAATTAGTTTTGGTAGTGGCCATTCATTATGACCTAGTCGCCTCTCAAGGATTTCAGCGAGCGATGCCAGATCATCAGAACCCCCAGGGGAACGGATTTTAAATTTTCTGTAAGCAGATAGAGCGGGCTCGCTATCAATAATAACGACCATTACTCCCACAGGACTCGAGCCCGAAATATGCGCAACATCGTAACCTTCAATACGAAATTCGATGTCGCGCGTTAGAGCTTCTCTTTTTAGTAATGAGACATCATTGATATGTTGCAATGAAAATATTTGTCTCTTAAAAATACTGGCTTCTTCAAATTTTAGTCGTTGTGCACAGTCATTCATTTTTTGAGTAAGAACATTGATCAACTCTTTCTTTTTGCCCTTGAAAAAAAGTTCAATGTGCTGGATGGTTTGCATGTACATTCCTTGCGCTTCTTTTGTAGACGTATCAGGCACGAGACCAAGTTGCGTATAGAAGCGTTCATTCATAGTGTCAGTACTTTTTCGATCACGAAATGGAAATATTTTTCGAATAATTCGTAGTGCTTCAACAAGTGAACCTCCATAAGGAAAAGGTCCGAAAGTTTTTGCAATTTCAAAAGGCAGTTCATGCTTCTTTTTTAATTCCCTCTCACGCACCGTAAATATCCTAGGAAAATCTTCTTTTGTGATAACAACATAGTTATATGATTTGCTATCTTTCGATGAAGTGTTGAATTCTGGTTGGTACTGTTTAATGAGATTGCTTTCTAATATGAGCGCTTCTAGAACAGAATCACAAATTCTCCAGTCAATAGTATCCGCCTGTATCAACATGAGCTGAATTTTTGGCCCGCGCGTCGACATGATATTTTGCATAAAATAACTTTTTACTCGATCGCGCAAACTCGTAGCTTTACCAATGTAGATTATTTCATTTCCACGTTTAAAAAAATATACTCCCGGTGTTTGAGGAATTTCTAAATGTATTAAATCTTTCTTATCCATAGATGAGTTAAAATTATTTGTCGTATACCGTAAAATGTTCTATTTTATTTACCTATTATGCCAAAAAATTTCTAAAAAAGTCGTGCGATGTCGTGGTATGTCACAATCAACATGAGCAATATAAGCAAAATAAAACCTGTTGCATTCACGATATTTGCAATTTTCGGTTTGATAGGTTTTCGAATTATCGTTTCGATTACAACAAAAAGAATTCGCCCACCATCCAGTGCGGGAAATGGAACAAGATTAATGATAGCGAGATTGATTGATATAAATGCAGATAGTGTAAGTATGTAGATGAAACCTATTTTTGAAGCGTCTCCAACGATACCAACAAGACCCACAGGACCAGTAAGTGATGTAATGGATGCATCACCTCGAAACGCGTCAGAGATCAGCAAACCAAAACCTCGTACTGTTTGATCAGCTAAATGAACAGTAAGTTTAAGCCCTTCGATCAGAGCTGTATGAACAGGAAGTTTCAAAATACCTAGCTCACTCATGGAGATTCCTATCGCTGCTCTATCGGGAATAATTCCTTCTGCGGGTATGAGTTCAAATGTTTCTGTCGCGCCTCCGGTTTCGACAGTTACAAAAAGAGAATCGTATGTATTCTGGGGAATATAAGAAATAATAGAGTCAAAACTTATTGTTTCAAGCGATATGCCGTTCTTTGATACATCCCGTATTATACTCCCTGCAAGCATTCCAGCCTTATCTGCTGGAGACCCCGGTGTAATAGCAGTTACATATACGGAGATATCTGACAATTCAATACCTCCTGGTGCTTGAGATACAGGTGTCGGCACACCAGAAATGTAGCCCACTGAAAGTAGCAACCAGGCAAAAATAAGATTGAAAAGAATTCCTGCTAATAAGACAGAGATCTGCGTAAGTTTGGATCTACTTGTAAGACTGCGTGAAGCATCAGGGCCGTTAAGCGAATCATCCGAGGGATTTTCTCCATGAATAGCTACGTATCCCCCAAATGGAATAGAATTGAGTTTATATGTTGTTTCCCCAATCTTTTTTTTCCATATCGTAGGTGGAAAACCTAGAGCAAATTCGTCCACTCGTACTTTTGCTTGTTTTGCCAAAAGAAAATGCCCAAGCTCATGAACAAAAATAAGAATTCCAAGAATAAGGGTTAATGCGACTACGGACATACTATACTTTCAAGACCTCAGTTTCTTTTGCGGTAAATAATGCATCAAGTCTTTCCATAACTTTGTCTACTTTTTTTTGAACTGTAGCTTTCGTTGTGTCGCGTTCGTCTGAATTTATGGATTTTGTTTTTTCTGCATTTTCAATTTCCTTAACAATATCTTGACGTTCTTTTCGAACTGAAACACGTGCTTGTTCAAGCTTGTCTTTTAGCACTTTGACTAGTTTGACTCGAGTTTCTTCCGTGAGTTGAGGTATGCTGATTCGAATTCCCCCATCATTCACTGAAACACCAAAAGGAAGCCCCGACGTTTGGAGACTTTTTTCAATTGCATGAATGTGACTTTTATCCCACGGAACGACTCGAAGTGTTCGTGCATCTTCAAGAGAAATTGAAGCTATATTTTTGAGTGGTTGCTGGGACCCAAAACTCTCAACACGAATACTATCCAATAATGCAGGTGTAGCACGACCCGTTGAGATTTGGGAAAATTCCTTTTCGAGCCAAAATGTAGAAAGCTCTAGTTTATGATCTAGTGATGAAATGTCGAAACTCATGATTTGTAGTATATCAGAAATATATTTTAAATTCTATAGAGAGAAGTTTCCACAGAAATAGTCGTAAAGCTGTTTGACTGAAGTGCCTGACTTTCGAGAAAGATAAAGTGTCGTTAGAATATGATTTCGAAGCTGGAGACTTTTGCTGTACGGTCGAATACATTCAAGCATTTCGATGAAGTTTTCTCGAGCATTTTCATTTTTTTCATCTCCACATTTTTCTACAAGAGAGCGACGCCTTGCTGTCGGAGTGGGAATAGTGAGCCAGCTGTTCAGCCAGACATTTTTTTCAGACAAATCAAGAGAATTCAATGAAATAACTGTCATTCGAGAAAGTATTGTTGATAAAAGCATAGCGTGAAAAGGAACTACCAAAATGCATGCATCTTGTAGAGTACGATCTTCTATAGTTTTCAGTAAGGCGTGCTGAGCGTCATGAGTTAGGGCATCACAATAAATCACACTAACTCGTTTATTTTTATGTTTCATTTGAAATAGACCCTGAAATTCACGTACATTATCGATCGTCATATGCTCGAACGAAGATGAATTTGTGTCATACTCTGATTTATTTAGAATATCAATAAGCTTTAGAAAATCTTTTTTTTGACCTCGAAATAAAAGTGAACCTGCAATGAGATTATCTCCGGAAGTAAAAAGTTTTTCAAATACAGTCATGATATCAAGGCTATCTTTTCGATATGATAGTTTTTTTATATGTATCGAGATGTGAAAGTGCGATTCCTGTTCCCTTCACAACACAAAAGAGAGGCTCATTTGCAACGCGAGCCCGAACGCCAGTTGCGCGATACATCAGATCAGTTAGATTTCGAAGCTGAGAGGATCCACCCGTCATGGTGATACCATTGTCAATGATGTCAGATGCGAGTTCTGGGGGTGTTTCCTGAAGAACATCTTTCACCGCCTTTGTCATATTTTTAAGCTCTGCATCGATTGCTCTTACTACTTCATTTGTTGTAATTTGTATCGTACGTGGAAGACCAGTTACATAGTCACGACCTTTTATGGACATCTCAAGTTGTTCTTCGAGAGGAATAGCACCGCCAATAGTTATCTTTATCCGTTCCGCCGTCTTTTCACCTATCGCAAGGTTGCATGTTCTTTTAATATAGTCTGTAATGGCAGAATCTATTTTATTGCCTGCGAATTTTACACTCTTACATGCGACGATCCCACCCAGAGCAATAACTGCAACATCTGTTGTTCCACCTCCTATATCTACGATCATATGTCCCTGAGGTTCGTTAATGGGTATGCCAGCACCAATAGCTGCAAGAATTGGTTCCTTTACTACGAAAGCATGTTTTGCACCTGCATTAAGTGCTGCTTCAATCACGGCACGTCGTTCAGTAGAAGTAACACCAGCTGGCACAGAAATCATTACATCAGGTTTAAAAAATGAATAGGAGCCAAGTGATTTTCGAATATAATAGCGAAGCATTGCTTCCGTTACACGATGATCAGCTATTACTCCGTCACGGAGTGGCTGATAAGCAATAATGCTTTCTGGTGTTCGACCGATCATTTCTTTCGCCTCAAGACCAATTGCTAGGATCGAATTGTCTGATTCTGAGATTGCAACAACTGAGGGTTCGTTAAGTACTATCCCTCGCCCCGGAACAAATACAAGCGTATTTGCTGTTCCAAGATCTATTCCGATTTTTGGTGAAAAAAAACCCATATGCTGGAGAGTATATCACAAATAAATTTCAGTGATACAGGATATTTGCTTTTTTATCTTTTGCGTGCGATTCTTAAATTTGACACAAAGACACAAGTCTAACTTTTCTTTCACCCGTAAAATTATCACTATGCAAAATGAAAAAAAAGTGCCTCTTCGAGTGGATAGTAAACTGCACGAGAGAATAATTCCACCAGAAAATGAGCATGTTTCAGATATTACATCCAAGCGGCACACTTTCGTCACAATGTCTGCCATTTTAGCCATTCTAGTTTTTTTTATTTGGGAACTGTTTTGGAATGACTCGCAGATAATCGCAATATGCTGGGCTGGAATTCAAGAATTGTGGCAAGAAGTATTAGCTGAATTGAGACAATTGCTCTAGAAGTCTCTAAATATAAGTTTTTTGCTCATTTGGTGGAAATGATTATATTTTTTGTAAAGAGCCTCAAGCGAGGCTCTTTCATTTTATATCACTATGTGTATAATTCTCTCATGAGTACAAATACACAAAAACTAGGTAGACTCATTCGTGAACTTCGAAAGAGACACGATATGACACAAGGGGAATTTGCACAAGCTCTCAACACCTCGCAAAGCGCTGTAGCTCGCATGGAAAAAGGAGGACAGAATTTTAGTACAAATGAACTATTAAAAATAAGTGAGGTGCTAGGGACGAAACTTATCAATATTGCAAAGCAGGATGATTTTATTGTTTACGGTGGACAAAAATTGTCTGGTTCCGTAAAAACGAATCCATCAAAAAATGGTGCCACTGGCCTTTTTGCGGCCTCACTTCTAAATAAAGGAACGACGATACTTCATAACATACCACGAATAGAGGAGATCAATAGAATGATTGAAATTTATTCGAGCATTGGTGTCTCAGTTCGTTGGATCGGAGACAAAAGTGTTGAGATAAAAGTACCCAAAACATTTAGTTTTGATGATATCGACGTAGCTTCGGCGCGAAAAGTTCGATCCAGCCTCATGATGATTGGTGCATTGGTTCACCATTCTTATGGTTTTTCACTGCCTCATGCGGGTGGATGCAATATGGGAGAACGCATTGTATCAGCCCATCACTTCGGCCTAAAAGAATTTGGCATAACTATTGAAACAGAGGCAAAATCATATGTTGTTCATCATAGTGGTTTAAATTCAGCTGATATTACACTTTACGAAGCATCCGACACAGCTACCGAGAATCTTTTGATTTGTGCAAGTGGTATTGAAGGAACAACGACTCTTCATTTTGCGCAACAAAACTATATGGTTATGGATGTTTGTTATTTCTTGGAAAAGCTTGGCGTTCGATTTGAAGGACTCGGATCGCATACTTTGAAAGTTACAGGTGTTTCAAATATTCGTGTAAATGTTGAATACACAAACAGTGAAGATCCGATTGAATCAATGATGTTTATTTCTGCTGGTATTGTTACTCAATCCGAAATTTTGATACAGGGAGCTCCTATCGACTATTTACGTCTTGAACTTTTGAAACTTAAGCACATGGGATTACTTTATAAAATTGAAAATTCTACGTATGCTGCAAACGGAAAAACGGCATTAGTAGATATCACGATATATCCATCCAAACTCATTGCTCTTTCTGAAAAGATTCATGCTCTTCCCTATCCTGGGATCAATTCTGACAATTTACCGTTTTTTGTACCAATAGCAACTCAGACAGAAGGGATAACTCTTATCCACGATTGGATGTGGGAAAATCGAGCCATTTATTTTACAGAATTAAATCGACTTGGTGCGAACATTCGTCTCGCTGACCCACATCGAGTTTATATCGAAGGAAAAACTCAACTTTTTGGTTCTCAGATTGTTTGCCCACCAGCACTCCGTCCATCCATGATGATCCTTGTAGCTATGCTCGGAGCAGAAGGTCGATCAACATTGAGGAATGTGTATTCTATCAAAAGAGGATATGAAAATATTGTTGAACGGCTCAATAGTCTCGGCGCGAACATTACAATTGATACTGGGCTATAATGTGTATTGCGTATGTATATACTCGACGTAATTCCAATTGCAAAAAACGTAGGCGCCTCCACGCTTTCGTACTTCAGTACAAAAAAAATTCAAGCTGGTGCAATGGTGACAATACCTGTTCGCTCTTCTAAGATTTCTGCGCTCGTAATTTCAGTACATGATGTTCGAGATCGTAAAAGTGAGCTAAAGTCAGCATCATTTCAGCTCAAATCTATAATAAGCCACGACGGATATACTTCTCTTCCTGAGTGGTATATAGATGCGATTGGAGCGACAATGATAAGTTGTGTTACTCCGGCAGGCATGTTGATAGCATCATTAACTGCAAAGCCACTTTTAGATCGACTGCTATCACATGTCACAAAAACAGCTCGTCCAGCCACAAGAACTGCCGATCAATCAAATTTAAAAAGTGAACGATTTGCATTTGCTCGTAGCCTGAGAGAACGGTTAGCCTATTACAAGACATACATTCGACAAGAATTTGCATTTGGTCGCTCCGTTATTGTCGTCTGTCCGACGCTTCGGATGATTTCAATTTTGCATACACTTTTATACCGAGGAATTGAGAATCGCGTAGTTATTCTTCATTCTAGTTTAACAAAAAAACAGCACGATGAAGCATTTTCACTTATCGAAAAGAGTGGCCCTCCTCTCGTTATTCTCATGACGCCTTCGTATATTGGGCTACCTCGTAACGATATTGGAACAATCCTCGTAGAAGAAGAACATTCACCATTTTACTATCGTGACAATCGCCCACGACTTGACACAAGATCATTTCTTGAAAATGTAGCTATTGCTTTGGGGGCAAGATTGATATTTGCTGACACGTGTCTTCGAATTTCGACAGTATGGCGAGCCGAACATGGTGAGCTTCGTGAGCTTCAACCACTATCATTGCGACTTGGCTATACGGCGTCGCTTCAGATTGTTGACATGAGAAAAAATTCTCAAAAAAATAAGATAAGCTTTCAAGAAAGTTCCGCCTCTGAAAATATGTCTTCTATTGCATGTCAGGATACTCATAAAATAAAAAAAGCTTATTCCCTCTTTTCTCCGGAGCTCATGAGAGCCATCAGTCAATCAAGGATTCAGAATAAAAAGATATGTCTCCTTACGACGCGCACAGGATATGCTCCGTTAACAATTTGCAATGATTGTTCCACTGTTTTGCGTTGTCCGTCTTGTGATATACCGCTTATTTTGCATCAAGGGAAAAAGGATACTCGGACATATCTCTGTCATAGATGTCAGTACTCCTCACCTTCCAGTAATGAATGTCAAGAGTGTGGTAGCTGGCGTCTTTCGCTGGTGGGGACGGGTATCGAACGCATAGCCGAGGAGCTCCGTGCAACCTCTCCGTCTACTAACATCTATACAGTTTCACAAGAAGCAACTCCACGCTCTAAAGATATTGATCTCGTTCTCAAGAATTTTTACAGTGATCCGCATGGACTCTTGCTTGGAACATCAAAACTTATTCCTTATATTGATACGACTATTGACATTGTGGGTGTCGTGTCATTTGATTCACTTCTTGCCCTTCCGCATTATACGATTGGTGAAAATGTTCTTGGATCATGTATTCATCTTTTAGATAATGTTCAAAATGCATTAATCATTCAGACTCGATATCCAGACGATGTTATTCTAAAAACACTTGCATCACGGCGGTTGCGTGAATATATCGATGGTGAACTTCGAGATCGACAAAGTTTTGGCTATCCTCCAAGCATGACACTCATTCGTATTTCTGTAATCACAACAAAAGAATCAAAAGAAGAAAAATTGAGAATGCTGTATGAACTTTTTGGTTCATATGATCCAGACATGTATCTCGGACCATCTAAAGATAAACAAAAAAAGACATTGTATACACTCATGAGAATCTCTCCTGACGCATGGCGACGTGAAGTCAAAAATCACACCGAATCTCATCTTGTTAATTCTCTACGATCTCTCTCTATGAGTTACGAAATTGAAATAAATCCACCACATATTGTGTAGTTTTCTAACGCTATGAATACGCCAGAACAACAACTACAAACTTGGGTCGAGATCAATGAAAAATGTCTTGTGAGTAATGTGAATTTTATTCGCTCATGTACCACGAGCTCAACGCTGATTGCGCCATGCGTTAAATCAAATGCATACGGCCATGGCCTCGTACCAATTTCAAAAATCTTAGTGAGTGCGGACGTAGACTGGCTTTGTGTTAACGCACTTTTTGAGGCAGAGCAACTCCGAGACGCTGACATTTCTTGTCCAATATTGATCATGGGCGGAATTCCTCGAGGACATTTAAAAAGAGCTATAGAACTTAATTGTCGTTTTATAGTGTTCTCGCGAGAAATTCTAGAAGAAGCAGTGGAAGCTACACAGAAGTTGGATAAAAACGCATATTTTCATCTCAAAATTGAAACGGGCCTGAATCGTTTAGGGGTGGAAATTGACGAAGCAGTTCGTCTTGTCCGATATGCATCTCAGTTCTCACGACTTAAAGGAGAAGGAGCCTATATGCATTTTGCAAATCTTGAAGACAACGCTGATCATTCCTATGCGCGCAAGCAACTTGATTACTTTCAAGAAACCCTTCGTGTGCTTGAGAAAAATGGTTTTAAACCTTCTATCACTCACGCGGCAAGTTCCGCTGCTCTGATGCTTTTGCACTCTTCACATTTCACAATGATTCGACCTGGAATATCTGTCTATGGACTTTGGCCCTCTGATTTTACCCGAGCAAGCGTACTACATCAGTATGGCTTGCTAGACGATCCTCTTTCCCCGGTATTAAGATGGAAAACTCGAATTGTACAAGTAAAAAAAATCGCACGCGGTGCTTATGTTGGTTATGGTTGTACATACCGAACCGACCGAGCGACTACAATCGCTGTCGTGCCTGTTGGATATTTTGAAGGATATGATCGTATGCTTTCAAATAAAGGTCATGTTTTGATTCGAGGAGAAAAGGCTCCGATATTAGGTCGCGTATGTATGAATATGACGATTGTGGATGTTACAAATATTTCAAATGTTTCAGTACATGATGAAGTAGTTCTCATAGGTAATTCAGGCAATTATCAAATACATGCTGACCTTTTAGCGACATTAACCCAAACGATTAACTATCACGTGGTGACGAGAATACCCGATGGACCTCTTGCAAATATTCCACGTATAATTTTATGAAAATCTATTTCGACAAAGACATAAGACGCCTCACGACGTTGGGGGCTAACGTTAGAGCTCAAAGACTTATTATTCTAGAGTCATATGACGAAGTTCAGGATGTTGTAAATCTTTTAAATTTAAAACCAGATGAAACGTGGATGATACTTGGATTTGGAAGTAATGTTCTTTTTATCAAAGACTATGAAGGAACGATCGTTCACATACAGTGCGAATCACATATTGAAATCCTAGAGAGAACGCACGACATCGTATCAAAAGATGCAGAAACTCAGACACTTGCAAGTTTAGAAATATCAGAAGTCGAAGCGTATGCACCCACAAGTTTACAAGTACAGATATCGGCCAATACATCGTGGGCATATTTTGTCGCATATTGTATGAGAAACGATCTTGTGGGGCTGGAAAATCTCGCGAGTATACCAGGATCTGTTGGTGGAGCTGTCATACAAAATATTGGTGCCTATGGTCGCGAACAGAATGAAAATTTTGTGAATGTGAAGGCTACACATCTTAAAACAGGCGAAACAAAAATTTTTGAAAAAAATGAATGTGATTTTGGCTATAGAGCAAGCATCTTTAAAAATGATTCTTCTTGGCTTATTATTAGTGCAACGTATGAACTTCAAAAAAATAATGCTTTATATAATCCCCTCGTGACGTATGAAAGTCTTTCACGATATTTACATGAATACGATATTATAAATCCAAATGCTCACGATGTCTACAATGCGATTGTTGCAATTCGTGCAAGTAAACTTCCTGCTCCAGAGCTTCTTGGAAATGCCGGTAGTTTTTTTAAAAATCCTTATATTACACCTGAACAAGCGAACTTTATTCGAGCAATTGATGAACAAGCACCCCTACGTTTACAAGACGACAAATGGCGAATTCCTGCTAGTTGGTTAATAGAACAAGCTGGTTGGAAGGGTAAGAGAGTAGGTGTTGTAGGTATGCATGATCAACAAGCACTCGTTCTGGTAAACTATGGTGGCGCAACTGGACGGGCACTTTTTGAGCACGCATTACGTGTTCAAAAAGACGTTCAAGATAAATTTCATATTCTTATCGAACCCGAAGTTACTATTATAATTTAATTTTTATGATTCAGATTCCTGATACAACAATAAGATCACTTGTCGAAGGTATTAATGATGCGGAACTGAAAGGAAAGATAGATGAGATTATTTCGCATATTTCATATTCTTCGAGAGAAATCATTCGCAATGAGAATACTAGAGGAGTTATTTTTATTGCTTACAAAGGTCCATCATTGGATGGCCATGATTTTATTGATACAGCGCTTGATAATGGCGCAACGTGTATTATTGCTGAGCATATTACAAAAGCTCAAGAGAAAAGGGCTATATGCACCGTACTTGTATCAGATTCAGTAATAGCAAAAGCACAGATTGCTTGTAATGCGTTTGGAAATCCATCTCATGAGATTTCGCTCATTGGAGTCACGGGAACAAATGGCAAAACTACAGTCACGACCCTTCTTACTCAAGCTCTGGAACACCTCGGCGCAAAAACTGGTCTCATAGGGACGGTTGATATTCGTTACGCGGATACGATCTTACCCAATTCTCAAACAACACCTGACACTCTTTACATTAATATGCATCTTAGGAATATGATTTCTTATGGATGTACACATTGTTGTATAGAAGTTAGCTCTCATAGTATCGACCAACGTCGTATCGAAGGTCTCGTTTTCACGGGTGGTGTTTTTACTAATATAACACGCGATCATTTAGATTATCACAGAACATTTGATCATTATTTGCTCACAAAGAAAAGATTTTTTGACAACCTTTTACCATCGAGTTTCGCTTTATCAAATTCAGATGACGAATCTGGTATTATAATGCTTGATCATACCAAAGCTGGCCGTTATACGTATGGACTCTTAGACCAAGATGGTAATCAGAGCGGATATGATGATGATCAAACATTGTTGGGTCAGCATTTTTTTGGAAAAATTATTTCGAATTCATTTCATGGTCTCACTATGAACATTGATGCAACAACTGTTGAATCTAAGCTCATCGGACGATTCAACGCATATAATCTTTTGGCAGTATTTAGCACACTTTCACTTCTTGGTTTTGATAATGAAGAGATTGGTTTTGCTCTGGAAAAATGTAAACCAGCTCGAGGTAGATTCGAGAGCTATTTAATTGCTGGACGCGTCGGCATCGTCGATTATGCTCATACACCAGATGCTTTATTGAATGTACTTAAAACACTTCACGAAATTCGCGGAGAAAATCAACGTATTATCACAATTGTAGGCGCAGGTGGAGATCGTGATCAGGGGAAACGACCACTCATGGGGGCTATAGCTGAGAAATATAGCGATCTGGTAATCATTACATCTGACAATCCACGATCAGAAAATCCATTGGATATAATTCACGACATACAGCAAGGTTTTTCTGGTAGCGAATCAGACTCACTTTTGATCATAGAAAACCGTGCAGATGCTATTTTGCAAGCAGTTCTACGTTCTCAACATGGTGATATCATTCTCTGTGCTGGAAAAGGCCATGAAAACTATCAGGAAATTGAAAATGTAAAATATCCTTTTGATGATTTAGAAATTCTTCGAAATAGTTTCCAGTCGCTTACTCATTAATTGTTCTTTTTTATTCATATATTAATTTATATTTTAAAAATTAATTTTATTCGTAATAAATCTCACTTAAATGCATTATTTTAAAGACAAAAAAATTACAGTTATGGGACTTGGACTTCTAGGTCGAAGTGTCGCAGACATTCAATATCTTGTGAAGCACGGCGCAATCGTCACTGTGACAGATTTAAAAAATAAGGATCAGCTTCAAAACTCTATCGATCGATTGCGTGATCTGGACGTCGTCTATCATCTGGCTGGACACAGATACGAAGATTTTGAAAATTGTGATCTTGTGTTGAAGTCAGCCGGAATATCACTTTCAAATCCTTATATTTTGCATGCAAAAAAAAATAATATAAGGGTAGCGATGGATGAAGAACTATTTATGGAATTAAAAGATCCATCTATTGTGACAGTTGGTGTCACGGGGACTCGCGGGAAAACAACGACGACGTATATGATTTCTCATATCCTCAAACATTGCGGAAAAATTGTTTATGACGGAGGAAATATAGATAACACTGCTACGCTTCCCCTTCTTGATATCGTTAAAAAAGATGAAATCGTAGTTTTAGAGCTTTCTTCATGGCAACTTCAAGGATTTCATGAATCTAGAATAAGTCCAAATATTGCAATTATAACAAATTTCTATCCCGATCATCTCAACTATTATGATTCGCTCGAGCAATATTGGTTTGATAAAACTGCAATATATCAATATCAAAATCCCGCCTCATATGATATATGTATTGCGTCTGCGTCTTTAAAAGAGCTCATTAAGGATGCGCCCTGTAAGCCAATTTTTATTTCATTAGATACGCAACATAGTCAACTTTTACCTGAGCTTTATACTCCAGGAATTCATACGAAAGAAAATGCCATTCTTGCTTTTTGTGTTGCTCAAGAACTTGGTTGCCAGAATGAGAAAATAGGAGAAGCATTAGCAAAATTTAAAGGTCCTCATGGCAGACTAGAACATTTACAAGATTACGTGGGGCGTATTGTTTATAATGACAATTCTTCGACGACCCCCGATGCAACTCTTATGGCACTCAATGCCCTAGAAGGACCCATAGTATTGCTCGTTGGTGGAACAGCAAAAGTGTCAGATTATCAAAAATTGGCAAATGTAATAAACGAGCGATCAATCCGGATTTGTGCTTTGCAAGAAAAAGATACTCATTTACTTACTCAACTTGTAAATCCCGCACTTATTTCTTGGTGTGATAATCCAAGTGATTGGATCGACAACGCATTTGGACTATCGAAAGCAGGTGATACAATATTACTATCACCAGCTTTTGCATCATTTGGCGCATTTTTTGCAAATGTATATGAGCGAGAAGGTCGTTTTTTGGAAGATCTAAAGCGCTACATATAGTTAGTCGAAAATACAAAAATATTTCGCATTCGTATCTGAAACAATATAAACATTCATAAATATATGACATTCGACACAGCAAAAAATATTCATTTCATAGGCATAGGAGGCATCGGCATGTCAGCGCTTGCGCGAAGAGCACTTGCACACGGAGCTCGTGTTACAGGATCAGACTCACACACAAGCGACATTACAGAATCACTCAAAAAACTTGGTGCGCAAATTTTTAATATTCAACAAGCCGATAATGTTCCCAGGGATTGTGATTTTGTTGTTATTACAAAAGCCATTGCACAAGATAATCCAGAGCTTAAAAACATAATCAAGCGCAAACTTCCACATCAGTACTACTCAGAAGTATTAGGAGACATTTCGAAAGCTCATACAACGATAGCGGTAACAGGGACACATGGAAAAACTACTACAACAGCTATGATCTCTCACGTAATGGAGAGTTGTGGAAAAGATCCATCCTCCATTATTGGTTCACTTTTAGTTGGCCAAAAGTCAAATTATCGATCGGGTTCATCTAAATATTTTGTCGTGGAGGGATGTGAATTTAAAAAATCATTTCTCGACCTACACCCTTCTATTCTTGTTATAACAAATATAGAAGCGGATCACATGGATTATTACAAAAATATTGATGAACTGTACGAGGCATTTCATGAAATTGTCTCACGCATACCACTTGATGGTGTTTTAATCTATCGCGGTAATGAAAAAGGAATTCAAAAAATTCTAGAGAAATACAAAGGCAAACATATTGATGCTTGTCAGTACGATGAATTAATCCCCGAACTTTGTATCATAGGAAAGCATAATAAAAAAAATGCGAGCTACGCTTTTGCTGTTGCAAAGTTTTGTCAATGCAATGAAGAAGACGCGCTGTTAGCATTGAAAAATTTTCTCGGTGTTGAACGACGTATGCAGATTCTGAAAAATGAAAATGACGAAGCGGTGATCGTAGACGACTATGCACACCATCCCTCCGAGATCGAAGCAATACATCATGCTCTGCGCACAGAATACCCTGACAAAAGATTACGAGTACTATTTCATCCCCACCTTTATTCGCGAACAAAATATTTTTTTAATGAATTTGTAAATGCACTGAGCCATTTTGATGATATTTCTTTATTGCCAATTTTTCCTGCTCGCGAAACATTTGATTCATCAATTTCTTCAGAAATGATAGTTGCAGAATTGCTCAGAAAAAATGTACAAGCTCGTGTACTCATGAGCCTAGAAGATGCATATCACTTTTATTCTGAAAATCTTAGGATAGACGATATTTTCATATCACTTGGTGCTGGTGACCAGTATCTCGTAGCAAACCGTCTAGCACAAAGATAATCATTGGGTCTGGCGGACTTTCAAGATAGATAGTTGCGCGCTACAAGTCTTCATGATAGACTTTCTCCACTTATGGCAGACAATATCATTCTGACAAAGAATAAAAACGAAAGTGACGCAAGTCTTTTGCGACGTTTTTCTAGACGAATGAAAGCGACCGGTATTATGCGCGAGGTACGTGCACGCCGATACTTTTCACGTGACGATTCTGACTACAAGCGAAAAACATCGGCTCTCGCTCGTCTCGAATCTGCAAAACGCTATAGTAAGCTTTTCAAGTTAGGAAAAACTGATCCATCATAATGCAGTTGCTTGAGTTTCCATTTCTTTCAATACAGCGCTCCACACAAGGCAAGATTCCAGACTTGCCTTTTGTGCGTGTAAAAGAACGAATTCTAGGTAAGAAATATAATTTATCTATTGCGTTTGTGGGAAGAACGGAAAGTTCACGTCTTCATCTTGAATATTCAAAAAAACATGGACCCGCGAATACACTAGCATTTCCCCTTTCACACAACGAAGGTGAAATAGTCATGTCTCTCGAAACCATTCGTCGTTTCGCTTCGAACTACAAATTCACGTACTCAGAATTTATAGTGTATCTTCTAATTCACTCGATGGTTCATCTCAAAGGCTATGAACATAGTGATGAAATGGAGACTCTCGAACAGAAGTATAGAAAAGAATTCAATCTACCACCAATTCAGACATAGATACAGCTGACCATTCAAATTTCACTGCAGAACCAATTCAATCATTGCTCGTTCTGCTAATTCACACATAGCTATTTTGCACCCTACTCATGACGTGTCTTGCATGCTAATATATATGACATGGCACAGTTTCTCGTAGGTATTGATATAGGCACACACACGACAAGAGTTGTTGTTGCAGAACCCGGCCCAACACCGGAGCATGCACCTACAATTCTCGGAACGGGTATGAGCGAAACCTCTGGTGTCCGTCATGGTTACGTTACAAATCTTCATGAAGCCACAAAGAGTATTCGCCTTGCAATACGCGACGCTGAAGAACATGCAAAAGTTCGAATTAAAAAAGCCTATGTTTCGATTGGTGGTATTAGCCTGTCGTCCGACACAATCTCCTCCTCCACGATAATCTCCAAAGCTGACGGTGAAATTACTGATCGTGATGTAGAGCTTGTACTTGCTGACGCCGAGCAAAGTATGCTGAAAAATTCGAAAAATAGACGGATTATCTATTCAACGGCAGTGAGTTATAAAATTGATGGCAAAGATGTACTTGGCCACCCGCTCGGTATGGCTGGAGTAAAGCTAGAAGCCTCTGTGCTATTTATCACATGTCTTGTTCATCATTTCGAAGATCTTATGCATGCAGTGATCGATGCAGGTGTTGATGTTATTGATGTAATTCCGTCTGTTATTGCCCAAAGTAATGCCGTATTATCTCAAAGACAAAAAATAGTAGGCTGTCTCTTGGTGGATATTGGAGCAGAAACAGTATCGATGGCTGTTTTCGAAAATGATCTTCCATTGTCGCTTGAAGTTTTTCAAATAGGTTCGACTGATATTACTCATGATATTGCTTTAGGTTTTCAAATTCCACTTGAGCATGCAGAAAAAGTAAAACGAGGTGCGCACGATAGTAATCTGCCACAAGACAAACTTGATGACATTATTTTTAAAAGACTTTCAGATATTTTTGAGCTCATCAGTCTTCATTTAAAAAAAATCGGAAGAAATGGACTACTTCCAGCGGGAGCAGTTATAACTGGAGGTGGATCTTCACTCACATCTCTCGAGGCATTCTCAAAGCAAACACTACGGCTACCCTCTACGGTGATCAATGTGCGTCACGTACAAAGCCTCAACAAACATCGAATATTTGACTCCTCTTGGTTTATTGCTTATGGTCTCACTTTCATAGAAACACATCACGACAACCATAGGCCTTCGTCCCGAATTGTAGCTTCACAAGGATTCAGGGGAATAAAGACATTTTTAAATAACTTTTTGCCCTAAAGACTTTCATATGATATGATTGCCGTATATTAACGTCTGTCGTCTCATCGAGACAATACTGTTATGCCAAAAGTAAATCCTGAAATTGAAAGCTTCGCACGAATAAAGGTTATTGGAGTGGGTGGATCTGGAAAAAATGCTCTAAATCACATGATAAATTCGGGGGTCACAGGTGTTGAATTTATTTGTTTAAATACAGACACGCAAGATCTTCATCATTCAAAAGCTGAAAAGAAAATTCATATTGGGAAAAACCTCACCAAAGGTCTTGGATCGGGTATGAATCCAGATGTTGGACGTCAAGCAGCAGAAGAAACACAAGCTGAAATTCAAGAAGCGGTAAAGGGTGCTGATATGGTTTTTATTGCTTGTGGAATGGGAGGAGGTACGGGAACCGGCGCATCGCCTATCGTTGCTCGCGCAGCTCGAGAACAAGGTATTCTTACTGTTGCTGTTGTCACACGACCTTTTCAATTTGAGGGTGAACAGCGATCACGAATTGCCGTAAAGGGTATTGAGGCGCTCGAGAAAGAAGTAGATGCTATGATTGTAATTCCAAATGAAAGACTGAGTTCTATCGTAGACGAGGATACGCGAGTATATGACGCCTTTGCAATGGCTGACAATGTTCTTATGCAAGCAGTTGTTGGTATTTCCGAACTCATTACCACTCCCGGAATAATCAACATAGACTTCGCGGATATTCGAGCCATTATGAAAGATGCGGGGAGTGCATTTATGGGTATCGGCATAGCATCCGGTGATCGTCGAGCGGAAGAAGCTTCGCTCACTGCAATCAATTCTCCCCTTTTAGACATGGAAATTGCTGGAGCAAAAGGTGTTCTTTTTGCTATTTCTGGAGGAGACGATTTGCGAATGCATGAAGTTCAAGAAGCAGCAAAAATCATTACAGAATCTGTTGATAAAGACGCGAAAGTTATCTTTGGAACAATTCGCGACGAAACACTCGACAAGGGTGAGATAAAGGTTACCGTCATTGCAACAGGATTTAATGTTGCAAATCAAAAGAGATCACGTTTTATGAACGATATTGCACCTCTTAGCCGAGAAGAGTTGCCGATAATTTCTCGGACACGTAGTGTTTTTCAAAAAGCAAAAGAAGACATTTCAAATCGTGAGGCACAACAACAAATGACTTCCGTATCAATTTCAAAGAGAGACTCTCGTGACAATGACGATGTTTTTGGAGAACGAGGCATTCGAGAAAACAAAGACACTCGCGCAGAAGAAAGCAACGGTAGCGACAATATGAAAGATCGTGAAAATTCAATGCAAGATAGTGCTTCCAACTCATCCAACGATTCAACAGACAGTGATGACGACTGGAGCGCGGTACCTGCTTTTCTCAGACGATCATCGGGACGAAAGTAGCATGTCAATATTCTAGAAATTCTAAAATCTTTTTAGAATTTCTAGCTCATAAATTATCGACATACACTCAAATTATAAATTTCAATGTAACATTTCTATGTACGATCTCATAATAATAGGTGGTGGACCAGCTGGTTGTGCAGGTGCAGTTTACTCTGCTCGAAAACAACTCAAGACACTTCTGATCACTGACGCATTCGCGGGCCAATCGCATGTGTCTGAAAAAATTTTTAATTGGATTGGAACTTCTGAGATTTCGGGCGAAGAACTTTCAAAGTCTTTAGAAAAACATGTTCGCTATTATGAAGGTGACGTATTAAAAATAATAACAGGACATCGTGTTACTTCTCTTGTGCAAAATAAAGATACAAAGCTTTTTAGTATCAAAACAAGTAAAGATGAGCATTTTGAAACAAAGACAGTACTAATCACATCTGGCTCTGCACGTCGAAAGCTTGATATTGCAGGCGCTCAAAAATTTGAAAATAAGGGCGTTGTATATTGCGCATCATGCGACGGACCACTTTTCTCAGGGCAAGACGTTGCTGTGATAGGTGGTGGTAACGCTGGTTTTGAAACAGCCGCACAACTTTTAGCTTACACAAAATCCGTGACGCTCATTCACAGAAGTGCGGACTTTCGCGCAGATGAGATTACAGTAAAAAAAGTATTAGCTCGTGAAGACATGAAAGCACTAACCAATACTGAGCCGATAGAAATATATGGCGAAAGATTTGTAAAGAGTCTCAAAGTAAAAGACAAAGTAGCCAACATTGAAATTTTACTCAACGTAACAGGTATTTTTGTTGAGATTGGACAAATTCCAAATGTTGATTTTACAGGGAAACTTATCTCTCAAGATGATTTTGGACGTTATAAAGTTGATCCCCTTCGTCTGCGAACGAAAGTTAGCGGTATTTGGGCGGCTGGCGACGTTACAAATGGTCTTTTTCATCAAAACAATATCGCAGCTGGAGATGCCGTGAAAGCCGTAGAAGATATTTATCTCTATTTGCATACTGAGGCGTAGTAAAAGTTTGTAAAGTTTTTGGTTTATTTACTTGGAAATGGGCCAAGTTCTTTATTAGAACATACATCAAATTAATCGATACGTCAATACTCAGCGAGTTCGAGCTCTTGTAGTAAGCTATGAAGTTCTTGGGGGCTCTTTGCTTCACAATAGATGCGTACAAGCGGCTCAGTATTTGACTGACGGATATGAAGCCACCACTCCTTTGTACTTACATGGAAACCATCTATTCTCGACACGACGCATGACGGTTTCTGACGAACTTTCTCTGCTATATCCCCTACAAGTTTATGATAACGTTCATCCGTCATGTCGTGTAGGATCAATTTTTTCATAGTTAGTTTCGGTATCGTGTCGACGAGCTCAGAAATTGACTTATCCTGTGATCGCAAGAGATTTATGATATGAACAATGCCTACCAAACTGTCTCTTCCATAATGAACCTGCGGGTCAATCGTACTTCCGCTTCCCTCTCCACCAAATATTGCTTCATGAGTTTTCATAGTTTGCACTACATTTCGCTCTCCGACAGCGCTTCTCAAAACAATCAATGCACTATCTTTTACCGCTTCGTCTATCATTCGGCTTGTCGAAAGATTCACAACGATCGTACCTTTTGTATTTTGTTGCTTCAGCGATCTTGCAATGAGGGGCAAGAGGAATTCCTCTGAAAGAATTTCTCCATTTTCATCAATGAGAACAAGACGGTCCGCGTCAGGGTCCACGACGACACATAGATCATATTTCTTGCCATATAGTTGCTTTTTGGTCCATACAAGATTTTCTGGCTTTGGCTCTGGAGTGTGAGGAAAGTCCTCGCCCATCGAAGTAGCAAGATGAATGACAGAACAATTCAATTCTTCGAGTAACTGAGGAATAATGATCGAGCCCGAGCTATTACATGCATCGACGGCAATCGTGAGGTGTTTCCCTTTTTGCGCTAAAGCAACGATCCGATCAATATGCCGACGATACGCTTGGTCCCGCCAAGAAGTGTCTGTACCTTCACCTTGCTGAACAGTCGTCATGTCGACATTCAAATCGGTAGTACCACCACTGATCATAGCGTTCTCGTAGCTGTTCATGAGTTCAACTATGGCTTCTATATCTTGCTCTGAGATAAATTCCCCTTCAGCATTGAGAAGTTTCAATCCGTTGTATTCTGCAGGATTATGACTCGCAGTAATACAAATACCTGCATCAGCATGAAATTCTTCCACAGCAAGTTGTGTCGTAGGAAGTGGAGCTATATCAAGATCAAAAATTTGAATATTCAAATTTTTGCGGCTAAGATAGCTCGAATTTTTCAGACTTGTATAGTTTAAATTCTGGAGATTGGCGTATATTGCATCTCTGAAAGTTTTTCCTGTCTTTCTGGTGTCACGAGAGATAACAAGTTTTTTTACAGAAAAATGCTCACAGTGAGCTCGTGCAAAAGCCCCTGCAAGCTGTGGTGTTAGATCTGATGGAGCTAGTCCTCGTATTCCTGAGATTGAAACTTTAACTGACGATGGTATTTTCATAGTCCATTACATCTCTGAATTAAAAAATTCTTCAGCCCGCATGAGTTCTTCTGCTGTGTTGATACCGATCGCTTCTGATGCCTCTATAGGTACAGTCTCTATAAGAGACCCTTTTGCATCGAGAGATGCAACAACTGATGTGAGATAATATTCGCCTTGTGTATTTTCATTTGTACACTCTTTTAGTTCACGAAAAAGTACATCTGTTTTAAAACACATAAAAAGCGGATTTACTTCAAGACATTTTTTTTCATCATCATTGCAATCTCTATATTCTTGAATTTTATGAATGGAGCCGTCAGTATTACGAATGATTCTTCCCCATGATTGAAATGCATTTCGCCATCCTTCAAAATCTGGCACATAAACAGTTCCCATAACTAAATCAGCGCCTGTCGATTCAATTTTATCGGCTATCATATTCAATGAATTTAATTTCAAAAATGGGTGATCGCCAAGCAAAATCATGACGTAATCTGGATTCCGCTTTTGAATCTCTATTTCTGTACAAGCGACTGCGTGACCTGTGCCTAGTTGTTCTGTTTGTTCAACATAGGTGACGTCGTCTCCAAGTGTCTTTCTCACGAGACCACTCATATACCCCACGACGACAATAGGATCAAGAGGAGAATTAAATGTGTAGATGCTATCTAAGAGACACATAATAATAGGTCTTCCTAAAAATGGTACTAAAACTTTTGGTATATCAGCTTTCATTCGAGTTCCTTTCCCCGCTCCTAAAACTACAATTTGCATCTTATACATTGACATAGAAACATGCTATCACACTCTATTATTTGAATCTAGACTAAACTCAAACACTTTGAGTCCTATTATTCATGCCTAGATATCATGAGAAAAAACATCTTTTAAACAGAACATGAGAGATATGTTTGCTTTTTAAATATATATATATGTTTTACTAAAAAAGAGAGACTTACTTTGGTTCATCTACAATAAAAAATTGTGAATAAAATTACACAGAGTGCAAAGCACTCCACGGTAGCTCTATTCATACGAGTTACAACATTTTGTATACTGTTTGTTTCTGGATTGCTCTTGTTTCATTTGCGACACATCCTGTGGGATCTGCGAGGAATAGGAGTTTTGACTCTTGATCCCGACGTCATACTCCACTTCATTGCAGGAATGCTTATGTCAATCGCCATCAGCTCCATTTTAGGTGGTCACTTGAATTCTAGAATTCAAAGATTTACAGAAACTGTGAAGTATCTAACAAAAAGTACTGGCATAGCCACCGTAAGCGCGAGTTTGCTTGTGGCGATAGCATGGGAAATCTTTGAGTATACTCAAGCAAGTGTACCGAGTAATCTTTTAGTCACGACAGAACATAATGCAACATTTGCATTTAGGGGATGGCGAGAAGCAGCCAAAGATATTGCTGTCACTACACTAGGTGCATGTATCATGTATCTTGTTTTATGGCTCTCTGAAATGAGTGCCAATGTTTTTAGGAATGTATTACGTACATTCTCTATTACCGACATTGACCAAAAAAAATCAGTCAGTAAGTTTTTATAACTTTAGACTGACGTAAAAGTCCCCATGAGGGGATTTTTTATACTCAGTGATTATAATGAAATACGGCCATCTTATTTTCTTCTTCCGAGATAAATTCCTCCAATTATTACAACCAGGATTCCGATTATCCACCATAACCAGCTGAGATTTTTTTTATAATATTTACTTTCTCCAAGCGACAAATCTAATACTTCAGGTTGAGCTGTCTTTGTATCGTAAAAACTACTCATGGTTTCTATTTCCACAGCTTTTTTAATAAGTTCGTTGGAAGAATTAATTGTTTCTTGCGCTAATTCATAGTTATCCTCTGTTTGGGTCGGAGAATTTTCAAATATTATCTGGTTTTCATCTATAAGCTTCCCACAATGAGCTAATAGTTCAACAACGAGACCCGTTTGTAATCCAACAATACCATCGGAAGCAAGCTCAAGCTCTGTTTGGAGTGTTTTTACCGCCTGTGTAGTTGAAGGACCAAAATCTACGTCTATTGTTCCAACTAAATATTCATAATCAACTAGTACTTGTTGGAGATTGCGTACGTCTGTTCCCTTTGTATTTTCTTTGAGAATTCGATTATGGTTGTAGGACGATTCAATACATATTTTTTCTGTAGATGACGAAGTTGGAAGTATTGAAATTGCCAAGCTACTACCTGACGAATTTGAAGCTGAAGCCTGAGTGGCTGCAAATGAGGAGAATGATGTAGATGTAAATTCGCAGTAGCCACTACCTTCGCTACCTGTACCCACTTCACATGTTGTAAATAAACTCCAAGAGGCAGATTCCGGCGACTTGTGATGTACATTAAGCGTTCTGCCGTCGTAAGCTGATTCAACATAAATGTTAATAGTAACCGCTTTATTTGTAGTTAGATCAATTGAGGGGTGTCCTAACTCAAGATCGCCTAAAACGTCTTCACCAATTGCCGATGTTTGAGAAGACTGTAGCACTTCATCGAATTTGTATTCTGTAAAATCAATATAATGACCAGCGCTAAAAATAGTACCTGCGGGAATATTGACTATATCACTATCGGATGACAGAGCACGAATTGAAAAAATATACTCTACTCCAGTTGTTACTCTAAACCCGGATGAAGAACTATCAACGGGTACTAGTATGCCCGCTTGGGCAGCTTCATTTAAATCTGTCATATCATACCGATTTTGATTTGCATTCCATGAAATCTGGTTCAGAAATTCATCTCCTGCTAGAAATCCATATCCAAAACCATAAATGTATTGATGATTCTCAAATTTATCAACCGCATTTCTAAATCCGGACGTTGTTCCTCCATCCCATCCATATCCGTATCCATACCCGTATCCATACCCGTAACCCCAGCCAGTATCACCCGTTTGTCGTGCAAATTGAGCAAATACCACGGGACCAAAAATTGCAATAGTTAGTAACAAGGTAACAGCAGCAGCTAAAATTTGTGACTTATTAAAAATGATTTGCTTTTTTATAATTTTTATGAATTTTTTCATGTCTATCACTATCGAAGTATCTCAATGTTTTTTAAAATAAGCAAGAAAATATTGTGAATTCTATTGATCACCATGAACGATCTTCTCGTAAAACGTATACAATCTCAAAGTTTCACTGTCTTGAATTATTTCAATTCCTTCGATGTCTTGAATCCACTCGTAATTCAACCAATCAGCATCTTTGGCTATTGCGATATAAACAATGTTAAGTGATTGATCATGAAATAATTTATTCTCTCCTTTATAACGCATCCACTCTTCTACTTTTCGAGATGTATCACTATTGCTATTATCGTAGACGCCTTTGAATTCGGTAGCCGTACTTGTTATTACAGGACAAGTAAAAAATGCTTGTGCTGGACTTGCAATAATTTTATTATGCCAGGAATGGCTCATATACATATGCCAAGGTAAAAATAATATCTGTTCACCGTCGTTGCATTTAATTGTCTCCTCTGCAAGATACCAATCGGCGGGGTATTCAACCGCCTTTACTTGGCCCCAAAAGCCACCAAGCAAAAGAGGAGCTTGCATAACAATAACCACTCCGAAAAAGACGATGAAACTTTTTTTATAGTGATTCAATAATTCGATCTTTAGTATTGATCGAATTCCCATTGAGAAAAAAATGATATATACCATAACAATTACTGCTACCCACTTCTGCGTTTCCCGTAATCCTTTATATATTGTGACATGCTCAAACAGCCAGTGCGTAATTGAACGAAAATAAGATGTGCTAATTCCTGAGGCAAGGATTATTGATATAATAAAAATGAATCCGAGACCAACAGTAAGCCATTTTGTATCTTTTTTTCTTAAACCAACAATAAAACCGTAAATCAGTAACGGTGTAAGTATCATAAAGCTGCGACCCCAATTTTTCTCTAACGTAGTGAGATCTATATATCGGTATTGATCCTTTCCCCAAAAACCCGTCATTTGAAAAATATTACTTATAACATCACGATTAGAATCTCCTATGGTTCTAAATGCAAGAAAATCATAGTCTGATATTCCTGAAGATGTAAAATCTAAAGCTTGATCTTGGTAGATTATATTTACAAATAACCAGTTAATGTTTATAAGAAGGCATATTAAAAATGAAAGAAATATAAACTTACCAAATTCTTTGTAATATACAGTTCTCCATTTTTTAAAATACAAAATAAGAAAAAGAATAAATATGGTGCAAAAAAAGAATACAAATTGTGCAGCGAGCAAAATCCCTACACCAGAATATATACCGAAATATATGAGTTCTTTCTGCTTTCTTGTATCAAGATACCGCAACAAGCAACTCATAGAAAATAAAAACATACCGAAGGCAATAACAACACCTACTTGGCCAAACATTAGTCTGTCATAAATAAATGGATTGAACAAAGAAAACAACGAGATAGCAAACACGATATATCTGTCAGAACTAAAATATCGAGCAAGAGACCTTCCACCCAATAAAACGCTAAGAAGAATGACGACAAAAAAAATCTTCTCAACAAGAGCTGGAGAAAGGATATGCGAGAGTGTTTTCAGAATTATATTTATTACAAACCAACCATCTTTCCAATCAATATCAATATTTGGTCCAAAAACAAAATCGGTTAAGAGAATATATCCTGGTTTAAGAAACAAAGGAAATAGTATAAGTATAGCCACAAGTATATATGGAAAATATTCAATCGAAACCTGAGATATTTTTTTAAAAATTATATTAGATGTCTTCATTTCTTTTACAATTATATCTAACAATATAACTCAACAATAGTAATATACATATAAATGAAATTGATCTTCCAATAACAAACCAGCGTTGTGGAGAAAATATTATTGTCATGTCAAGATCATACGAACCATCATTATTTACAGTACACACAAATCTTTGAATGCAAAATTCATCAATATCAACAAACCATGCATTGAGAGAATCGTTCAAAACAACATGGGCTTCGTCGGAGATTCTACTTTGGTTATTAAATTGAAGTCGCCATTTATTATGATAACTTTCACTCATAGCAAGATAAAATGATGTCGTCGCACCTTCTATCCTTACCGTTTTTTTTACAGTACTTATATTTTCAAAAGTAACTCGTTTTGGTTGCGTCAATACAACGAGAGGTTGTCGAAGTAAAACATCAAATGATATATCCTCTGGTTTATGCATAACACCTAATTTACTATATATAGCTTTAATAGTTTCATTTGGAATATCTTTTCTCACCACATAGACGTTTTGCATTTTATGCTCTAATTTTAATGGATTCTCATATAGATTCGAGAGGTCTAAGTGTACAAGATATATAGCATCTATTTTATTTTCGGTGGTATAATAAAAATCATTTATATCTACTTTGTTTAAGATATCTTCCTTGCTTTTTTCATCTAAAAAATAAAGTCGGTCGAAGACGTGAATATACGAATTAAAGTTCTTTATCTCGTATATATATTTACTCACTTTATCTATTGAATCAATATTTTTTTCAAGAAGAGAAGGTAAAAATTGATCATTATTTTTTATAATAGATATATCATTATTGTAGATATCCGCTGGCACATAATCGTTATAATTTGATTCATATATATCTGAAAAATCAAAAATATATTTTACATTTAGCATACGTAACTTGTCGATTTCTAATGTGGTCAGTAAATTATACTGCAATGATTCTTTGAATTCGTGTGGTGGCACGTTATTGTCAATAAAGCTTTTTCTTGCGTATTTTGCAAAGCTATCATATCCACTATTATTAATAGGAAGCCCGCCCGATTCTCGAGTGGGAATATCTTGAAATGAATATTGTCCAAAAAAAGGATACGATAATACACGATATTGAGATGTGTCTTCGATCATAAAGTGATTGAAGTATTCAAATTTATTGCGTGCGACAGAAAAATCCACACTAGGATAGTTTTGTATATACATGTAGCCATTCACACTTATAAATATAGCGATTAACAGAATAATTAATTTGTCTCGAATAATATTTCTTGATAATAATATAATTGATATAATAAGAAAGAAAAAGAATATAGGACCCATATGCCCCACTTCTCTAAACATAGGAGCTAAAATACTTAGCGGATAAAAACTAAATACAAGTGATCCACGTAATGCTAAAAGAAAAAAAACAATCATCGCTACAACGAACAGCTGCGTACTCTTTGTTTCTTTTCTTTTATATAAAACTAGTATAACACCGAGGATTGACAAGCAAATAAAGCTAAGTAGTATATAATTGTTATAATATCTTTCGATTAACGTTCCGCTGGAAAACGACAACTTAACTATTGCAAAAATACTACTGTTTACGAGTTCGGCAAAAGTATTTTTAAGTGCTTGTGAACTTACCTGAGACACATTTGATGCTCCAGAAAAAAAGTTCATCAACCACACAAGATTTATAAGAACTGTTGCTAAGAATGGTGAAATCAATCCGATCCATGAAAATTTATCTTTATAAACTAAAAAATATAAAACTAAGACAATAAATCCATAAAAGAAGAACTGAATTTGCAATCCAATAAACGCCAGTAACAACGAAACAACAGCAATATCAATATATCTTTTATTGTATATATTTAGCAAAAAATATATTAAACCGACCAATATGGCATATGAAATTATATAATATATATGACCGGCAACAAGTTTGTAGAAAATGGCAGGATTAATAAAAGCAACAAGTCCACCTAAAAAAGCCAGGATCAAACCTCGATCTTTTAAAATTTTGTACACAAAGATTGAGCCGATAGAAAACGCAATAACAAGAATAAAAAATAGTATGTACTCAGGTTGTATAAAATAAAAAAGTAAAATGACAAGACGAAAAAAATAATCTGAGGCATAGCTTAAGGGTGAACCAATGCCAACAGAAGACCAGGAGGCACTATAGTTTGAAAAAAAACTTCCGATTTGATTTGAATAATAGGGAAACGTCCAATCCCAATAATTTCCAACACCTCCTATCATTGGAACAAAAAAAACACTGTAAAACGTAAAATAAAGAAAACTAGCATTGAATTTTCTTTCAATAAGCTTGCTCGATGTATTCTTTATAAAGCTTATTATCTTAGGCATGTTTGCTTCAGTGGCTTAGCTAAATTCATTTTTAATCACCTCTTTCCAATCATACTTTTTAATGAATTCTAGAGCCTTACGAGAGAGCGCCATTCGCCTATTACCATCGTCGAGATATACATTAATCATATCAGCAAACGAAGCTGTTGCCCCGATTTCGATCCATTCGATATTATCAGACCATATTGATTGAATTTCTTCAATTTTATGAGAGATAACTGATATTCCACTAGCCATTGCCTCCCCTATCACTATCCCCCAATTTTCCTGAAACGATGGGTAAACAAATAATTTAGATCCATTAAGTACTCGAAATTTTTCCTCTACGTCAAAAATAGGACCAAATAATGTTATATTCTGTTGCATATTATACTCTTCTATTATATTTTTCATCTTTTCTATAATCTCTTTGCCACCATCACCAATAATTGCAAGTTTTGCTTTGGGTCTCTTCTGACAAACCAATCGCCAAATATCTAACAGCTCAAAAGCACCTTTATTATAATTCAAACGCCCTACAAATACAGCCTCGTACATCGAGCCTTTTTCATGTTTATATTTTTTAACTATTGCAGTAATTTCACTGTAATCAACACCGCAATATACCGTAGATATTCTTGAAGAATCTATTTTTTTTATGACTTGCAATTTCTTTGTTGTTTGATCAGAAACTGCGAGTATCTTATTAGCAAACATCTTTATAAGAAGGCCTGAAATGAAAATATTCAACCAATAAACATAACGAATATATGCCGATGTACCACCCCTTTTGTCTTTCCAGGGATAATCGACAACCTGATGATATACTGCATACCATTGACATCCATTCAAGAATTTCATCCGAAGAGCGGGTAAAACATCATATAAATGTTCACACGAACTATATACGATTCCATTTTGAAAAAAATTTAAATCTTTTGGTAAATTAAAAAATGATTTTAGTGATATTATAAAATTTGACCAAATTCCACTATCAACGACGTAGTCAATGACATATCTCTTATGGTATGGCACCCCAAACTTTTCAGCAAGTAACACTCCGTTAGATGTTGTTAGTAAATACACTTTTTTCTTATCAGTGCATTTAATGACCTCAAAAAGCCGTATGTCCCCACCCGAGATAGAAATATTATTATTTGATTTAATAACACCGTTAAAAATAAAAAGTATGGGTTTCATATATTCATGAAATTTTAATCTTTCAGAACAAAGTTTACTTTTGCTAAATAATATCCAATTTTATATGGTACACCTTTTAAAATTAGCAGTATTATCGAACCAAGACTTTCCCAGAAAAGACCTCCAGCAAAAAGTCCTTTTCTAAAAACTTCTTTCTTTATCATAAGAACTGCATACCTAGAGTGATGTGCAGATATATTTGTTTGCCCCCAACGAAAAAATTTTCTCAAAAAATTCCATATACCACTTGGTTCAATATGAAGTATAGCATTAGAAAGAATAGAAATTCTTTTAGAAAATAATGACATTTCGTAATAAATAATTGCATGATCTCGATCTCCTACCGCAAGTACACTCTCGGGAATATGAGCCATCGCCTCTTTTAACAATGATGTTCTAAATAGGCGCGGTAGCATAACACCCGACAATGGATCAAGATCAGCGGCGCTATTAATGATCAAGCGGTCACAATGAAAAAGTTTCTCCAAAAAAGTAGTATGAGTGTATACGTTTTCCTCAAGTACTAACATATCATTACTTTTACTCATCTCATCGATAGATCGAGCTATCGTATCTGGGAACAAAATTTGATCACTATCCAGTAGCAATACATACTCTCCGTGCGCACGGGAGACTCCCTCAAACCTTGCCTTGAGTAAACCTTTTTCGACATCAATAAATACAGCGCCATATCGCTCGGAGGTATTCTTTGTTGAGTCTTTTGATTTACCATCTAAAACCAATATTTCAATATTTGTGTAAGTTTGCATTGAAACAGATTGCAAACATAAGCCTAAAGTTTCTGCGCTATTATAAGTTGGAATTGTAATGGTTACTAATGGTTGCTCCATTTTACTAATATTTAAAAATAGTATTGAAATTGTTTAGAAATGTATGTGTCGCATTATCAAATGTATATTGCTTACTATCTTCAAGCGCTTGTCGCCCTAACTGTTCGCGCAGCAATTCATCATTTGCTAATTTTTTTATGCCCTCACACAACCCTTGTATGGTTACCGGAGTAACCAGTCCAGTGAAATTGTGCAATGTAGAGTCCACTAACCCATTTGTATTATATACGACCGTTGGCAAACCCTGACTATGTTCTTCAGTTGCTACTATACACCACCCCTCTCGAACAGAGGCTAGTACACCAATGTCAGCAGATCTCATTAATTCCAGTTTTTCTTCTTTGCTTACATAGCCAATCACTTTTATTTTCTCTTTTGCTCGAGAATTATTAATATACTTTAATATCTTTTTGCCATATGAGCCCTCATTTGATCCAGCAACTACAAGTCGCAGTGAAGGAATTTCATCTTGCGCGAGCTCAAAAGCTTGTATGGCATGCAACGTTCTCTTCATGGCGCGTAATGCACCAAACACAAGCACTGTTATATTTTTGTTCTGACGAGCAGGTGGTTCTAAGGTAGTATCTAAATTATGAAATATCTTATTCATATATATACACTTTGATTCTACGCCATAGGAAAGTAAATCATTTTTACTACTTTCTGATACAACAAAAAATGGAGTCTTTAGCAATGCTACCAATATATAATATATAGGCTCCATCAAATAGCCAACAATATTAATGGGGAAGAAAATTTGATAAAACCAGATCTCTCTTTGTATATGATGGACTATTGAAACAACTTTTTTTCTCGGAAGCAATAATGGAGCAAAAAAAGGTACACCATTAATCTCATCAACGACAACATCGCTCGAGCGATATTTTCTTAAATAAATAATCCATGCTTTAATATACACGCTAAATTTTCCCCCGCTTCGAACAATATTATAACCAGAAACAATAACAGGTTTATTTCCTGAATTTTTATATTCTGACGTAATAAGTGTGACAGTGTGACCTTGTTGAGCAAGCGTTGTAAGCCCCATATCAGTCAGTAGTTCGGCACCCCCTGCTTCTGGGTGAAACTTGTCTTTCCAAGAAAACCAAACTATGTTCATATGTTTATTATTTAAATGTTAATCTCACTTTTAATAATATATAGTGGTCGCTTTCGGATTTCAATTTGGATATCAGCAATATACAGAGCTAAGATACCCATGCCCGAAAGTAAGATTCCCATCATAAACACCAGCCCGACTGAAACCATGTCTACTGCTGAAAAATTTAACCCCCACCCTGTCTTGAGAAAATATTTGTTAAGAATCAATATGATGCCCACCACTGAAGAAACCGATGTAAATATAAGTCCGAGATATCCTATAAACCTTAATGGAAACAAACTGTTTTTTATAAACGCGTTTTTTGCAAGTTGAACAAGTTTAGTAAAGCTATATTTTGCATCTCCTTCACGAACCCTTGAATCAAAATAGATATATGAGCGTTTAAATCCAAGCCAGTCAATGAGTCCTCGTGTCATTCTATTCCTTTCCTCAAACAAAACGAAAGCATTTAATACCTGTCTCGATACCAATCTAAAATCCGTCGAATATGGTGTAATATCAATATCACCCATCTTACTCATTATTGAGTAAAACACGTACGCACCTAATCTTTTCCACCACGACTCACCTTGGTGGCTTTTGCGAATAGCAACAACTATATCATCTCCACCTTGCCATCGTTTAATAAATTCAGGAATTAAATGTGGCGGATGCAGTAAATCAACATCCATTGTTATAGCAACATCACCTTTTGATTTATGCATTCCAGCAGATAGTGCAATCTCTTTACCAAAATTTCTAGAAAAATTAATGACTTTTATGTGAGAATATTGGGTGGAATATTGAGTCAATAATTTTTCAGTACCATCCGTACTTCCGTCATTAACAAATATAATTTCATAGGAAAAATTGGATTCATTATGCAATACCTTCTGTAGCTCATCCAAAAAAACTGGAATATTCTTAACCTCATTTAATACAGGTATTATTATGCTTATTTCATTCATAAGTTATCAATATTAATTGAGTAGCAGTTTTCACATTTTTTATACATAAGATTGTACTGAAGTATAGCAACAAATATATTTTAAATACATAGTGCTAGCTAACACACCACTGGATAAAACAAAAGCAAATGTTATATCAAAAATTGAATCATGATAGAAATGAAATAATATAATCTGCAAGACGACACCGCCAACAAGAAAATACAGAAACGATTTATTTTGCATAGCAATAAAATAACTAACAAACAATATAATTAAGGAAACAAAAAACATTGAAATCATGAACAAACCTAAATATGGTGCGATTGACAGATATTTTATTCCAAATAAAGTTCTGATAACGAGCTCTGGGAAAAGTGAAAAAACAAAAATAACAACAATTGAGATACCCGAAATGACAAGGAGTGGTGATTTTAAATAAGATTGTGTACTGTTTTCTCTAGAAGAATGAGCGGCTGAAACTACGGGGAGTAAAACGGTATGAAAGGACCCCACACCATAAACGAGAATTTTGCCTATAGTCGACAATGCAGCATATTGTCCAGCAGTATCAGGTAATAAATAATGCTTAGCAATAACAACATCTATATTCAAAAGAATAGCGAGGAACAGCACCGCAGTGAAAATTAAAAAAGTTGACGAATATACACCTGAAATATCAAGTAAATTATCCGATAATGATTGCGGTAATTCTTTCATTAACTTAGAAGCCCTGCGCGAGGCATAAAGATACGAAAAGGCAAAAGAGAAAAGAAGTGCCAACATAACGCCTCCAACTGAAAATCCTAGATATACAAAAAAAAGTGCCAAGATCAATTTTATAAGCGTCCCTAAAATATTTTGTAATGAAAATATATAAAAATTTTGTAGACCCTGAAGTATTCCAACACTTACTGATAGAACTAAAACTATTGGAAGTGTGAGGCTAAAGACACCCAATGAAATGTAGGAAACACCATTTAAATACTCTGATAACATCGGTATGCAGAATACAAAAAAAGACCAGGCCCCCAAACCTAGAAGGAGGGTGTATTTCTTAAATAAAGAAATTATTTTTTTTATAGCAGAAATTTCATTTTTCGCCTTAAAAGAAGATACCTGCTGTGCTATGAATGTCGTAATAGCTATCGCAGGAACATTTAAAATAACTAGAAGCCCGAGCAAAGCCGTAATTTCACCAAACGATGATACTGTAAGTGCTCGACCCATAGCAAATGTGAAAACATAGTTTAAAATATTAGCTATAAAAAATCCAACAAAAACAATACTGTTGGCAGAAAAATATCCTTTATGTGTACTATCATTTTTTACTAATGGAAACATAACGCATGTTAAACTTATCTTGTTCTTTGCTGTCAATCAAGATAAAAGGTACCTCTTTTAAGTCTCACGGCAGACGAACAATAAACTCAAGACAAAACTTTTTAATAATTCTTTTCGATCAATTGTTTCGTACATTCTATTAATACTACTGTTTTGGAGAAGCGAACCCTTCCGCAGGGCTAGCTGTTAGAGTATTATTTTAACACTTTTTGTGTTATCTGTCAATGGTGACCCCACGGAGAATCGAACTCCGATTTCCAGGATGAAAACCTGATGTCCTAACCGTTAGACGATGGGGCCAATGAGACGCATTTTAGCACGAACAAAAAATATTTCAAGAGTATTACTCTTACATCCCATAGAATATCAAATATACACTGTACACCTTATCTGTAAATGAATGTTGCGCGTCTTGTCTTTCATGGTACTATAATTTTTATTGTGCATTTAGCTCAGCTGGTAGAGCGCCACATTGACATTGTGGAGGTCACAGGTTCAAGTCCTGTATTGCACACCAGATGCAAAATAGAACTTAACGGCTTTTTCAAAAAAAAATCATCCATGCCACTATCATGAAAATCCTTTCTATTGAAACAAGTTGCGACGAAACGTCCTGTGCAATTATTTCGACTAAAAAAAGTGCATCGCGAAATGCTCTCGAAATCTCAGTCATGTCTCATATCATTCATTCACAAGCTAATCTTCATGAATCATTTGGAGGCATTTTTCCCAACCTAGCAAAAAGAGAACATGTAAAAAATATCATGCCTGTCATCTCTGAAGCACTCAAACAAGCTGAACTTTTGGAAATTTCTGAAATTTCACATGCAAAATGGGAATTCGACCACAGTTCGCACGATTTTCAAATTCAAGAAAATGAGAATTCTGCGGGATCACAAAAATACCATATTCGAGATGACGAACTACGTGATTCATGTAATGATTTTTTAAAAAAAACATTACAACCCGACATAGATCATATTGTAGTTACTTACGGCCCAGGACTTGAGCCAGCGCTTTGGGTGGGAATTCAAGTAGCAGAGATGTTGGGATCAACTTGGCAAATACCTGTTAGCGGAATAAATCACATGGAAGGACACATTGTTTCAGCATGGATACCTAAACTTCAGGATGGAATTCAGTATGATAAGCATATGGTGCTCGAGCCTGAGCTTTTCTTCCCTTCTCTGTCACTTCTCGTTTCTGGTGGGCACACGGAGCTTGTTGTATCGCAGAATATTGGCGATCACACAGTTCTCGGAAAAACACGAGACGATGCAGTAGGTGAGGCATTTGATAAAGTTGCACGACTGATGGATTTAGCATATCCGGGAGGACCAAAAATTTCGCAGTATGCAACAAATTATAAAGAAAAAACTAGCGGACACAATATGCAAAATCTTTCAAAAAATTTACATTTGCCCCGACCTATGCTCCATTCACGTGATTTAGATTTCTCATTTTCAGGACTTAAGTCAGCAGTTCGTAGATATGTCGACGCACATTCACCTCTCTCTGAAAGCGACAAAGAAGAGCTTGCTTATGAATTCCAAGAAGCTGTCGTGGAAGTTTTAATTTCAAAAACTATGAGTGCTGTTGAATCTGCATCACATGTCACAGGCATTTCGTCTCCGGAAAAAATTCATGTCATTCTTGCGGGGGGTGTTTCGGCAAATCATCTACTTCGCGAAAGACTTTCTAAGGAACTGACAACAAATACCCTACACACACCTGCATTTGCACTGTGTGGAGATAATGCTCTCATGATCGGAGTCGCTGGTGCTCTAAAAATTTTCTTCACACCTGATAGTTTGAAGTATTCTCCGATGAAAGCAGAAGGTTCGTTAGAGTTGTAAATACTCGTATTTGTTAAAGAGAATACAAAAAACATTTCAGAGATATTGTGTTTACTATAAAAACCCCCCGGACTTGCCGAGGGGGGGGGTATAGTTATACCATTCCTTTGAAGATAAAGATCAATTGCGTCACTTGACTTTAACTCTTTGATTTCTCAGACCCCACCGTATAGCAAGTTCTCACCATACTTGTCATTTCAATCTCCTTTATATCAAAAGCTATCTTATGCTCATATAAGAGCCCGAGTGCTTTTGGTTGAACTAAATACCTCCCAACTTTATGTGACTCAGGAGGCTGCCCGCTGCTTTTTCTCCTTGAAGCTGTTTTGACTTGTGCTTCAAATAAGTAAAAACTATACTTTTGATTGTCAGCTGGCTGTCCTGAAAGAAAATCAACAACATGTGTCTTATAAAAACAAACATTACGTAAATCAATCAAGGCATGAAATTTAAGACATGTAGCTACTACGGCAACAGTAAGATCTGAGGCGTCAAAGCCCATCGTAACTACTTGTCTTTTTTGCTGAACTGCTTTTCTTTCAGCGACGTCTTCGAGGTTCACAATCTTTGTATCTTTTTCCATCTTGAACACTGTTGAAGCGATATACCCCTCAGTCAAAATAAGACATGGCATCTGTCTTGACACACTCCAGCCAGTAACAACATCCGAAAAATATTTAACAGATTGAGCAACATCGCAGTTAAAGTATTTTACTCCGTTGCTTATGTTTATTATGCGAGGTTTCGCATGCATAAATGAAATCGCAGGAACGTAGTAAAAATCAATACCTTTTAGGGTTAAAAACTCTCTAATGATCAAACAAGTAAGGAGCTCGCCTTGCGCTAATGTTTCTTGTCTGTGGTGCTCAAGACAAGCGCTCTTTTTTTCGCGGTCATTTGGCATGTTATTACCAAGTTCTTCATAGCGGTTATGAATTACATCCCAAACTGTAGAAATATGGTCATAACATGCATCTAAAAATTCAATTTGTGATTCACGATTAAGATCACCCGGAGAAATAGTATTCAGTAATTTGAATGTGTCTGCTGTTATACCATTGATCCAAAACTTCTGCGCTATGTCCTCGAAACTTGAATGCTCATTCTCCTTTAAGACATTTCTCATTAAAGCAGTATGAACATGATCAAGTATCCGCGTCATTCCTGGAAACGCAGAAACGACGACAATATTTGTCACATTCGATTTGGGATACATTATTCGTAAGTGGTGCGAAAGGCTACTACCAAAACCTGCGCCTCCAATTTTCATCAGATCGATTTGAGTCATGATTTATTAGTTTGAATTTAAGGTACTTTTCATTGTTTGTCCTAGCGATTATACGTTGCTTAGTGATATTGTCAATTTGTCAAAGAACTCACTCATGGTATATTTTTTACTATGAAACAAAGCACAGAAATTCCAGAAAAATTTCTCTCTCCTTATAATTCTCAAACCGAAGAAGCGACTATTCTTTTGCAGTGGGAAAAAAGTGGTCTTTTTTCACCGGATATATGTGTGGAGCAAGGCTTCACCCCAAAAGAAGCACCTGCGTTTGCAATTGTTCTTCCTCCGCCAAATATTACAGGTATTCTTCATATGGGTCACGCCTGCATGATTACGATTCAAGACATCATGGTGCGTTACGCACGCATGAAAGGATTTCGAACTCTTTGGATTCCAGGAACAGACCATGCGGCCATCGCAACACAATCAAACTATGAAAAAATTCTTGTAAAAGAAAATAAGCGTCGCTCAGATTATACGCGCGAAGCATTTTTTTCTATGGTGAATGAATACGCGTTAAAGCATCAAGATCTTATTTTAGAACAAGTGAGAAGACTTGGAGCAAGCGTCGATTGGTCACGAAAAGCTTTTACTCTCGATGAACAACGTTCACTCGCTGTTCGTACGGCATTTAAAATGATGTACGAAGACGGACTCATTTATCGAGGCGATCGAATTGTGAACTGGGATCCAAAAGGTCAAACAGTCGTTTCCGATGATGAACTTGTATATAAGGAAGAAATTGCAAAATTTTATTATTTTCAATTTGGGCCTTTCATTATCGGCACAGCACGACCTGAAACAAAGTTCAAAGATTCTGTCATAGTTGTTCATCCAGACGATAAAAGATACACAAAATACACTCATGGTCAGATATTGTCTGTACCTTGGGTTAACGGCACAATACAAGCTACTATCATAAAAGACTCTGTTGTTGATCCCGAAATGGGAACGGGTGCAATGACAATCACACCGTGGCACAGTGTTGTGGATTTTGATCTTGCACAAAAATACAATCTTCAAAAAGAACAGATCATTGATTTTTTTGGTAGATTACTTCCCGTCGCAACTGAATTTTCTGGAATGAAAATTAAAGATGCGAGAGAAAATATTGTTGAAAAATACCGTACTCTTGGACTTCTTATTCGCATTGAAGAAAATTACAAACACTCCGTGGCAACTGCGGAAAGAACTGGTGGTGTCATTGAACCACAGATTATGCGTCAATGGTTTATTGATACCCAAAAAAGTTTTATCATGAAACATTCTCGCATTGATGGTATTCCTGCAGGGTCAGAAACGACACTCAAAAACCTAATGCTTCATGTTGTGAAAACAAAACAAATTGATATTCTTCCAGAGCGATTCGAAAAAGTATATTTCAACTGGATCGAGAATCTTCGCGACTGGTGTATTTCAAGACAAATTATCTATGGGCATCAGATACCTGTGTGGTATCGTGGTGATGAAATTTATGTCGGCGTCGAAACTCCTACGGGTGAAGATTGGACACAAGATTCCGACACTCTCGATACATGGTTTTCTTCAGGTTTGTGGTCATTTTCAACGCTTGGTTGGCCTGGCGAAACAATGGACTTATCAACATATCACCCTACGACCGTGCTCGTAACGGGATACGATATCATCTTCTTCTGGGTGGCTCGTATGGTGCTCATGACGACATATATACTTGGTGAGATACCTTTCAAACATGCATATTTTCATGGTCTCGTTCGAGATGAAAAAGGTCGTAAAATCAGCAAATCACTAGGAAACAATATAGATCCTATTGAAATTACGAATTTATACGGAACCGATGCTATCCGCATGTCACTCATTGTTGGAACTGCTCCAGGTCAAGATGTGAATGTCGGCGAAGCCAAATTTAAAACATATAAAAAGTTTGCAAATAAGATGTGGAATATTCATCGATTCGTTTTAGAAAATATAAATGATGTTCCACAAATGCATGAGATTGAAAATGAAGAATACAAAACATATCTAAAAGAATTTAGCGACTTACTTTCCGAGATCACAGACCACATGGAGACTTTCAAGTTCTATCTTGCAGGAGAACGACTTTATCACTACGTTTGGCATGAACTTGCGGACACTATCATCGAGCGCACGAAAAAAGATATCTCAGAAGATTCTGGTAAAAAAGAAGACGCATTGTTAGTTTTGTATATAACATGGAATATGTCACTTCGCATGCTTCATCCATTCATGCCGTTTATAACTGAGACATTGTGGAACACACTTCCACGCGAAGATTCAAAACTTCTCCTCATTTCTTCATGGCCGACTCAAGAAGACCTGATATACTAGTGATATGGAGCTGGTTAGTTTGCGTGTAATATTTTTTGCACTCATAGGTGGTGTACTTCCAACACTTGTGTGGCTATGGTTTTGGTTGCGTGAAGATTCAGTAAAACCTGAACCATTTGGTCTTCTTGTTTTAACATTTCTCTCGGGCGCTCTGGCGGTTATTATTACTTTGCCTTTACAAGAATTTGTCTATGAATTTGTTTTTACAAGTGCATTTGCTTTAACACTTGTTCTAGCAGGCATAGAAGAGGCATTAAAATTTATCACAACTGCATTGATTTCTTTTAAGACTAACTTTTTAGATGAACCCATCGATTATGCGGTGTATCTCGTAACTGGAGGGCTTGGTTTTGCGGCAGCTGAAAATACTCTCTATTTGATCGATCCGCTTCTTTCAAACAATATTGCACTCACCGTCATTACGAGCAACTTGCGTTTCTTAGGAGCAACTGTTTTGCATGCAGTTGTTGGAGCAATTATAGGAATTTCAATGGGTCTTGCCTACTATAAAAGCACGTCCGTGCGACTTATCCATACTTTTTTTGGAATTATCCTTGCTACCACCTTGCATACACTCTTTAATTTTTTTATAATACAAGAATCAGAATATCGAATACTTATTACGTTCGGTGTGCTCTGGGTAACAGTAATCTTTATTGTACTTCTCTTTGAAAGACTCAAGCGTTTGCTTCCGGTCCCGATGAGACAAAAAATTTATGCTACGAAAACGATCATTACTTAATCGAATAACTGGTGCTGATAGATCATTTGACGATGATGCTACTGATCGTACATTTCCTGAAATCTCACAGCCACAGACAGACAGCAGAGAACGAGACACGTATCACTACGAAACTCGAAGTAGCGAACAAAATATGTCGCCTATATCAGAACCACATATGACTGAAGTATCCATTGATCTTTTTGAAACAAATGATTCTATTATTGTCAAAACATTTATTGCGGGAGTCCGTCCTGAAAATGTTGATTTAAGTTTGTCGCGAGATCGCATCGTTGTTTCTGGTTCGCGCAACGACGAGCACAGTGTCAATCATGATCAGTACTACTACCAAGAGCTTTCATGGGGTGAATTTTCACGGACGATCCAGCTACCTGAAGAAGTTGATATAGATAATGCAAAAGCAGATTTTGGAAATGGTTTGTTGACTGTTATTCTACCAAAACTTGATCGCGCCCGCGAAACAAAATTGAAAGTTAAAGCGAAGATTGGCACGCAATAAAAAATATCCGTTAACTAACTACAAAAAATTATGAGTACATCAGCTGAACTTGATAGCTTTAAAAGAGAGGTTGAAAAAAATAAGCAAAACTTATCTAAAAAAGAACAGGAATTGTCAAAATCAAAAAATGAAATTGATAAAAGAAAACAAGAACTTTCTAAACTAGAAAGCGATTTAAGAAATAATGAAAATCAGATCAGTAAAATTAAATCTGAAATTGAAAAAAATAAACGAGAAGTTTCAAAAGAAGAAAGCTATATTAAAAATGTAGAAAGTCAAATTAGTAAAACAAAATCTGAGATGCAGAATCACGAGAAAGAATTAGTAAAGCTTCAGCAAGAATTCCAAAAAATTACGCAAAAAAAATAGCTATTTTCGCCAACCGACATTCATGGTGCAATTCAAGAGAATAACATCTATCCCCATCTTTTTTGCCGTTTCAGCAATAACTGCGGGAACGGCACCAGTATCAAGTGTTAATTTATTTTTAAGATAATCAAAAATCGAACCCAAATTCCTAAATCTTCAAAAGCTTTTTTCAGTATTGCTTGGATTTATATAAATTGCTCAAATTTCATAATTATTCTTCTAAATTTTTAAACAGATTATCTAGTTTTTCTTTTCTCGAGAAATCAAATTGTATTAACTAGAAACTTTTTTATCATATTCTGCCTTTAGTCTGTTGTATTCTGCCGTTAGGGCATTATATGCTCCCTCAGTAGCAACTTTCTCGCTATCTGTCTTCGCATTAACCATAGCCGAGTGAGCAGAAGTAGTTTTTGTACTAATCTCAGACATCCTATCGTCAATTTCTTTTTTTGATAGTTTACTTAAATCTTCTTGCATATTATACATAATATTTTCTAATAATTTTTATAATAAAACGACCAAACTCATTATACTAAATATTCAATCTAAAAGCTATTTGAGATCCTTCTGTTTGTCGGGATTTTCAGTGTCATTATTTCCGGTAGGATTTTCCTCGAATTTTACTTCATCAGGAGAAACTTCATTTTGGGGAGTGTCTGGTTTTTCTTCTAACTTTGCATCCTCGCTTATTTCTTTAGTTTTTTGATCCTCTTCAACTTTTTGTTTCTCCTCTTCTAATTTTTTATCAACATTTTCTGTAGCTTCTCTTGTGGCTTCCTCATCAAGTTTCTTCAAAAATTCTGGTAATGCTTCAAGAATTTTTGAAAGTGATTTAATTCCTTCTGTGAAAGCTTTTGCTAAAGATTGGGCAGTTTCAGGATTAAGTGAACCAATTGATTTACTTTCGACATTTCGTCCTCCAGTAATTTTTCCACTCTTAAGAATACTTTCAAAATCTTGAGAATTAAGTCCTTCAAATTCTTTAAAAATTCCGTCTAATTTCTCTTGTAGAATTTTTTCTTTTTCCTCTTGTATAAGTTCTGCTTTTAATTTTTCTAATGCTTCTTTTTCTAACTGTAATTTTCTGAATTTATATTTTTCTGTAAATACACCTGGGTCTTCTTTTTTAAATTCTGAATTGGATTCTTCTACTGGTATGTTCAGATCAGATTCTTTCGCCACAATAGATTCTGTTAAATGGGTTATTTTTTCTTGACTAGTCTCATTTTTTATTTGTGGTTCTTCAACTTTTTCTTCTTGCAATGTTTCTGATTCTTCTATTTTTTGTTCTTCAATAATTTCTGATTTTTCAGTGTCTTTTTCTTTATTTCCGTTTTTCTCCCACTCAATTTCTTCTTGTATAGATTTTCTCAACTCATCGGAAGACCTTCCATCATTTTTTTTAATTTCTGCATGATAATCAAGCATACTCGGCATTTTCATTGTATTTGTACCATCAGCTTTTATGATATATCCATTTTCATCTACTTTTGCACCGTGACCAAATTCTTTTTCAAACTCTCCGCCAGTTAGCGCAACCAAAGAACCCATAAGTCGTTCCTCGTATTTTTTATTATCCGTAATTTCTTCTGGGGTTCTAGTATCTTGATATGCCTCTTGCTGTGATTCAGCGATAATTTTTTCAGACTCTTTGTCTATTTCAGCTAATTCGTCCTCAACATCAGTTTCATTTTTTATTTTTTCAAATGTTTCCTCGTCAAGATTAACTGAATTTGATTTTTCCATTTCCTCAGCAGTTTCATTTTTAAAAGATATTCCTTCATTTTTTGAATAGTCCGAAAATTCCTCTTGCGAGATTTCTTTTTGTATCAAATTTTCAGGTGAAATTTTTGGAACTTCGTTATTTTCAACAATATTTTTATTAGGATTTTCTGGTGTGGTCATAAAATTATTTATCTAAAATAGAAGCTCTAATTTTTTCAATTTTTGCTTCCTCAATCTTTTTTCTGAAATTTGCAATAACAGCCTTACGCTTCTTGCGAAGTTCTGCAAGTTTTATTTGAAAGTCTTTTTTCAAATCTGTTATATTTTTCATAATTGTATTCTAGCATTTATAGCATTTTTTATCCAATGCCCGCCCCGCCAAAAAAACATAAAGACACGAAGCGGATTTTGCGAAATACTTTCCCCCAGACCCCCAGCATTTCGCAAAATCTCGTTCGCGTTCCGCATTTGCATTTCCGCACACCACCGCTCCCCAGAACATTTGCGGTGTGCGGAGCGTTCCCCGCACTTCTGGCTTCTTGCCAGAAGCACCACGCTTCGCGTGGTGGCGCTTCAGCGCGTGGGGAACGCTAGTGGATATTCTCAGCAGTTTTTGATAAAATAAGTTCTAGCGGAGTCGTAAAGACACACCAAAACAGAACAAAGAGGCTCTGAACGAGCCAAGACATGGGACGCACGAAGGGCGTCCCATTGTGTTTGCCCTGATCCTGCGGGGGAATTCGGAAAAGTCGGCGCGCTTGCGCGCACTGTTTTGTTTTGGAGGAGGAGGTTCGGAATCCAATGCAAT
>Ga0163144_10002363_pt1 | contig 43694 bp, 36 predicted proteins | sample OliLak19BULKMAT1_FD_123175 | JGI IMG/M metagenome (GOLD analysis project Ga0163144, IMG submission 123175) | Freshwater microbial mat bacterial communities from Lake Vanda, McMurdo Dry Valleys, Antarctica - Oligotrophic Lake LV.19.BULKMAT1 | ecosystem: Environmental > Aquatic > Freshwater >...
CGACGCCCCTCGCGGCGTCACACCTCCTCGGAATATTCCCGATATTCCTGCGTCGGCGTTCCTTGCGAGGGACGCCGATGAACGACAATCTGATTGACGCCCTCTCAACGGCGGTGCACTAGGCGCGCTGCAGGACGCCGATCGGCTCGCGCCGACCGCGGAGCGTGACGGGCTCGCGGCGCAGGAGCTCGACCGTCAATCCGCCGCGACACGCCCGCGCGTAGGTCGCGTCCGACACGATCAGCGCCTGCGATTCTTCCTTGCAGAGCTGTTGCAGGCGGGCGGCGACGTTCACCGCGTCGCCGATCACGGTGTACTCATGGCGGTCGGCGGCGCCGATCGTGCCTGCGAGCACGTCACCGGAGTGGATGCCGATGCTGACGCCGAGCGCCGCTTGGCCGCGGTGGGCGCGGAGGCCGTTCAGAGCGGCCAGACGGTCGTGCATGCCGAGCGCACACCGGAGCGCGGCTGCCGCGCCGGCATCGTCGCTGGATCCGTCGTTCGGCTCGAAGAGTCCGAACACCACCAGCATCGCGTCCCCGATGAACTTGTCGACGAAGCCACCGCACTCACGCACCCAGACGGTCATGGTGGTGAAGAACTCGTTCAGGCTGGCGACCACCTCGGCGGGTGCCGTCCCTTCGGACATGGCGGTGAAGCCGCGCAGGTCGCAGAACAGGATCGAGGCGGTGCGGACCTCGCCCGTTAGGCCGACGCCGCCCGCGAGCAGGCGGTCGCGCACCGTCGGCTCGACGACGCGCCCGAAGGTCTGGAGGATGCGCTCGCGGTCGCGGAGCGTTTCGACCATGGCGTTCACGCCGTCGGCGAGGACGCCGACCTCGTCGGCGGAGTTCACGAGCACCGCCACGTCGAGGTCGCCGGTCTGGACCCGTTTCAAGGCGGTCGCCATGGAGGCGAGCGGCAACGTCAACGTGCGGGCGACGAGCAGCGTCAGCAGAATGCCGAGCACGACGAAGATCCCGAACGTGATCGTGCTGGCGGTCGCGAGCGAGGCGACGACCTCGGCGGCGGGCTCTCCGGCTTCGAGCCGCACGGCTGCCGCGCGCACCAACCCGAGCAGCATGAACAACGGGATGAACGCGACTGCGATCAAAAAAAGCAGGAGCCGCGCGCGCACCCCGGGCGCGAGCGAGCCCGAGACCGCGGCGACGCGACCCTGCGGAAAGACGGTCGGCGTCACCATGGCGCGGAAGAGCCAATCGACGAGGAGATAGGACACCGTCGTCGCGAGGAAGCCGTTCACCAACGGACCCAGCACCTGCTGCGACATGAGGTCGGGGCTCCAGTGGCCGAAGTGCCAGACGGTGAGGGCGGGAAAGACGATGATGCTCGCCACCCAGAGCCCGAAGCCGACAAACGCGAGCACGGCGGGTGCGTTCGTCACCCGCCGCTGCACGAGCTCGGAAGCGATGTCGGCCGCGCCGCAGCGGAAGTAGATGATGACGGGCTTCAAATAGAGCAGCACGAACACGAAGCCGCCGACGTAGGCGAGGCAGCGCCAGGCCGGCAGGATCGTAAGCTCGTACGCGCGGGCTTCGAGCGCGAACGGGCTCACGCCGTGCATCAGCTCGATCGTGACGTAGGCGGTGACCCCGGCCAGCAGGTTGGCGGCGATCACGATCAGCGCCGCGAGCGCGAGCCACAGCGGCACGGGCGAGCCGCGCTTCAATTGAACGGGCGCTTCGCGCCCTCTGGGCGCGTCCGCTTCACGCCCTTCGGGAGCGTCCGCGATGCCCGCTGCCGGGACGGCACTCATACCGACGAGCGCCGCCTCACGAGGGACGGACGGTGATGCCTCCATCGACGGGGATGACGACGCCGGTCACGTAAGAACCGGCACGGGACGCGAGATAGATCGCCACGCCCGCCATGTCCTCGGGCTCGCCGATGCGGCCGAGCGGGCAGCTCGCGACGATCGCGTCTTTGAAGCGGTCGAGGGTGACCGCCATCATCTTGCTCTCGAACGGGCCGGGCGCGATCGCGTTCACGGTGATGTGACGCGGCGCCAGCTGCACCGCGAAGACCTTCGTCATGTGGTGCACGGCGGCCTTGCTCGCGGAGTAGGAGTAGGTCTCGAGAAGCGGCACCTTCAGGCCGTCGATCGAGCCGATGTTGATGACGCGCGCCGGGGCGCCCTGCTTGCCGGCCTTCTCGAGAAGGGGCACGAGCAGCTTGGTCAGATGGAAGACGCCCTTCACGTTCAGGTTCAGCACCCGGTCCCAGCCGGAGTCGGGGAACTCGGCGAGGGGCGCGCCCCAGTTGGCGCCGGCGTTGTTGACGAGCACGTCGAGCTTCGGCTCGCGGGCGGCGACGGCGTCGGCGAGGCCCTTGCAACCGGCTTCAGTCGAGAGGTCGGCGGGGATCGCGATGCACGTGCCGCCGCTTTTCGCAGGCTCCGCGGAGAGCTCCGCGGCCGTCGCGGCGCACTCCGATTCCTTCCGCGCCGAGATGTAGACCTTGGCGCCGCCTTCGACGAAGCCGCGCGCGATCATGGCGCCGATGCCGCGCGACCCTCCGGTCACGACCACGACTTTGCCTTTGACGGAGAAGAGATCCTGCACGCGAGGGGCGACTACTAGCCTGCTTCCTCCGCCATTGGTAGACCGATCGGCCCATGCGCGTGTTCATCGCCGGTGGAACCGGCACCCTCGGACGCCCGACGATTCGACTGCTGCGCGCCGCCGGTCACGAGGTGCACGCGCTCGCGCGGACGGCCGAGCGCTGCGCGCCCTTGCGGGAGCTCGGCGCCGAGCCCGTCGTCGGCGATCTCTTCGATCTCCGCGCCATGACCGAAACCCTTGCGGGGATGGACGCGGTCCTGCACCTCGCGACCCGCATCCCGCCTCTCGCGCAGATGCGCAAGCTCGCGGCCTGGCGCGACAACGACCGTCTCCGCAGCCAAGGCGCGAGCGTCCTCGTGAGCGCCGCCATCGCCGCCAAAGCGAAGATCTACGTCCAGGAGTCGATCACGTTTCTGTACCAGAGCCTGGGCGACACCCAGCTCTTCGAGACGGCGCCGCTCGATGCGCCGCAGCCGCTTGCGTCCGCCCGCGAGGCCGAGCGCGAAACCGCTCGCTTCACCGCGCGGGGCGGGCAGGGGATCGCCCTACGTTTCGGCGCGTTCTATGGGGCCGACGCGCCGTCGACGCGCGACACCGTGAAGCTCGCGCGCCGTCGCCTGTTTCCGATCATTGGGAGCGGCGACCACTATTTCTCCTCGATCCACGTCGACGACGCCGCCGCGGCGGTCGTGGCGGCGCTCGCGATTCCGGGCGGGGTCTACAACGTCGTCGACGACGAGCCGATGCCGATGCGGGACTACATGGCGGTCTTCACGTCGGCGTTCGGTTTCAAGCCGGCGTGGCACCTGCCGCTCTGGCTCGCGCGCGTCGTGCTCGGGTCGGGCACGGATGCGCTCACCAGATCGCAGCGCGTCAACAACACCATGTTCAAAGCGGTCGCCGCGTGGACCCCGCAGTACCCGAGCGTTCGCCAGGGCTGGCCCGCTGTCGCCGCCGCATTCCGCGCGAGAAATTAGCTTGACCAGAATCCGGGGCCGGGCGATTTAGGACGTCAGTACAGCACCCGAGTGCCGTTGCTCGCCACGTTCAATCAATCACCCCGAGGAGGAGGCTTCCCCATGCGTTCACAAGCCGTGCTCTGTGCGATCGCTGCTGCTGCGATCGGTATGTCATTCACCCTGCCCACCCAGGCAGACGCCGCCACGTATCCCGGCAACAAATGTGCGGCCGACAAGTTCAAGGCCACGAGCTCCTTCTGCAAGAGCGTCCTCGGCGCGGAGAGCAAGTTCGTCGGCGGCGGCGGCACCGATGCCGCCAAGCGTACCGACGCGCTCGCGAAAGCCGCGAGCAAGATGACCGCCGCGTGGGGCAAGGCCGAGTCGAAGGCAGCCGACAAGGGTGTCGATTGCGTTGACATGACGCTCACCGACGCCAACATGCAGGCGCTCATCAACGGTGACGTCGCGACGATCGTCAGCAGCGTCACGACTGGCCTCACGCTCAGCAACAAAGACCACGCCAAGTGCGGCTCGTCGCTCCTGAAGGCGGCGTCCTCGCATTGTGCCGCTCTCCTGAAGAACGAAGGCGGCTACGTCGGCAAGCTCGAGAAGGGCAAAGGCAAGCGTGACTCGGGGAACGCCAAATCCGACGTGAAGTTCTCCAGCAAGGTCACGGATGCCCTCGTGGGTTGCCCGTCCGCCGCGACCGAGCCGACGCTCGCCGCCGCGATCGACGGTCTCGCCGCTGCGGTCACCACCAACACGATCACGTCGCCGAACGTCGACGACACCCAGTTCACGACGATCTCGCCGCTGCAGTACCCCGGCCAGAGCTACGAAGGCACCCAGCTGCACCCGATCTGCTCATTCGAAACGCCGTACCACTACTTCGTGAAGCGCGGCACCGTGAACAAGGTCGTCATGTACTACCAGGGTGGCGGCGCTTGCTGGAACGCGCTCACCTGCGGCGTCGTCGGCACCTTCGACAAGGAAGTCGATCCGAACGGCTCGGACAACCCGAACAACACCACGACCGGCTTCGGCGACCTTACCAATTCGAACAACCCGTTCAAGGATTGGACCATCATCTTCGTCTCGTACTGCACGGGCGACATCCACTTCGGTGATGCGACCGCGTCGTACAACTTCGGCGGCACAACCTACCCGACCTACCACAAGGGTTGGCACAACGCGCGCACGGCGGAGAAGTGGGCGCGTGAGCACTTCGTGGCTCCCGACGAAGTCTTCGTGACGGGCTCCAGCGCCGGCGCGTACGGCGCGTTCTTCAATGCGCCGCTCCACCACTTCGTGTGGCCGGATTCGAAGTTCACCGTCCTCGCCGATGCCGGTAATGGCATCATCACCCCGACCTTCTTGACCCAGCGCTTCCCGGTCTGGAACTTCGAGGCGCACCTGCCGACGAACATCCCCGGCGTGATCGAATCGATCGAGGACGGTACGGGCATTCCCGCCTACACCAAAGCGGTCGCCGACTTCTTCCCGAACACGGCGTGGGGTCACTACACGTCGTCCTACGATGGCGGTACGGGCGGCCAGACCGGTTTCTACAATGTGATGTCGCACGACGACAACAACCCCATCACTGCGGCGACCTTCTGGCCCAATTGGTGGGAGGCCTCGTGCGAGTGGAACGACCTCATGCGCGCGCAGGCCATCTCGACCTCTGCCGCCGTGCCGTCGAACTACCGCTACTACATCGGCACCGGCTCCCGGCACACGATGTACGGCAGCGACAAGGTCTACACCGACACGACCGGCAACGTGCCCACCATTGTTTCCTGGGTGAACTCGATGCTGGCCCGTGACATCGGTTGGACCAACGTCGAGTGCGACAGCCCGGCCAGCTGCGCCGTCCTACTCCCGGGCGATCCGCGTCCGAGCCCGCTGCAGGCGCCGTTCGAGACCTCGGGCCCGGACACCATCATCAACTGTCCGTAAGCTGCGATTCGTCGCTGCGGCGACGCGTCTGATGCAAAAAGGGCCTGGGCTGCTCACGCAGCTCCGGCCCTTGTGTTTTCAGGCGACGCGCTGGTGCACTCGGCCGAGGCGCGCGACGGTCGCGAAGAGGTCGGCCGAGCGGATCGGCTTCGGCAGATAGTCGTCCATGCCGGCCGCGAGGCAGCGCTCGCGATCCTGGTCGAGCGCGTGGGCGGTCACTGCGACGATCGGTAGGTGGCCGCCGCTCGCGTGCTCCCGTTCGCGGATGTGGGCGGTCGCCGTGAGCCCGTCCATCACCGGCATCGAGACATCCATCAGCACGATGTCGAACTGGTCGGTCGCCGTGCGATCGACGGCGAGCGCGCCGTTCTCGACCGCGATCACCAGATGGCCGCGCTTCTCGAGCAGCTTCGTTGCGATGATGCGGTTCACGTCGTTGTCCTCGGCCAGGAGGATACGGCGGGGTGTATCGGCGACGGCGGCTTCGCTCATCTAGGAATTGGCCGCGACGGGAACGTCGAGGCCGCGTACGACGGCATCGAGCTCGGGCGCGAGCCGCTCGAGCTCGTGGCGCAAGTCGGTCAGGAGCGGCATGCCCTGGCTTACGTCGCCCTCCCGGCCCATGTGCTCGAGGTGCATCGCGACGTTGGCCGCCGCTTTGCCGCCGAGGGTCAGGAGCGCGCCTTTGATGCGATGCGCGCCTTGCTGCACCTCCGACGCGTCGCCTTCGGTCAGGGCCACGTCGAGCTTCGCCACGACCGACACGCTGTCGATGCGGAACATCTCGATGACCTTGAGCAGCAGATCCGCCTCGTCGCCGACCTGCTCGTAGAGCGCGATGCGGTCGAGGACGGGAATGTCTTCGGATGGAGTGGACGCCATGGGTTCCTCCCGGGGGTTGGTGGCGAGGAGCGCTTCGATGGTGGCGAAGAGCTCGGTCGGCTGGATGGGTTTGCTGGCATAGCTGTCCATGCCGGCGTCGAGGCAGCGCTCGCGATCGCCCTGCATCACGTGCGCGGTGAGCGCGATGATGGGGGTGCGGCGACCGCCGATCTCGGCTTCACGCGCGCGGATCGCCGCGGTCGCTTCGAAGCCGTTCATGATCGGCATCTCGACGTCCATCAGCACGACGTCGAACGATTCCGTGGCCGAGATCTCGACGGCCTGCTTCCCATTGTCGGCCGTCACGACGAGGTGGCCGAGCTTGCTCAGCATGCGGGTGCCGATCGTGCGGTTCACCGGATTGTCCTCGGCGAGGAGCAGCCGATACGACGGTCCGGTGGGAAGGGGATTCGCGGCCGACGGCGGCGGGAGTCGCTCGGGCTCCCGGAGGATCGGTGGAGTGTCTTGGGGGGCCGCGGGCGCCGTCTCTGCGGTCGCGGCCGGAAGCGCGGGCGCGGCGAAAGCCGAGTCCTTCACCACCGTCTCGATCACGCGGCGGAGATCCGACGCGGCGACCGGCTTCATCAAATAGCCGGCGACGCCGAGCTCGCGGCAGCGCGCCGACTCGCCCTGCTCGCCCGCGGACGTCAGCATGATCAGCGAGCCGCAGGTGAGCTCGGAGTCTTTCTTGATGCGCTCGGCGACGCCGAACCCGTCGAGGCCGGGCATGTGACCGTCGAGCAGCACGAGATCGAACGGGCTGTCCGTCTTGGCCGCGCGGCGGATCGCGATCAACGCCGACGGGCCGTCCTCCACGCTCTGCGGCAGCATGCCCCAGCCGCGCGTCCGCTCTTCGAGAATGCGGCGATTGGTCGCGTTGTCGTCGACGATCAGCACGGACAGTCCGCACATGTCGGCCGGATCGCCTTCCGCCACCTCTTCGGAGCAACCGAAGCGGGCGGTGAACTGGAACGTGCTGCCTTGGCCCTCGATGCTTTCGACCCAGATGCGGCCGCCCATCATGCCGACGAGCTGCGTGCAGATGGCGAGCCCGAGGCCGGTGCCGCCGAACTTTCGGCAGGTCGAGCCATCGGCCTGGGTGAAGGCCTCGAAAATCAGATGCTGCTTGTCGGCCGGGATGCCGATGCCGGTGTCCGAGACCTCGAAGTGCAGAGCGACCGCGCTGTCGGTGTGCGCCGCGACGCGGACCGCGACGCCGATCTCGCCGTGCTCCGCAAACTTGATGGCGTTGCCGACGAGATTGAGGATGATCTGCCGGAGCCGGCTCGGGTCGCCGATGATGGCGTCGGGCACGTCGGTCGCCACGTGGCAGACGAGCTCGAGATCCTTCTGGTGGGCTCGGAGGGCCAGCGTTTTCACCGAGCGCTCGAGGTGCTCGCGGAGACCGAATGGCGCCTCCTCGAGGTCGAGCTTGCCGGCTTCGATCTTCGAGAAGTCGAGAATGTCGTTCAGGAGCGCCAGCAGCGCGTCGGCCGACGACTTCGCGAGCTCGAGATATTCGCGTTGCTCGCCGGTGAGCTCGGTCTCGAGCGCGAGCTCGGTGGCGCCGAGCACGCCGTTCATCGGCGTCCGGATCTCGTGGCTCATGTTGGCCAAGAACTCCGACTTGAGCCGCGACGCTTCGAGTGCCGCTTCACGGGCCTCCACCAGCTCGCCGAGCCGCTTCGCGCGGTCGGCCGCGTCGATGCTGGATTGTCGGCTGAGGCTCCGGCCGTAGTAGATGGCGCCGCCGATCATCAACACCACCAAGAGCGCCAGCACGAGCTCGCGCGCTTGCACCGTGCCGGCGGCAGCGAGCTCGCGTTCGAAGAGCGAGCTCTGCACGTCGCGGACGTGCTGCTCGAGCGCGCTGAACGACTCTTGGACGGTTGCGAAACGCCGGTGCATGCCGGCCATGAGCGGCGCGGCCTTCTCGGGTGCTTCGATCGAGAAGTACGAGAACGTCATGTTGGCCTCGGAGGCCATCGCGTTCATCGTGGTGCGGATGGTGTCGAAGTCGCGGAGCAGGGTCTCGACCTCGGGGGTCGTGCCGGTTTTCTCGAGGTCCGCGCGCGCCGCGGTCCAGGCGTCGTCGAAGGCGCGACGGGCCTGACGGAGCCGGGCGGTCTCGCCGCGGGGATCCTTGGAGTCGAAGACGTCGTTGGCGGGGGCGTTCACCGCCCCGGCCAGCTCGCGCAGCTGGGAATAGGTGGCGAGACGCTCGGCCCACTGGCGATTCACGTCGAGCGACGCCCGGTGCATGTCGACCAGGTGGTGGTTCAAGGCGAGACCCACCAACACGATCAGAATGTCGAACGCGGCGAAGAGCACGTAGAGCATCGGCAAGCGCCGTTGCTCTACGGGCGAGGAATCGGTCCCCGTGGGGGTCGGCTGTGCGATGTCGTTCAAGTGGGCCCTGCCTCGCCGAATTCAGCAAACGCTATGCCGGCAGGGATGAAGGAAAATAGGTCATCCGTAGTGTCGCTGAGCGTCAAGCGTCGTCACATTTTGCTGTGATCGGCACTTGCGTGACTCCAGGGACGCCTGAGGCACCCTCGGAACCCGCATGCGGTTTGCGGAGGATTACGGGTGGAAGATCAGGCGTGCGCTGGTGCGGTTCCGACCCGCGCGCTGCGCTCGGCGCCGTTCGCCGTCGTGCTCACCGGGAGGCCGGCGGCGCGTTGGAGCTCCGCGAACGAGTCTTCGACCGCGCTCACGAAATCGCGCAGGTCGGGCAGGAGGTCCCAATCGGCGTTGAAGCCCCAGCAGAGCTTCCCGGCGTAGCTGAAGAGCACGATGCCGAGACCGAGATAATCCGTCAGCGGCACCTGCCCGTAATTGTCGAGCATCTTGGCGCCGAGGAGATAGAGCGGAATCTGCGGCCCGGGCACGTTCGTCACGACCAGATTGAAGGGCAGGGCGCGGGTCATCATGCTGCTCGCGAGTGAGAGCAGCGTCGACGGCGTCCACTCGGCCGCGCGCGACAGCAGCTCGGCACCGAGCGCTTGCTTCGTTTCTTTCAGACGGGCGGTGGTCGCGCTGATCTTCGCGAGGCGCTGCTTCGGGTCGCGCTCGGCGAGCGGCAGGTCGATGATCCAGGCCGACACGCGATTGCCGAGCGTGCCTTTCTCCTCGGCACTTCGCACGCTGACTGGCGCCATCACGCGGAAGTCGAGGAAGTCGACGTGCACGCGCCGGCCTTCGAGGAAGCGCTGGACCGCGCCCGTCACCGTCGTCAGCACGACGTCGTTCAACGAGCCGCCGAGGCGCTTCCGGACGGCCTTTACCTCGTTCAGGTCCATCGCCAGCCAATCGAAGCGACGATGCGGGCCGATCGGCTTGTTGAGGGGCGTGTCGGAGACGGTGCGCAGGCTCGAGCGCAGCATGCCGCGCGCGGCGCGCCACATCGTCCGAATGTCGGAGCGCGGATCGCGGATGTCGGCCAGCACGCCGCGGAACCCCGCGACCGCCCCGAACGGCGCCTGAATCCGCCGCGCCGTTTCGGCCGACATCATCTCCCACCAGCTCGGCATCGGCCGCGGCACCCAACGCACCGGCGGGTCGACGTGGTCGGTCGGCATGGGCGTCAGCAGCACCGCCAACAAGTCGACGCTCGACATGCCGTCGACCATGCAGTGGTGGATCTTGCTGATGATCGCGAAGTGCTCGCCGCCGTCGAGTCCCTCGACCACCCACATTTCCCAGAGCGGCTTCGAGCGATCGAGCTGCTGCGACATCACGCGTCCCGAGAGCGCTTTCAGCTGCTCGGCGTCACCGGGCCGCGGCAAGCTCGTATGGCGTACGTGGTACTCGATGTTGAAGTGCTGGTCGTCGACCCAGACCGGGTGCCCTTCGAGCGGCGTGTACGCCAGCACCTGGCGGTAGCGCGGGATCAGATGGAGCCGCGACTCGACGTACGCGCGGATGCGCTGCACGTCGACGCCGCCCGTCGCGTTCCGGAGCGAACCGACCTCGTACGTCGCGGTGCCGGCGACGTGCATGTGATTGGTTTTGCTTTCGGTGATGAGGAACGAATTGTCGAGCACCGTCAGGCGCTCGTACGTTGCGATGGGCATGCACCACCTCCTGCGGAACGCACTGGGGCGTCGAACTGGTGCGGTTCTTACACCCCGGTTGGTTACGGAAGGAAGGGGAAGGTGTCGCCGGCGCGGGTGGGTCAGTGAGTGCTCCTACGGTCGCCGGTTCGCTGCCACCCAGCGCATACAACCTGCCGCTGCCTCTCTGTCCTGCGCACACGCGAGCTGCGGCTCCCCGGACACTCACTGACCCACCCACGCCGGCGATGCATCACACAATAGACGGATAAATCGGGCGCCTCGCGTCGCACTATCAATCGACGGCTCTGAGCAGCTCGAGTGATGATGCAGCAGGCGGGCGGGTCGGGGATGGTCCGGGGAGCCGCAGCTGTCGCGTCAGGCGGGTGCTGCGCCCCAGCTGACGCCGAGGAGCCAGTCGCGCAGCGGAGCAGCGTAGGGTGCCCAAGTTCCTTCGGGTTGGGCGAGGCGGTCGGCGATGACCATGAGGGCGGCCGGGTGGTGGCCGATGCCGCAGTGGCTGGCGCGGATGGCGATGTTTTCGCGGGTGGGGCCGGGCTCTTCGATGCAGCTTTGCCAGGCGACGATGCCGTCCGTCTTGCTGTAGAGCGCGCTGGTCGGGACCTCGAGCGGGGTGCGGAGGCGGCGTTGCACCTCGGCTTCGGGGTCGGGCGTGCGCGGCGGGCGGATGAGGCCGGTGCGGTAGAGGCGGGAGACGCTCGTCGCCGTCGTGTCGCGGAAGGGCGAGGCCAGGGTGATGACCTGACGGATCATCTCCGGGAAGCGCCGCGCGAGCTCGCGGGCGTAGATGCCCCCGAGGCTCCAGCCGACGAGGCTGACCTTCCGGCCGTGACGCGCGTGCAGGTCGTGCAGGCGCTCGGTCATGCCGGCGATCGCTTCCGGCGTCGGCCCGCGATTCATCCCGAGCCGCCACGCGTGCGCGTGGTAACCGCGGTCGCGCAGAAACCAGCGCAGCGCCCGCGTCGACGCGTCCCCCGCGAGCCACCCCGGCATCACCAGCACCGGAAATGCCCGTCGCCGCGCGCGGCCCGGCCGAGGAACGGCAGGGCAGGCACGAGCGACGCGAATTCCCAGGGCGCGCGACCTTCGAGCGCCAGCAGGAACGGTGAGGGCGGCGCTATGGGGGCTAAGGGCTCGATCGCCTCGGTTTGGGTCACGTCAGTTCAGAGAACCCGAGGGTCAGTGATGTGTCAAGGCGGCGCAACGGCGGCGATCGTCACGCTTGAGGCGATGCGCGGCGCCGCTTATGGTCGACGATCCCATGGAACAAGCTCAGCTCGACTGGATCGCCAACTTCATCAGGGGCATCGCCGACGACGTGCGGCGCGATCTCTACGTGCGCGGCAAATATCGCGACGTCATACTGCCGATGACGGTATTCCGTCGTCTCGAGATCGTCAGCAGCTCGTGATGGAGGGCGTGTTCGTCAGTAGCGTGCAGAAGGAGCTTGCCGAAGAACGGCGCGCGGTGCGTGACTTCGTTGAGCGCGACCCACTGCTGCGACGGTTCTTTTCGGTCTTCCTGTTCGAGGATCTGCCGGCCCGCGACCGTCGTGCCGACGAGATCTACCTAGATGAAGTCGATCACTGCGGCGTGTACGTCGGTATCTTTGGCGATGAGTACGGCTTCGAAGATGCGGAAGGATTCTCACCGACGGAGCGCGAATTCGACCGTGCGACGGCGCAGACCAAGACGCGGCTCATCTTCGTCAAAGGTGCTACCGACGAGCGGCGCCACCCCAAGATGCGCGCGCCCTGATTGCGAAAGCCGGGTCGCAACTCGTGCGCCGCCGCTTCGCTTCGACGCCCGAATTGATCGGCGGGCTCTATGCTGCGTTGGTGCAGTATCTCGAAGACCGCGAGCTCATCCGCACCGGCCCTTTCGACGCCGCGCATTGCCCCGAAGCGACACTCGAGGATCTCGATGCGGAGCGCATCGGGAGGTTCGTAGGACTCGCGAGGCGGGCGCGGAGCTTCCCTCTGCCGGAAGGGTCTGGGCTCGCGGACGTTTTGACCCACCTGAACCTGCTCAATCGGGGCAGGCCGACGCATGCCGCGGTCTTGCTCTTCGGCCGGCAGCCACAACGCTTCCTCATCTCCTCGGAAGTGAAGTGCGCGCACTTCCACGGCACCGAGGTGGCCAAGCCGATTCCCTCGTACCAAGTCTACAAAGGGACGGTCTTTGCCCTCGTTGATCAGGCGGTCGACTTCGTCCTGTCGAAGATCAATCTGGCGGTCGGTACCCGCGCCGAGAGCGTCCAGGCGCCGGTCGAGTACGAGATGCCGATCGAGGTCGTGCGCGAGGCAATCGTCAATGCCGTCGCCCACCGCGACTACACGAGCAACGGCAGTGTGCAGGTGATGCTGTTCTCCGACCGTTTGGAGGTCCGCAATCCTGGGCGGCTTCCAGCGGATCTGACCCTGGAGATGCTGCGCGGGCCCCACACCTCGGTGCCCGCCAATCCGTTGCTGGCCGAGTCGCTGTACTTGACGAAGTACATCGAGCGCATGGCACCGGCACCGGCGACATGATCAACCGCTGTCGCACGGCGGGTCTGCTGGAGCCTGAGTTCACCCTGGCCGGTGGTTTCGTCATCACCCTACGCCGCCGCCCGGATCGGGCGTTCGAAGCCGTCACCGGGGAAGTCACCCCACCAGTCACCCCACCAGTCACCCCACCAGTCGCGGCCCTGATTCGACTCTTGGCCGAGGCCGGAGAGCTCGGCAACGCCGAGATCCGCGAGCGGATGAGGCTCAAGGATCGCACCCACCTGCGCGAGCACTATCTCGAGCCGGCCCTCGCGGGAGGACTCATCGCGCTCACCGTTCCTGGCAAGCCGACGAGCCGGCTACAAAAGTATCGCCTCACCGCCAAAGGCCGCGAGCTGCTCGCCTCGCTCTCGAAGGAACAGGCGCCGTGATCGCCGGCCATCGAAACGGGAGTCTCTTCGCCCAGCGAACGAGACAGGCTTCGGCGCCCTCGCGCTCCTACCCGACCGGCACGCGCCTCCCCGCCGTGACCTCGGTGGCGACCTCCGCTGGCACTTCCGCCGGGAGTGGTCGCGGTAGGCGACGCAGGCGCGCCGCCATGAGAGGCGTCGTCGCGATCCGTGCGGCGGAGGCCGCGCGGGCCGCGACGGCCGTGTCGGTCTCCGCTGCCGCGATCGTGGCCTTCAGCTCGTTGCTCGGCGTGTAGGCCGGCACGAGGGTCTGGATCGTTCGCATGACGGTGCCGACGTCGCTCGCCGCCACGCCGTCCTCGATCCGCGGGAGCCATTCGGTGAGGAGCGGCGGCGGGCCCTGCGCGACGAGCACGCGAATGCGATCGTGCGGGGTCGTGGTGCGCTCTTCGCCGTCGGCGACGAGCTCCTCGTGCAGTTTCTCACCGGGGCGCAGGCCGCTGAACTCGATCGCGATGTCTTCGTCGGGCTCGAAGCCGGAGAGGCGGATCATCTGGCGCGCGAGATCGACGATCCTCACGGGCTCGCCCATCTCGAGAATGAAGGTCTCGCCGCCGTCGCCGATCGTCGCGGCTTGCAGGATCAGCTGCACGGCCTCGGGGATCGTCATGAAGTAGCGCGTGACGTCGGGGTGCGTGACGGTGATTGGTCCGCCGCGTGCGATCTGCTCGCGGAAGATCGGCACGACGCTGCCGTTCGAGCCGAGCACGTTGCCGAAGCGGACGGCCGCGAACTGCGTCCGCCGGTCTGGCTGCATGTTCTGAAGATTCTGCACGACAAGCTCGGCGACGCGTTTGGTGACGCCCATGACGCTCGTCGGACGGACGGCCTTGTCGGTCGACACGAGCACGAACTGCTTCACGGCGTGGGCGACCGCCGCCCGCGCGACGTTGCAGGTGCCGAGCACGTTGTTGCGGACGGCTTCCAGCACGTTCATCTCGGCGAGCGGGACGTGCTTGTAGGCGGCCGCGTGGAATACGAGATCGGGCCGCTCGGCGGTGAACACGCGCTCGAGCTGGTCGACCAGCAAGACGTCGCCGAGCACCGGCACCAGCGTCACGTCGGGAAAACGCGTCCGGAGCTCCATCTCGAGCACGAACATGCCGTTCTCGTGACGATCGTAGAGGACGAGGCGTGCCGGACCGTAAGCCGCGACCTGGCGACAGAGCTCCGACCCGATCGAGCCCGCGGCGCCGGTGACGAGCACGGTCTGGCCCGCGACGAGCGCGGCGACGCGCGGCAGGTCGAGCCGCACGGCATCCCGCGCCAGGAGATCGCCGACCTTCACCTCGCGCATCTGCGTGTACATGACGCGCCCGTCGACCAGCTCGGCGAGCGTCGGTAGCACGCGATGGCGCACGTGCGCCGTCGTGCAGTGGTGGACGACGCGCTTGATGACGGCGCCCGGCGCCTCCGGCAGCGCGATCAGGACTTCGCCGATCTCGTGCTCGGCGACCAGCGCCGGGAGGTCGTCGATGCCGCCGAGGACCGGCGAGCCGCAGACCCGGAGCCCGATCTTGTGCGGATCGTCGTCGACGAACCCGACGACGCCGACGCGCAGGCGTTGGCGCTGCTCGATCTCCTGCAGCAGCTTGATGCCGGCCGAGCCGGCGCCGACGATGATCGCGAGGGTCTCGATGCGTCGCACCTTGGGGCGCTCGCCGCGCTCGCGCGCGAGCCGGATGCCGATCCGGATGGCGCCCATGAGCGTGGTGCAGAGGAGCAGATCGAGCAGGAAGATCGAGCGTGGAAATCCTCGCAGGCCGTGCGTGAAGACCATCACGGTCAGGAAGAACGAGGAGGCGAGGACGTTGCCGCGGACGATGTCCTCGATGTCGTGGACGCTGACGTGCCGCCACGAGCCGCCGAAGAGGCGGGCGACCCAGAAGCCGACGTGCTTGCACGCCAGGAGGAGCGGCAACGTGACGATCATGAGCCCGATCCAGCGTGGCTGCGGGCGGAGATCGAACCGCAGCCAGAAGGCGAGCACGTAGGCGGTCGAGGCGATCGCGAGGTGGGTCGCGATGCTCACCGCGTGACGGTGGCGAACGAGAAAGGGCATGGGTCTCAGGCCCCGGTGGCTCCGTGCGAAAGTCGCGGTGCCGCGGCTTCGGCGACGTCGGCCAGGATTTCGCGGAGCGCGCCCGACACCGTGTCGACGGCGCTTTCCGTCATGAGGCCGTGGAACGGGAGCGCGAGACAGGTCTCGCCCGCGGCCTCGGTGATCGGGAACTGGCCGGGCCGAAAGCCGTAGTCCTGCCGATAGAACGGTTGGAGGTGGATCGGCGGAAAGTACGGCCGTGACGGAATGCCGCGCTCGCCGAGCGCGCGCATGACGTGCGAGCGGGTTGCGAGGTCGGCGAGGCGGATGACGTAGACGAACCAGCTCTCCGTCGTCGTCGTGGCCGACATGCGCGGCACCGTGAGGCCTTCGATCTGGCGCAGGCGCTCCTCGTACCAGCCCGCGACGCGGGCACGCTTGGCGAGGATCTCGTCGAAGCGCTCGACTTGCACCACGCCGAGCGCAGCGCTCATCTCGTCGAGCCGGTAGTTGTAGCCGAGCCGGGTGTGGGCGAGCCATTCGTCGAAGACGTCGCGCCCCTGGTTGCGGAGGCTGCGCGTCAGATCGTTCCAGCGCGAATCGTTGGTGACGATCATGCCGCCTTCGCCGGTCGTGATCTGCTTGTTGGGATAGAACGCGAAGGTGCCGGCGTCGCCGAGCGTGCCGAGCGGGCGGCCCTTGTAGGCACCGCCGATGGCTTCGCACGCGTCTTCGATCACGGTGAGGCCGTGGCGCTCGGCGATCGCGAGGATCGCGTCCATGTCGCAGGCCTGGCCGAACACGTGGACGGGCAACACCGCTTTCACGCGTTGGCCCGTCCGTCCGATTGCCTGCACGGTGCGCTCGAAGCGCTCCGGGTCGAGCGTCAGCGTCACGGGATCGATGTCGACGAAGACCGGCCGCGCCCGCACGTAGAGAATGCAATTTGCCGACGCCACGAAGCTGAAGGGCGTGGTCACGACGACGTCGCCCTCGCCGACGCCGGCGGCGAGCAGGCAGAGGTGCAGCGCGGACGTCCCGCTGTTGACCCCGATGCCGTAGCGCGCGCCGACCTTGGCAGCGAGCCGCTCCTCGAAGAGTTGCAGCCGCGGTCCGAGTGCCAGCGTGGAGCCGTCGAGCACTTCGAGCACGGCGGCGCGCTCGGCCGGACCGATGTCCGGCTCGCTCATGGCGATCTTCATTGTGGTCGTCGTTGCACTCATTCTGCCCCCCTCTGCTTCTTCCCAGTGGTATGCGATGCAGCCAGGTGATGGTTCCGCTCCTGCTTGCCGCGGTGCTCTGGCATGCGCCCGCACCGCTGCGTGTTCCGAACGGCGAGAGCCGCACGATCGCGCTGCCGGCGGTTGCCGGTCCCGCGCGTCTCGTGTTCCGCGCCCACGCCGAGTATTGGCGGCCGGCAGGATCGAACCCGTTGCTGCGGATGCTCGTGAACGATCAGGCGGTCGGGCTGATGCGCGATCGTCGGACGGCACGACTCGCGAGCCCGTCGACGAGTGGTGTGGCGCGGAGCGACGAGCTGCGGCCGTACGACTTCGGACGTTGGCGCGTGCCGCAGGGTCCCGTCGCATCGGACGAGATCGCGCTCGACGTTTCCGACCTGCTGACTACGGACGCGCCCACCCGCCTGACGCTCGAGGCCGCGCCCGCGGGCTCGCTCGGTCCGACACCGCTCGTGATCGACGACCTGCGGCTCGAATCCGCTCCGCCCGTCGCGCTCACGCCGCCCGCTCCCGACTGGCGGATGCCGCGCCTCGATCTGCCGGCGCCGCCGCGTTTCGAGATTGAATCGGATCGCGATCGGCTGCTGGTGTCGTGGCAAGGCGAGCGGCGCGAGATCCGCACCGTCGTCACCGGCGGCGCGCACGACCGGCAGCGTCAAGTCGAGCACTTCGCCGACCGCATCGAGGTGCGCGACACGATCACCAACACGACGGACGCGATCATCGGACTGCACGTCCGCCACGCTTTCGCGACCGACGCGTCGTGGCTGCACCTCGGCGGCCGTGTCGATCCGGACGTCGCCGACGCCTACAGTCCGTGGAACCCGACGGTCTTCGCGCCCGTCGGCAGCGGCGGCCTCGGCCTCGTCGCGGAGGACGACGTATTCCGTCAGCAGCTCTTCGTCGACTTCGACGGCGCGAGCGGCACGATCGGCCTGCGCACCGACCTGCTCTGTCTCGCGCCGGGCGAGCGTCAGACGCTGGTCTGGAGCGTCTATCCGGTCCGCACGCCGAGCTACTGGGACTTCATCAATGCGGTGCGCGCCGACTGGCGCGTGAACCGCACGGTGCCGGGCTCGTTCATCTGGTTCACACCCGACGCCATTCTCAGCACCCCGCCCGAGAAGCTGCGGGCCGCGCTCGCGCGCCAGGGCACCGCCGTCGCCTCCATGTTCGGCGGTTGGGTCGATCCGCTGCGCTCCGAGCGGCCGCCCGTGATCGGCTTCGGGACGGCCGTGCTCGGCGAGACGTTCGCCGCGTATCGCGAACGTCTGCGGCGCGCGGTGCAGCAGCTCAAGGCGGCGCGCCCCGGTGTGCGCGTGCTGCTCTACTTCGATGCGCAGCGCGACAGCTCGCCGGACGCCGAACGGCGCTTCGCCGACAGCCTGCTCGTCGGTCTCGACGGTCGTCCGGAGAGCGTGGACTGGGCCGGAGCATTCACGCCGTCGCTCGGTATGGTGCCGACCGCGGACAATACCTACGGCCGCGCGCTGCGCGACGTCGTCGCGGCGATGCGCGGGCTCGGCGCCGACGGTCTTTACTGGGACGAGATGGACGGCGTCGACTATCGCGCGCCGCGCGTCACGACCCACGCCTGGGATGGCCGGAGCTGTGCGCTCGCCGCCGACGGCACCGTCGAGATGAAGCTCGGGCTCGTCGATCTGTTGAGCGATCAGGTGAAGAGCGTCTATGCCGACGACGCCGGGATGGTGCTCGGCAACGTGCCACCCACCACGCGCCGCTTCACCGCGCGCGCCGATCTCCGCATGGTCGAAGCCGAGTCGGCCGAGCCCTGGGGACCGATGGCGCATCTGACGACGCCGCTCGCGTACATCGGCAACCGGCGCGATTGGTCGATGGTGGTAGCCAAGATCGACGAAGGTCTGCTGCCCGCCGGCGCGCGCTTCGACGTCGAGCACGACATCGTGCCCCGGCTGTTTCCGTTCACGCCGGAGTATCTCCAGCCCGGAACGCTCCGCGGCCACGAACGCATCGTCACGACCGAGAGCGGCACGCACGGCTGGCGGACGTGCCCCGGTCCGGTCCGCGCCTGGCGCTACGACGCTGCCGGCCACGAGCAGCCCGCCGCCTGGCACGTGAAGCACCGGCGTGACGGCGCGTACGTGCGCGTCCGTCTCGCGGTCGGCGAGGCCGCGATCCTCGCGTGTGATCGGTCGCCGCATGACTAGCGCGAGCCCTCCACGGAGCGGCTCCCAAAAAACTCGGGCATCGTGGCGTGGCCGCCGGCGGCAACGCCTTCGCGCCTGATCACCGTCGCCAAGGTCCGCCAGAGAATCCACGCATCGAGGCGGAGGCTGCGGTGGTCGACGTACCAGACGTCGAGCGCGAACTTCTCGTCCCACGAGAGGCCGTTCCGCCCCTTCACCTGCGTGAGCCCGGTGATGCCGGGAAGCACGTCGTGGCGGCGGGCTTGCTCGGGCGAATAGCGTTCGAGGTACGACGGCAAGAGTGGCCGCGGGCCGACCAAGGACATGTCGCCGCGCAGCACGTTGATCAGCTGCGGCAGCTCGTCGAGGCTGCTCGCGCGGAGGAAGCGCCCGAGCGTCGTGAGACGGCGCTCGTCGTTGGCGAGGTCGTGTCCGCCCGCGCTGTGCATCGTCCGCAGCTTGAAGAGCGTGAAGATCCGGCCACCGAGGCCGGTCCGGGCCTGGCGGAACACGATCGGCCGACCCATCGTCGCCCAGACCGCCAGGGCGGCGAGCGCGAAGAGCGGGCTCGTCACGAGCAACAGCGCGAGCGCGCCCGTGACGTCGAGCAGACGTTTCACGGTCGCCGTCATGAACGGCTCCCGTAGGCACCGACCGGCATTCCCGTGTTCGGCGCGGCCGCGTGCTCGCCGGCCCCGAGGAGCTCGCGATACAGCGCCACGACCCGCTCGCAGACGCGGCGTTCGTCGAACTCGAGCCGCGCGCGCCGACTCGCCACGTCGCTCATGCGCCGCCGCCGTGCCGGATCGGCGACGAGCAGGGCGACCGCGTCGTACAGCGCGTTGGCGTCCCCCGGTGGGACGAGCACGCCGGTCTCGCCGTCGAGCACCGCTTCGCGGCAGCCGCGAATCTGCGTCGAGACGACCGGAATGCCCATCGCGCTCGCCTCGACGAGCGAGCGCGGAAAGCCTTCGCGATGGGTCGGCAGCACCACGAGGTCGGCCGTGGCATAGATCTCGGGCATGTCGCGGCGATCCATCAAGACCGTCATCCGGCCGTTCAGCCCGAGCTCCGACGGCACGAGGCGCACGGCATCGCGCTCGCGGAGCGACGTGCCGACGACCAGGAAGTGCGCGTCGCTGCGCTCGTTGGCGATGCGCCGCGCCATCGTCAGGAACTCCGGGTAGCCCTTCTCGCGGGTGAAGCGCGCGATCATCGCGATCACGAGCCCGTTGGTCGGCAAGCCGAGGCGCGCCCGCAGCGGCTCGCGTCCGGCGGCGAGCACGCGCGCGGGATCGAAGCGCCCGAGATCGATGCCCTGTCCGAGGTGGCGAATCCGGCTGCGCCGACACAGGCGATACGCGATCGCGTGGTCGACGTCCTCCCGACTCTGCGACAGCACCGACGACGACAGCAGGCACGTCGCGCGGTCGATCAGCGCCAACACCGCGCGCCGCGGCATCGGCACGTCGGCGTGGCCGAGCAGGCCGTGGACCGTGTTCACGATGTGCGGCACGCGCGCGCAGCGCGCGGCGAGCTGTCCGAGCAGCGCGGTCTTCGGCGTATGGGTGTGGACCAGCGCGAAGCGCTCACGGTGAAAGAGCCGGGTCAGTGCGGCGAGCGCGCGCAGGTCGTCCTGCGGACGGAAGAGGCGCGTGAGCGGGACCTCGTGGGTCGGGAAGCCGTCGCGCGCGAGCTCTTCCAGATACTCGCCGGGACCAGAAACGCAGTGCACCTCGAAGCCGCTCGCGCGCGCGTGATCGAGCTGGGCCCGCAGCAGCATGCGGAAGGACTCCGGCACGTTCGCGGCGACCGCGATCTTTACGGCCCGCCGGCGGCCTGCGGTCGGCGTCGGGCTCATGCGGTCCTCGCGGTGACGGTGAAGCCGGGAGCGAGGGCGCGCTGCGGGCTCCGCGTCGGGTGCACCGGGCGCCAGAACGCGATCGTGGTGCAGATCCCGAGCAGCGCGCAGTCCTGGAGGAACATGAAGACGACCTGGGTCAGGTCGAGCAGGTAGAGCGCGGTCAGCAGCAACATCGCGAAAGGCGCCAGGAGAAACCGCGCGTCGCCGGGTTGCAGCGCGTCGACGTTCCGGCGCACGAGCCCGATCGCGATGCCGAAGAGCGCGTGCACCAACGGCACGCCCATCCAGCCGAAGTTGAGGAGCGTCTCGCCGGTGAGGCCGAAGACGCGGCTGTTCGGGACCTCGCCGTCGCGCGCGCCGATCTGGCCGTCGCGCAGTGCGGCGTAGGCTTCCTGCGGGCCGCGCGGCCGGCTCGGCCAGATGAGGCGCGGGATGAAGATGGCGGCGCCGACGTAGGTCGCGCCGAGCTTCGGGCGATACTCCGGATTGGCGTCGTACATCGTCCAGAGCACCTCCATCTGGATGTCGGCGCGCGCGAGATCGCCGAGCAGCAGCCAGCCGACGTCGCGTCCGGTTTCCTGTTGCGCTTGCGCGAGCCCACTCGAGCCCGAGAGCGCGGTCGAGATGCCGTCGCGACCGGCGCCTTTGTAGAAGCTGTAGACGAAGCAGAAGACCAGCATCGCCGACACGCCGACCAGCACCGACCGCGTCGCGAAGCGCCGCAGCAGGAAGTGACAGAGACCGGCGGCGAGGAACATGCCGCCGAGCATGCTGAGGCGGCTGCCGTGCAAGCCGGCCCACGCCAGGTGCACGACGGCGAACGCGGCCATCAACCCGAGGATCAAGCGCGGGTGCAGACGCTTCCGCGGCCGGCTCGAGATCACGATCAAGGTCTCGAGCAGCGCGATCAACGGGAAGGGCCACGCCAGCATGAGGAGCATGCCCATGCCGGAGAACTCGGTGCCGCCGCCGCGGGACTCGTAGGCGTCGATCAGTCCCGACGGTCCGCCGAAGTGACGGAGCAACTGGGCCTGCGCGAGGATCGCGACGAACGCGCCGAGCCCGAGCGCAAACGCGAGCCGCTGCGGTCGGACCCGGAAGACCGGGCGCGGCTGCACGACGGTGGCGACGGTGCGCCAGTAGGCGAGCTCGAGGCAGACGAGCGCGGCGGCGTTCAGGATCGCCAGGCGGCCGAACCATCCCCAGGCGTCCTCGGGCACGCGGATCATCGGCGTGTACCAGTCCCACAAGAGGTGCAGCACCGGCGCGACGAAGGTGTTGTGGAAGATGAGCACCGTCACGATCGCCTTGGGATCGAAGGCGTCGGAGTGGCCGCGTAGCCAGCGCACCAGCGTCGGCGCTTCGAGCGCGCCGCAGAGCGCGAGCGGTGCCAGCGCCCAGTGGAACGTCCCCGTCGCGTACGCGAGATAGAGGCAGGTCGCGGCGACGGCGGCCCACGCGATCAGCGTGTCGCCGGTGACGACGGTGCGCGCGCGTGCCGGTGTCACGACCGGGCCTCCGCCGCGACGGGCTTGGCGCTGGCGCGTCGCTCAGCGCTGGCGCGTTGATAGATCACGACGAAGCACGCCGTCTGCGTCACCGTCGCCGCCAGCAACGCCCACGCGGCCCCGACCAGACCGAAGCGCGGCACGAGCAGCTGGGTCGCGACCCACGAAACCGCGAGCGCCAGCACCGTCACGACCAGCTGCTCGGGGAAGCGCCGCGCCGCGGTGATGCTGCAGCAGAGCGCGCTCGTGAAGTACCCGACGGCGGCCACGACGGCGAGCCAGACGAGCGCGTCGGTGTGGGCGGCGTAGTTGGGCGTGTAGAGCGTCGCCAGGAGCGGCGCGCCGACCGTGGCCGCACCGCTGATGACCACGACTCCCATCGCGAGCGCGAACATCCACGTCCGGTGCGACAGCCGACGATACGCCGCGCGATCACTGACGAAGAGGTGCGCGAGTCGCGGGCTCACTGCCGCCCAGAGCGCCATGACCGGCTGATTGCCGGCGAGGATCAGGTAGGCGATGCCCGCGAAGTAGCCGAGCGCGCGCGGGCCGCCGTGCGCCTCGATCGCGTAGCGCGGCACGTTGGTCATCAGGCTCTGCAGCCCGGCGACGATACCCATCGGGAGCGCGAGCCAGGTGAGCCGGGCCAGGACGCGCCGATCGAAAAGCGGCCGCACGTCCGCGAGCCGGCGCGCGGCCGGCAGATCGAACACCGCGAGCCACACGCCCCACGACAGCGCCATCGCGAGGGTGGCCATGAGCAGGCCGCCGCCCAGCCACAGCGTGACGGCAAAGCTGGCGACGCTGAGCGCGCCTTTGACCAGCATCGAAAGCGCGACCCGGCGCAGATCCTCGTGCTGTTGCAGCAGGCCGAAGACCACGTCGCTCACGGCCTCGAAGGCTTTGGCGAGCCCGAGCAGCAGGATCAGCGCCAGCGTCGCCTGCGGGTAGCCCGCCACCATGGAGACGGCGAGGATCATGGCGAGCGCGAGTACTGTCGTCGCCAGGCGGACGCCGAGATAAGCGCCAAACGGATACTCGCGCTGCGCGTCCGTGGCCTGGATCACGCGGAGCTGCAGGCTGGCCGCGATCATCACCGGTGCCGTCACCGCCAGGGCGAGCGCGAAGCGGCCGACGTCGTCGGCGGACGAGAGCTTGGCCAAGACGACCAGGACGCCGCACTGACAGGCCGCGTACCCGATGTTGCCGACCACCGCCCAGGCCGCGTTCCGCCGCAGTGACACGCCCCGGGCGCCCTCACGGCTCAGGCGTTGCGGTTCGTCTACAGACGTCGCCGCGTCGCGCGGGTAGATTTGGGGCGCATGCGGGGACGGGATCTCTTCAAGATGGTGAAGCCGGTGTTGGTCGGTCTCGACGCTTTTCTGCGGCTGCTGCCGCGCGGGGCTGTGGCGTTGCTCTTCACGCTCGTGCGCTTCCTGCCGACCCAGCTCGGCATCGGCATCCGCTACGCCTTCGTCCGCCGCCTGGCCAAGCGCTGCGGCGACTGTGTCGCCATTCACGACGGCGTGTATCTCTTCCGCCTCGAGAACGCCGAGCTCGGCAACAACGTCTCGGTGCACCCGATGTGCTACCTCGACGCGACCGGCGGACTGGTGATCGGCAACGACGTCTCCATCGCGCACGGCGCGAGCATTTTGACTACGGAGCACGATTACACCCAGCCCGACGTCATGATTCGCGACGCTCCGGTGACGCGCGCGCCCGTCACGATCGGCAACGACGTGTGGATCGGTGCCGGGGCGCGCATCCTCGCCGGCGTGACCATCGCCGACCATGCGGTGGTGGGAGCGGGCGCGGTGGTGACGCGGGACGTGCCCGCGCGACAAGTCGTCGCCGGCGTGCCGGCACGCGTGCTGAAGCCGTCCGGGCCGCAGCTGAGAGTCGGGTCGCGATGAAGCTGCTGATCGTCTTCGACCATCGCTTCCAGCGCCGTCCCGATGGCGTCGTCTTCTCGACCAAGAGCTACGGCCACTCGTTTTTCGCGAAGCGGTATCTGCAGGTGTTCGACGCGGTCACGCTTCTCACCCGCGTCGCGCCGGCGGCGCCCGGTCTCGACGGCGAGCCGACCGAAGGACCGGGCGTCACGATCGCCTCGCTCGGCGACTGGCAGGGACCGCTCGGCATGGTGCGCGCCTGGCAGCCGATCCGGCGCGAGCTCGATCGTCAGCTGCAGGCCGCCGATGCGGTGCTGTTGATCGCGCCGGGGATGTTGGCCGCGTTGGCGCACCGCCGCTTGCGCCGCACCGGACGACCGTACGGCATCGAGGTCGTAAGCGATCCCTACGACGCGATGGCCCCTGCATCGATGGAGCATCCGCTCCGACCCGTCCTGCGCTGGATGGCCACTCGCCAACTGCAGAGGCTTTGCGCCGGTGCCGCGGCGGCCTCCTACGTGACGCGGGAGACGCTGCAGCGGCGCTATCCGTGTCCGGCGTACTCCGTCGGCGTGTCCGACGTGGAGCTCCCCGCGCTCGCTTTCGCCGCTGCGCCCCGTACGTCCGAGGCGTTCGCGACGCGGCCGACCATCGTGACCGTCGGCACCATGGCGCAGGTCTACAAAGGACAGGACGTTTTGATCGACGCGGTTGCCGCCTGCGGTCGCGACGGCCTCGCCGTGCGTCTCGTGTTGGTTGGCGACGGTCGGCATCGGACGGAGCTCGAAGCGCGTGCGGCCGCGGTGCCCGACGCGCAGATCGAGTTCGTCGGCGCGCTCCCGGCCGGCGAGCCGATCCGACGCATGCTCGACGCGGCCGATCTGTTCGTGCTGCCGTCGCGCACGGAGGGACTGCCGCGAGCGATGGTCGAAGCCATGGCGCGTGGGCTGCCGTGTCTCGGGTCGGCGGTCGGCGGGATTCCCGAGCTGCTGCCCGCCGCGGACCTCGTGCCCGCTGGCGATGCCGCCGCGCTTGCTCGCGCGATCGGCGACGTGCTGCGCGACGGGGAGCGCCGCGCCCGCATGTCGGCGGGTAATTTCGACGTCGCCCGGCGCTACCGGGAAGACCTGCTCGCGGCCGAGCGCCGCGGGTTCTACGACGAGCTGCGCCGCGTCTCGACGCCGAGCCGAGCCAGCGCTCGCTAGCCGAGCGCAGCGAGCGCCAGACAACAGCGCGGCGGGGGTTTTCACGGAGTGTCCTCGACCGCTGCGTCGACCGCTGCGTCGACCGCTGCGTCGCCTGCTGCGGCGGCCTCCGCCGCGTCCGTGTCGCTGACGGCCCAGGCCGTCGCCGCGCGATCGTTTTCCGCCGCCGCGCGCCGCTCGAGGAACTCCGTCATGCCGCGGTGGACCGGGAGCATGTCGAGGGCATTGCGTTCGCCGGCATTGAGCACCATTTCGGCGCTCGCGAAGTCGCCGCGCGCCGCGTACACGTTGACGGCGAGATCACGGTAGAGCCGACCCTGCTCCGGCGTGTCCGCGAGCGCCGCGAGCAACGTCTCCTCGGCGCCCTGCAGATCGTTCACGCGGAGCGCATTGCGGGCGGCCCGTGCGAGCGAGCTGCGTCCGGCCTGGCTCTGATCCGCTTCGGCTCGCAGCAGCGTCGCCGCGTCGGCGAAACGCTCGCGCGCCTCGAGGAGCAGCGCCAGATCGTTCAGGATGCCGGCACGGGTGTCGCCCGGCGGCATGTCCGCGAGCGCGCGGGTGAGCCCTCGCTCGACGGCGCCGGCCGTCACGTCGTCCAATGCCGCCAATCGCACCGGCACGGTGTCGCCGTCGGCGAGCGCGCGCAGCAACGCGGCGGGCGTGCGCGCGCCGAGCTCCGTCGCGGTGCTCATGTAGTCGTGCGACACGAGGTAGGGAAAACGGAACATCGACTCTTCGATCTCGGCTGCGGCCTGCTCGGTGAGACCGCGCTCCGACAACCGAAGGGCGAGGGCATCCCGCAGCTCGGGGGCCCACGGTGAGAGGGCGATCGCGCGGCGCAGATCGGCGTCGCCTTCCGGACCGACGCCGGCGACCGCGGCCGCGGCTTCGTGCGCGTCGCGATCGGCGGGCGACCAGTCGAGCGCCTGGTGCACGAGCGCGCGGGCCTGGTCGCGCCCGGCGTCGCCTTCCTCGGCGAGCAGCAGGTCACTCTCGACGAGGCACGTGCGCGGCGACAAGGGGTTGGCGCCCGCCATGATGCGGAAGGTGTCGAGTGTCGGTCCGATCGCCGCGACCACCAGGAGCGCCAGCAGCATCGCGAGCGCGGGCGCGTGGCCCGGCGGCGTGATGGCGGGCGGCAACGACAGCGTCGCTTCCGCGGCGTCGGCCACGGGGCGCGGACGGCTCGCGATGACGAGCAACGCGACGACGACCATCAGCGTCAAGAGGTTCGCGGGCATCCGCAACCCGAACTCCATCAGGCTGTGGACGAGCACGGCGCCGATGCCGCCGGCGAGGCCCCAACGCAGCGGGGCACCGTCGCGGAGCGCCGCACGCCACTCCGGGATCTCGAAGCCGGGCGGCAGCTGCATGCTGCGGCTGGGACGCCCTTCGCCGTTCTCGGTGCGACGCGTTTGCCGTTGCCGCAGCAGCGTGACGGTGACGGCGACGCAGAAGGCGAGCGCGGCCGCGGTGCCCGCGAGCCCGCTTTCGGCGGCGAGCTCCAGGTAATCGTTGTGGGCGTGATCCCAGATGCCGCCCTCGACCGGCGGCGCTTGATGCGGCCGGAACGCGTTCAGCCACGAGCCCATGCCGGTGCCGAACAGCGGATGCGCGGCGAGAATGGCGCGGCCCTGGGCCGCGACGGCGAGGCGGCTCGTCAGGCTGACGTCGACGCCGTCGCTCGCGGCGGCGCGTTGATCGTCGCCGGCGGTCGCCCACACGGCGATCGTCACGAGGCTGCCGAGCACGAGCACGACGGCCACCGCGGCCGGCACCCACGACGGAATCGCGCTGTGGCGGCTGCGACGGCGCGCGCTCGCCACCATGCCGGTGCCGGCGATCGCGAGGCCGACGAGCAGCGCGGCACTTCCCGCCCGCGACCCAGTCGCGAGGTGCGCGACGATCATGAGCATCACCGCGGCGCCGGACGCGAGCGGCAGCGCGAGCGCGCGTTGATTGGCGATGATGGCGGCGATCCACGCCCGGCGCGCGTTCACGCCCATGCCGCGCCCGGCTTGTGCCGCGGCGACGATGTGGCGGCGGACGCGCGTGCCGACGGTCACCGCGTAGCCGAGGGCCACCGGCACGATCATCTCGAGCCAGGCGGCGAAGTGGTTGGGATTGACGAAAGGTCCGGAGGCACGACTGCGGCTGGCGGAGGACACCCCCGAGATCCACAGCACGTCCCCGTTGCCGGCGATCTGTTCGATGAGCGCGACGGTCGCGAGCACGCTCGCGGCGACGATCAGCGTCAACAGCAATCGCGCCAGGACGGGCGCCTCGCCGGCCTCGCCGGGGATGTCGCTGCGCCACGGGTACGCGACGATCACCGCGAACACGCCGAAGCCGAGTGCGAGTCGTCCGAGGTGGACCCAGACGCCGTACGGGTCGATGGCGAGCGTGCGCCACACGCTCCAATCTCCGCCGCCCGGCCAGCCGGGCAGCATGTCGGCATAGAGTCGCGCGGTCGCGGGCGAGAGCACGCGCATCAGGAAGGGCGGTAGCGGGACGGTCGTCAGCAGCGCGATCGCGACGAAGGCGGTGAGCGCGGCGACTCCCGTGACGGGCGGTCCACCGCCCGCGTCCGTTCGCGCCCGCAGCGTCGCGCACAGCATCACCAGCACGACGGGCCCCGCCAGCGCGACCGTCCACGCCTGGCGTCCACCCAGCAGGAGCGGCACCGCGACGATGAGAAGCTGCAACCCGAGCAGAACACGCCGATCGTTGGGGCTCACGCTTGTGCCTCCACCGCGGTCGGCTGCCGATAGTAGCCGTAGTAGCGGTTGTAGAAGTAGAGGTCGCCCCATCCGAGGTCGACGTTGTTGATCACCGCGCCGAGCAGATGCGCGTTCGCCTGCACGAGCTGATCGCGGGCGCGCCGGATGAGCTCGCGCGGCGTGTCGTGGCCCTTCACGACCTGCACGACGCCGTCGACGTCGCGCGCCAGGACCACCGCATCCGTCACCGGCAGGACCGGCGGCGAGTCGAGGATGATGAAATCATACGAGTCGCGCAGCTCTTGGAGCGTGCTGCGCATCCGCGCCGAGCCCACGAGCTCCGCGGGATTCGGTGGCGTCGGTCCGGCGGGAATGAACGAGATGCGCGGCCCTTCGAGCTCGATGGTCACGCTTGCCAGATCCGCCTGGCCGGCGAGGTAGCTCGAGAGCCCGCGTTCGTTGCTGACGCCGAGCCCGCGATGACAGCTCGGCTTCCGCAGATCGACGTCGATCAAGAGGACGCGCGACCCGGCCTCGGCGAGTGTGGCGGCGAGGTTCAGCGAGCTGACGGTCTTGCCCTCGCCGGAGCCGGCGCTCGTCACGAGCAGCATCTTCGGCGGCGCTCCGGGCGTCGAGAAGAGCACGGCTGTACGGAGCGCCCGAAAGGCTTCGGCGACCGGCGACCAGGGCTCGTGCAGCACGACGAGCTCGCGGCCGACCCCGGCATGCGGCAACACCGGCACGCCGGCACCGTCGGTGCCGTTGCCGAGCGCACGCGACACCGGGGCCCGGCGGGCGAGCGCGAAGTTCGGAATGGTGGCGAGCGCGGGCAGGCGCAGGAGATTCTCCATCTCCTCGCTGCTCTTCACGCTGTCGTCGAAGTACTCGCAGACCGACATCGCCGCGAAGGCGAAGACGAATCCGGCGCCGAGACCGAGCGCGAGATTCACAGGGATGCGCGGCGTGCTCGGATCCTGCGGCACTTCGGGCCGCTCGATGACGCGGATGTTCGACGCCGAGAGGCCGGAGTTCACCGCCGTCTCCATCTGCTGCTTCAAGAGCGAGGCGTGCAGCACGGTGACGGTGTCGACGTCGTTCTTCAGCAGATCGTAACGGACGCCGAGATCGCGGAGCGTGATCGCCGATTGCTCGAGGTGCGTGACCTTCTCCCGCAGCCCCGTCTCGCGGGCGAGCGCGGCGTCGTAGCGGGCCCGTACGCCCGCGACCTCGTGAGTCACCTCGGCGCGGAGCTGCCGGGATACTTCGGTCTCCTGCCGGCCGAGCTCGCGCATGGCCTCGTGGTTCGGTCCGAGCCGGCCGTTCAGAGCGGCGTGCGTGGCGCGGAGATCGAGCAGCGCCAGGTGGAGCTTCTGAATCCCGGGCTTGTCGAGGAAATAGTCGAGCGGCTCGGCGTTCGGCGTCCGCAGGAACTCGAAGCGGCTCTGCAACGTGACGCGATCACCCTCCGATTTCGTCAGCAGGCTCGTGAGCTCGCTGATTTTCTGCCCGACGACCTTCTGCTCCTGGTTGACGGCGACGTTCGGGTGCTTCTTCGAGAACTCCCGCAGCGCGGTCTGCGCGCGGGCGACGTTCCCGCGGGACGCGCGCAGCTGGCGGTCGAGAAAGTCGCGCGCGGTCGCATCGGTGCCGAGCCGCGCCTCCTCGTTGGACTCGATGTAGGCCTGCGTGTGCGCGGCGGCGAGAATCGCCGAGAGGCCCGCGTCCGGCGTCGTGAAGCGTACCTCGATCAAGTCGGTGCCGCGGACGTCCCGAACGTCGAGCCAGCGCATGTAGCGGTCGAGCAGCTCGGACGGCACCTCGCCGTTGGCGGTGGTCTCGTCGTCGGCGGGCGCACTACTCATGCCGCGGGGCCGGAGCGCGCCGATCAGCTGGCCGCCGACCGCAAGAAGACCGCCGCGCTCGGATCCCGGATTGAGGAACGCTTCGTTCTCCGCCAGGTGGCGCGTGCGGATCACCCGATCCGCGAGATCACGGCTCTTGAGCGCCGCGACCTGGGTCGCGAGGAAGCTCGAGCTGCCGTTCACGTTGCGCTCGTTCTGCTCGAGATCGAGGACGTTGCCTTCGAGGCGCAGCTGGATCGGCGACTCGCGCGACAGCTGCAAGCGCGTCGCGGCGGTGTAGAGCCGCGCCGTCAGCAGCGTCACGAGAACCGTCGCCGCGAGCGTCAGCCCGAGGCAGGCGGACGCGAGCCAGCGATATTTGTAGAAGATGCGGACGTAGTCGCGCCACCGCCGCGACGGCGCCTCGCTGAAGTCGGCCTCGTAGGACGGCCCGAGCGGCAGCGCGGACGCCGGAAGGGCGTCACGGCTCGACGGCAGGAGCGCTGCTCCTGGAGACACTTCGTTGTTTCCCATCGGATCCCCCGTCAGAAGAGCAACACGCTGCCGCCGACGTGGACCATCTCGCGCGCGACCGTCCACAGCGCCCACGGCGCGAGCCGTTCGGGTGCTGCCGGTACGTGCACGACGTCGCCGTCGGTGATGGGAACGTCGGCGCTGCGGCCTGCCGACACGGCGTCGAGATCGACGTCGAAAGACAGCGTTTCGCCCGAGGCTGCGACCCGGCGCACGGTGGTGTGGGTGCGGTCGGCGGGGAACAGATGTCCGCCCGCCGCTGCGATCACGCCGCCGAGCGTCAGCCCGCGCGTGATCGGATATGCTCCCGGTTTGTCCACCCACCCATCGACGGTCACACTCCCAGCCGGTCCCACACTGATCGTGTCGCCCGGTCGCACCTCGGCATTGAAACGAAGATCCGTGCACTGCACACCCTGACAGGCCGCGCCGGACCCCGATCCGTGCGACTCGGGGTGTTGCAGCACCTCGAGATCGACTCGGATCGGCGCCCCGCCACGCGGGCCGTCACCAGCCACGAACTCCACCACCCTCCCAGCGTCCTTGCTGGGTCCCCCCGCCGCCCACAACAAATCGGCGATCGTCGCGTGCGGCCGCGTCACCGGATAGAGACCCGGGCGCTCCACGCTCCCAATCACCGCCACCACCCCACTTCGATACTCTGCGATCTGCACGCTGACCTGCGGCGCGCGCAAAATGCCCGCGACGATCAATCGGCGGGAGAGCTCGACTTCGAGCGCCGTAGGGGTCAGCCCCTTCGCGTGCACGATGCCGAGCGACTGCACGTTGATGTCGCCCGCGGCGCTCACCCGCAGCCCCTGTTGGAAGGCTGGGGCGGGAGCGATGGTCGTTCCCGCGCTGGCGGACGGCGCCAGGCGCGCGCCGACCATCGCCTGCGGATCGGTGAGATCGGGAATGCGCACGTCGAGCAGATCGTCCGCCCCGATCACGTAGCCGTCCGCCGCCTTCTCGGCGGCACGCACGGTCGTGAGCGCCGCGAGCGCATCGCGATCGCGGCTGGTCATGACCGTGCTCGCCGAGCCCGCGGACGTGGTCACGTCCCCGGGCTTCGGCGAATGGTGCTGACCGCATCCCCAAGCCAAGAGAAGCGCGAGCGCCAGTGCGCCCCCACGTGCCACCTCATGTGTTCGCATTGCCGGCGAGCCGATTAGTTCGGGGAGTTCGCCGGACAGGGCTGGAAGGGGTGGCAGTGGATCTGCCCCGAGGGTCGTTGGCAGCAGACGCGCTTCCGGATGTGGACGGGACGCTTCGGTGTCGCGGGACAGCCCTTTTCTTCGATGCGCTGCACGACCTGCTTGCCGGGACAGGTCAGCTTGGGCGGCGGCTGAGCAAAGGCAGAAGGCGCGGCGCCGAGACTCAAGACCAGCGCAGCGGCGGATGCGAGACGAAATACGCGAACTGAAAATGTGAGACGATGCATGGAATTCCCCCCTCAGTGATTTCCGCACCTGCACACCCCGCGCGGGTGCGGATTTTGTCGACGGCCGTTGGTACTGCTGTTGTGGTTTCACCAGCTGCGCACCGGATGAGTCCCAGCGGCCGTGGTTGCGCGAACAGGCAGCAATCGATGTACCCGCCATGACGCGTTGGGTAATGACGAAGCGTCTATAGCGAGCGCCTCAGAGTGGACGGTGTTTTCTTCAGACGCCCAAGCAGGTCCTTCAGTGCTCGCCCTGGGAGCTGAGTCGTTTGCACTTTGACGGCACGTTCATTTCTGGACGCACGCAATGACGTGACGCACTCGCCGCTTACTCCCGCGTCGATTGGGCGCGACTCGTCCTTGTGCTTCGATCGAGCGGATGCGCGCGGCGCATTTGCAACGCTGTGCTCGTTCGGCGCAGCTGCTGAGTGCGAACGCGGCGGGGTGCTCGGATTCGCTTGCGGAGTCGCCTCTGCGGACGCACCTCGCGCTTTCCTAACGTAATGCGGAACCGTCCCCCCGTACTCACAGCGGGCTAGCCGAAACGCTCGGCTACGTCCGCTGCCGGCGACCTCGCAAGCTCACCGCCCACCGTCACCTCTGATTTCAAAAGCAGTGAATCCAAAGCAGTGAATCCAGAGTCACAGAGTTTCAGCGCAGCGCGCGCAGGCTGTCGTCTCTGTTGTGAGCGTTGCGGCCGGGGGGTGGCGGGGCGCCTCTGCGCGCGTTTGCTTCGCGTTTCGGCTAGCCCGCTGTGAGTACGGGGGGACGGTTCCGCATTACGTCAGGAAAGCGCGAAGTGCGCGCGCAGAGGCGCCTCGCCACCCCCCGGACCACCGACCCCGCGCAGGAGCGATGAAACTCTTCAGTGCGCGGCGAGAAAATCGAGGACGGCTTGGTTGAAGAGGTCGGGGGTTTCGAAGTTGAAGCCGTGGGTGCCGCCCGGAATCTTCACGAGCTGCGCACCGGGGATTTCCTTCGCGATGATGTCGGAGTTGGCAGGTGGGATGAGCAGGTCGGAATCGCCTGTCAGTGCGAGCGTCGGGGCGGTGATGTGCCGGAGGCGGTCGGTCGTCTTGTGACTCATCACGGCGTCCACCTGGGCCATGATCGCTTCGATGCTGAAACCCCACTGCAGCGCGCCGCCGAAGAGCTGCATCAGCGTCGGTAATTGCGTCTGCAGGAACGTCGGACTGAAGACCTTCGGGAGCAGCGTCGAGAAGATCATCATCGGATCGAGCGTGGCCATGTCGATGCTGGCGGCGCCGCTCGCGTCGACGGTGCCACCGAGCTGCGCCATCGAGTTGGCGCGGCCGAGCCGGACGTCTTCATCGGGCTCGGGATAGGTGCAGGCAAGGACGAGGCTGCGGACGCGCTCCGGGTGCTGCAGTGCGAGCTCCTGCGCGATCATCCCACCCATCGAGACGCCGACGACGTGGGCGCGGTCGATGCCGAGCGCGGCGAGCAAGCCCGCGGCGTCGTCGGCCATCTGGCGGATCGTGTACGGACCGGCGGGTTTGGAGCTGCGACCGACCCCGCGATTGTCGAACACGATCGTTCGGTAGCACTCCGAGAACGCGGGGAGCTGGAAGAGCCACGCCGTCGAGTCGGCGGCGAGCCCCATGACGAGGAGCAACGGATCGCCGTTTCCGTGCTCTTCGTAGAACAGCTCGACGTCGCCGACGGTGACCGTGCTCATGGGCACGGCATAGCGTCAAAACCCGTCGGGCGGAAGGCGGACGCCGCCGAGGGCGTCGAGCAGCGGGCGTGCGAGCGTGAAGAGCGTCGACTCGTCCCACATGCGGCCGATCATCTGCACGCCGACCGGCAGGCCGCCGTCGAGACCGCTCGGTAGCACCAGGCTCGGGTTGCCGGTCGCATTGGTGAGGAGCGAGTAGCCGAGCGTCGCGAGGAACGGGACGGCGTTGCCGTCGACGTCGATCTCCATCGTGGTTCCGATCGGGACGCCGGAGACGCCGGCCTGCGGCGCGATCAGCACGTCGAAGCGTTCGAAGCACGCCATCATGCGGCTCCGCAGCGTCTCGCGGAGCGTGAACGCCTCGTGCAGCTCGTCGAGGTTCGGCGGCGGCAGCATCTGCATCAAGTCGGTCAGATAGCGATGATAGGCGGCCGGCTGCGCGCTGACGTCGCCGCGGAGACGATGGAACTCGACCGCGAAGATGCGCGACAGGCTGATGACCGCGAGCTCGGGCTCGACGAACTCGGCGCGCTCGACCTCACACCCGAGTCGCGCGCACGCGTCGGCCGTGCGGGCGATGCCGGCTCGGACCGCGCGGCTGATCTGCACACCCGAGCTGCCTTCGAGGATGCCGACCCGGAGCGGTTTCGGCGGGAGCGCGGTGCTCGTACCGAGCGGCACCGGTGCGACCAGCGATTGGAGGCCGTCGGGGCCGGCGATCGCGGCGAGCGCGACCTCGAGATCGTCGATCGAGCGCGCGAGCGGCCCGATCTGCAGATAGTCGGGCAGGACGTACGGCACGTGGCCGGCGATCGAGACGCGATTCTGGGTCGGCTTGATGCCGACGATGCCGCAAAACGCGGCGGGAATCCGGATCGAGCCGGCGACGTCGGAGCCGAGCCCGAGTGGTGACATGCGAGCTGCGATGGCGGCGCCTTCGCCGCCCGACGAGCCGCCCGGCGAGTACTGCAGGTTCCAGGGATTCCGCGTCGTGCCCCACACGAGGTTGTGGGTCTGCGCATCCATCCCCATGTCCGGCACGTTGGTGCGTCCGATCGGAATCGCGCCCGCCTTCTTGATGCGGCTGACGACCGTCGCGTCGCTCGTGGTGACGTTGCCTTGCAGGGTGGTCGAGCCGCAGCTCGTCACTTTGCCCGCCATCGACAGCGATTCCTTGAGCGTGACGGGGACACCGTGCAGCGGCCCGCGGCGTGTGCCCTTGGCGAGCTCGGCGTCGGCGCGGCGCGCGTCGGCGAGGGCGTCGTCGTCGAGACGGCAGACGATCGCGTTCAGGCTGCCGTTCACGGCGTCGATGCGGGCCAGAAAAGCGCGAACCACCTCCTCGGAGGAAGTCTCACCGGAGGCGATGGCGCGGGCGAGGTCGGTCGCGGAACGATCGATCAAGGACATACGGAGGGAAGACCCACGCCGAGGGTAAAGAGTTCATGTCGGGTCCGCAATGCGCAAAAACTCAGCGAGCACCATAGGGGCGCGTCGTTGGTGGCAGCCGGCGGGCGGGTCGGGGAGGGCTCCTACGGTCGCGCGGTCTCTGGCCCCCAGCGCATACAACCTGCCGCTGCCTCCATGGCCTGCGCACACGCGAGCTGGCGCTCCCCGGAGCCCTCCCCGACCCACCCACCGGCTGCATCATCACTCACTCTCATGGAGCCGTCCGTTCGTTGGGCGAGAGTCTGCGCGTCCGATCGTTCGTGTTGTGATGCCTCGCCGGTGGGTGGGTCAGGGTGTGCTCCGGGGAGCCGCAGCTCGCGTGTGCGCAGGGCAGAGAGGCAGCGGCGGGTTGTATGCGCTGGGTGGCGGAAACCCGGCGACCGTAGGAGCACACCGTGACCCACCCACCGGCGACACCGCCAACACAGACAGAGGCCTCACGAACAGACTGAGACACGTCATAGACTCCTCGCCACCCCGCACGTATGGACGCCGCATGGAGTTCGGACTGCAGATCGGCGGCATGAGCGGCGGGTCCATCGCGTCGCTCCGCGAGATGGCGACCCTCGCCGACACCGGCGGCTTTCGCTACCTGACGGTCCCCGACCATTTCGTGCTCGAGCAACCGGGATCCGGCATCGATCCGAGCGCGCCGTCCTATGAGGCGATGACGGTGCTCGGCGCGCTCGCGGCGTCGACCACGCACGTGCGCGTCGGCGGCATGGTGCTCTGCAACATGTTCCGTCATCCCGCGCTGACGGCGCAGGCGGTCAGCACGCTCGATCATCTGAGCGGCGGGCGCGCCTTCCTCGGCATCGGCGCTGGCTGGACGCGCGCCGAGTTCGACATGATGGGCCTGCCGTTCCCCGCCGTGACGGTGCGGCTGCGGATGCTCGACGAGGCCCTCGCCGCCATCAAGCTCCTGTGGACCGAAGAGCGCGCGACGATGCACGGCGAGTACTACACGCTGACCGACGCGCTCAGCATGCCGAAGCCGCTGCAACGCCCGCATCCGCCGATTCTCCTCGGCGGCAACGGCAAGGGACTCCTGCGCGTCGCCGCGCGCCACGCCGACATCCTGAACATGACCGCCGAGATCGGGCGCGCCGGGACGATCGATCTCGGCGAGGTCGCGCGCTTCAACGAAGCGGCCTTCGTCGCCAAGGGCGAGTTCGTGCGAAACGAAGCCAGCGCGGCCGGCCGCGACGGCGCCGCGATCACGCTCTCCAGCATCATCTTCATGCTGATGATCACCGACAGCGCCGAGGCGGGCGACGCGATCGCCGCCGGGATGGCGCCGATGTTCGGGATCGATCCCGCCGACGCGAAGCGCGTCCCGTTCGCGCTGATCGGCACCCCGGATCAGATCATCGCGGAGCTGAAGCGGCGCGAGCGCGAGTGGGGCATGACGCTCACGATTCTCTCGGGTGCGCGCCGCGATCCCGCGACGATCGGGCGGTTTGCGCGGGAGATCCTGCCGCACGTGTGAAGCGCGCGGTCGGCGGCGGCGCCGTCGAGTGGCGGCGTGTCAGCGCGCGCGGTCGAGCGCGCCGATCAACGTCGGGAGATCGGTGTCGTCGGCTGCGAACGCTGCCTGGTCCACCAGCGCGGGCAGCAGCCGCCGCATCGCGTCCGCATTCTGCGCGGCCGCGTCGTCGCGCCCGACGACCTCCGCGCCGTCGAGATCGGCGAGGACGAGGACCGGTGTGCGCTCGGTGCCGATGCAGAAGCGTGCGGGCTCGGCATCGGGCAACGCGACGCCGGCGAGTGCCAGCGCGCGCAAGATGCGCGCGGCCTGCGCGGCGAGCGCGAGCGCGGTGCCGGGTTCGAGCGGCGCAGCGTCGTGGAGTTGCCACGGCTGACCCGCGGCGGCGACCGCGACGTACGGCAGGCCGCTCGCGACGCCGTGCTCGACGACCGGTGCGACGCCGGGAAGGGCGAGCGTCGACTGCAGCTCGGCTTCGCGCGTGACCGCTTCCGCTGCCGTCGCGGGTGCGGTGCGGAGCCAGACGGGTCGCTGTCCGTCGAGCCAGAAGCCCGCCGTCAGCCGACCGTGCTCCGGCGGCGGTGCGGTCAGCGCGACGCGTCCCATGCGGCGTGCGTCGAGGGCGGCGAGCCAGCGCTCGGTGGTGTGGAACCCGGGGGCGGCCCGCTTCACCTCTTCGAGCGTCGCGCGGGCGCGATCGTCGACGTGGCGGGCGAGCAGCTGGGTGGCCCGTCGCATCGCGAGCCGCGTGAAGGTCTTGCCGCTGCGCGCGAGGCTCGTCAGCAGCACGCCGGCCGCGCGATCGGCGAGCGCTTCCGGAATGGCGGGATCGAGCGCGAGCTCGAGCATGCGGATGCGGAGCGGCTCGGCGTAGCCGCGCAGCACCGTGTCGGGCGCGGCCATGACTTGCTCCAGGCCGAGCGCGAGCCGATCGCCGTCGCGCGCGGAGCTGCCGCTGGTTTCGCCGAGCAAGCGGCGGTGGGCGGCACGGAGCGGCGCGAACACCGTGGCCACCTCGGGCGGCAACGCGGATTCGGCCGCGTCGAACGCGCGCCGGAACGCCGCACCGTCGAGCAGGCTGAAGAGCACCTGCACGCGCTCCTGGCCCTGGAAGGTTTCGGTCAGCACCTGCAGCAGCCGCGCGAGCCGCGTCGCGGACAGGCTCTCGAAGTCGATGCGATGAACGACCTCGGAGAACGCCTGCGCGGCTTCGGCGTGCGAGCGCTCGGCGCCGAGGGTTTCGAGATACGCGAGCAGCACGCCGACGTCGGCCGTCAGGCGGATCGCACCGGCGAGCATGCGCGAGCGCGCGGCGGCGTTCGACTTCATCGGCTCCCGGCCGGCGGCCTGCTCGATGACGGTGCGATCGATCTTCCCGAGCAAGTGCCGGCAGACGCCCCGTTCGCTCGGCTCGCGTCGTCCGTTCACGAGCAGATCCTCGGCGGCGTTCAGTCGGAGGCGAAACGCGTCCTTGTATTTACGCAGGTAGACGAGGTGCTGCTTCATCTCCTCGACTTCGGCGGGTGTCAGCGGATCGGTTGCGGGCCCTGCCTCGGCGAGATGGCTGACGGTCGGGATGACCGGCGCCGGTGCTACCGGCTCCTGTCCAGGACGCGGGCCGCGTCCGCGGTCACGACCGCGACGACGTCCGCGCGGTCCGCCCTGATCCGGCGCGCCCGGTTGCCCCGTCGCGCCGGGGTGTCCGGGAGTGCGCGGTTGTCCTGGTGCGCCGGGCTGCCCTGGTCGGCCACCCGGAGCACGCGGACCTGGTCCACGCCGATCGCCCGCGCGCGGACCGCGGCCATCGCGTGGCGGCGCGAACGCCTCCTTGCCCAACGACCCGAAGAGCTGCCAGCCGGGTCCGACTGCCGCCGCTGCCTTTTCGGGTGGTTGCGCGGGACGGGGTGGTCGGCCGGGGCGCGGTGGCCGCGGGGGCCGGCGATCCGGTCGCGGCGGTCGAGCCCCGGCTGGCGCGTCGCCGGTGGCCGGCGGCCCCTCACCAGTCGACGGCTCCGCCTGTGGGCCCGGTGCTCCCGGCGGTCCGTCGCCGCGCCGACCGCGCCGGCGACGGCGTCGCCGCGGTGCACCGGTGGGTGACGGCGATGTCGGCGTCGCTGGCGCTGGCGGGTTCGAGCCGGGCTCGTCGGTGCTCATCGTCGATCCGGTTAGCACACGGTCCCGTTCGGAACGACAACGGTTCCCGGCGCGCATCCGGGACTTTGCCTACTAAATCTCCTCGTGCATGGGGTGAATCAGCATGCGGATGTTGTGCGCGAGGATCTTCAAAAGAACTTCGTTGATCTGCGCCGGGCGCGTCCGGCTCCGCACGGAGTCAGCCGGGACAGTAGAGCACCCAGACACCCCACAGGCGGTTGCAGGTCGCGCACCGCGTCTCGTTCCGAAACGTCGAGAGCGTCGCCGCATCGATGCGGTCAGCGTCGGGCATCTCGTCGAAGCTTGGCGTCAGCGCCGCCAAGTGACAGCATTCGGTTTCGGCCCGAGCCGAACGATCCCGACCAGCATCGGGAGTGTCTCAATACGCCTCAAGGGGGGTGCGCCATGATGTCCAGAAGAACGATCGTCCTTTTCGCGCTCATCGCAGCGATTTCGTCGATTGCGCACGCAGGATCGAATGGGTCAGAAGCGGGCGTGCGTGAAGCGCAAGCTGCCATCGAGGCGGCGAACGCCAAGTTCAGCGAAGCCTTCGCGCGCGGCGATGCCAAAGCGATCGCGGCGATGTACACGTCCGACGCCATCGCGTTTCCGCCGGATAGCGAGATGATCCGCGGAAACGAAGCCATCGGAGAGTTTTGGAAGACTACGAGGAACGGCGGGGTGGAGAGCGCGGCGCTGACCACCATCGACGTGGGCCTGAGCGGTGACGTCGCCTACGAAACCGGGAAGGTCTCCCTGGCCATTCACCCCGCCGGCAAGGAGCCGACGACGTCGGCGGCGAAATATGTCGTGGTCTGGAAGCGGCGCGCCGATGGCTCCTGGAAGATGCATCGCGACATCTGGAACAGCCTTCCCTGAGTAAAGAAAGACAGGGCATGACGGTCGGCGAAGGGTGCGCGCCTTACGACCTAGTCTGCGCGCGGGATCTCGAAGGCGTCGTGGCGGAGCGGCTTACCTAACAACCGACTTTTTGGGCAAAGCCCGTCAACCCGGACGGTAAGGCTTCCTACCGACGTATTGCGCGGCGACCTCGGTCGCACCATGGGCGCGGTCAGCGCCAACGTCGTCCAGAGCGTCGACCCGTACAGCGACTACGCCGAGTGCGCGAGCGGTCCGACTGCTATTCGGCGACCGCGCGCTTCGAAGATGAGCCACGTCCACCTCTTCGACACCTGGAGCTCGCGTTACGACATCGGCGGCGACGTCAGCGCCGACGTAAAAGGAGCGGGCTGCCGGATGCAATGAGTCCCCACGACGCGGCGCTCAGGATCATGAGCACGGCGATGCCCTGTTGCGCCGAGAGCCCCAACAGGCGTTCCGGGCGGCCGTCGGCGCGCAGGGGATCGAGGAGCAGGCGGAGCCCGCCGTAGAGGATCAGGTAGAGCCGGAAGGCGCTCCCGCGCCGCCGGGTCTGGGCTTCGACATCCGCCAGCGTCAGACGGCAGACGAAGGCGATCGCGAGAAGCCCGGCAGCTTCGTAGAGCTGCACCGGATGCCCGAGCCGGCCGTGGCAACAGCCCGCGACGAAGCATCCGATCCGACCGATCGCATGGCCGAGTGGCGCCGCGACCGCGAAGTAGTCGGCGCCGCGCATGAAGCTGAGACGCCGGATCCAGGCGAACAGCCCGCCGGCGACCGCGGCACCGGCGAGGCCGCCGAAGAAGACGAAGCCGACCGTGAAGTCGGCCCAGAAACGAAGCTCGCCACGCGCGTAGTGCTCCCACCCAAGGCCGACGAACGCGGCCTTGGCCCCGACGATGCCGCCGAGGAGGAGGGTCCACATGGCGGCCCAGAATTCGTTCTCGGAGACGCCGATGCCTTGGCGATGGCGCTGCAGCCACAGCACCGCCGCGACACATCCGGCCGCGACGAAGCCCCCGTAGGCGGACGGCATCATGCCGGCGGAGCGGCCGGCGCAGCGCGGTAGAAGGCGTCGCGCAGGCCGAGCGCGTTCACCGCGCACATCGGCTCGAGGCGGCCGTCGATCGGCACCCGAAAGGCGCAGGCCGACAAGCGCTCGCGACCGACCGGAGTCGCGGTCTCGGCGGCGCTCATGAAGTGGTGACTGACGATGCAGAAATAGCGTGCCCGGAGCGTGCCGGCGCGGCGCGCGAGCCGCCAGACGTAGGGGAGGGCGTGCCGCGCGAGGAAGCCGACGTGGCGGGCGATCAGCAGACCCCCGCGCCGCAGGCGCCGGAGCCGCCCGTCGAGACGAAACGACGCCCCGCCCACCCGCGTGACGAGCTCGTGGAGCAGGTGCATCTCGTCCGGGCGATCGCGGCGGTAGAGCGGGACGAAGGCGGTCTGCCCGCGACGCCGTACGGCTAACCCCTGGACGAAACGGCTGCACCCTGGATGCCCGAGGTAGCCCTCACCCCGTCGTACCTCGGGATCACCGGTTCCTTCGGCGATGCGCTGCCAAAGCTCGTCCGGAGTGACCCCGCCGAGCCCGGCCTCGGTCCGGCCGACGGCGGCCAGGGGCTGGAAGCTCACCATCTTGAAGGCGTCGGCGTTGGCGAGGAACCAGCGCACGATGGCGGGCACCTGATCGAGATTCTGGCGCGTCACCGTCACGGTCGACGCCGCTTCGAGTCGGCGGCCCGTACGCCGGCGGGCGGCTCGGATCATTTCGGCGAGCTCGCGGCGCAGGCCATCGAGCTCGACCTCGCTGGTCGCGTTGGCGTAGCCGTCACGTCGACCCCGCATCGTGGTGTCGATGTGGATGCTGACCTCGGTGAGCCCGCCCGCGACCATCAAGCGCTCGAGCAGCTCGGGGCGGCGGCGGAAGGTTTCGCCGTGGGTCATCACCATCGGCACCCAGGCCGATGGTCCGGGCGTAGGCGATCAGCTCGATCAACTCGGACTCGGCCCGCAGCGTGACCTCGCCGTCGGTGAGCTGCAGGTTGCCGGCCGGGCCGAGCCAGGCGCGAATCTGGCGGAGCTGCGCTTTTAGGTCGGCGATCGGGCGCGGCCCCATGCGGTTGGCGTCGGCACCGAGATAGCAGCCGCTACAGGTGAAATCACAGCGCGGCATGGCGCCGATGGTCGCGGCGCAGCCGGCGTAGTGCCGCCCGAGAAATTGCGTCGGGAGGCGGAGCGCCGCAGGCAGCGCCTGCCATGCGGCGGCGAGGACACGACGACGCTCGGCGGCTTCCTCGCCGAACCGCACGCTACTCGGCCCGGCGATTCTCGCAGTCGATCAGTGCCTGCCCGGAAAGCCCGGCGCAGGCTTCGACCTTGCTCTCCGAGGAAAACATCTGGAAGCAGGCCGTCCCGAACGCGAGGACGGCGGCGAGTCCCGCCAACATGACGATGGTCTTCATCGAGAGGTACCTCCGTTGTGATCGTTGAGTTGCCAGTCGTAGTCGAGAAACCGCACCGCGAAGTCGCCGACCTCGGGGCCGAGATACCGGCCGACATAGGATGCCAGGGAGACGCCGGTGGACTCGAAGTCGCCCCGGAACCACTGGAAGATCGAGGACAGGTAGAGTGTTTTGCGTTCGCTGTCGACACGGTTCCGGCTGCCGTCGCCGAGAAAGCGGCGCCCCTGATCATCGAGCTGCGCCTCGAGATCGGCGCTGCGATAGGCCTCGCTGCGGAGCGGCGGACAACTGCGCGCCGCGCAGACGAGCGCGAAATGGATGCGCGGCTCGCGAAAGGCGCTGCGGAGCGTTGCGTGCTCGATGTCGTTGAGCGAGATCACCTCGCCTTTCAAGCCCGGCATCGGGATGAAACGCTCGCGGAAGGCGGCGCCCGGTAGCCAGCCGATCTTCCGGATCGACGCGATCGGGTAGTGGTCGAGTATCAGGCGGACGGTGAAGGCGTTGTAGGCGTTGATCCAGAAGGCGAGGCGCTCAGCGCGCGTCCATTTCTCGTAGTCGGCGCCGCAGGCGCCCGACAGGGTCCCGAGGTACGCGCTCAACGCCGGCTGGCCGTCCCGCTGCAGCCCCGCGTAGTCGACCCGACCATCGTCGACCCAGCGCGCCAGAATCGTGGACCAGGCGGCGTGGGCCGGATCGACCACCGTGCATGCGGCGCGCGCGGAGCCCGCCGCAAGAACGACCGCGATCGCGGTCACTATCACGGTAACGCGCGCGCCGACCTTTCCGATGGCCTTCCTCGATGGCATGGACACGCCCCCAGTACGGCCATGTCGGGCGGGGTGCAATCAGGATGCGCGGCGGCCCGCCATCCCCCGTCTCGTCGCTCTAGTCTCCACGCTACAGCAGGGGACGCAGGCTCGAATGGACGACGGCCGTGCGCAATCGTGCGACCTCTGCCGTCCCGAGCGGGCGCTACGCGCTCGGAAGGCTCCCGCCTCGAAGAAGCACCGGAACGCCGCCAGGAGGATCTCCGGCTGATCCTCGCTCGCGATCTCCGCGGTCGTAGGAAAGTCCGCATCCAGGATCGCGGTGCCGAAGTCCGATGTCTCCTGGAGATCAGCGGCCCACCGCACCACCGTCGCCGCCGGTGGGTGCTCCGGGAATTGCTGCGCCACCAGCGTGAGGAGGCCGGTAGCTTCTGATCGCCACCACGCGCTACTCGCCGCCATGACGATCGAGATGGAGCCCTTGACGGGCGAGCGCATCGACGCGGTGACGCTGCCGGCGTTTCGGAGTGCGAATCGGTGTGCGTCCTGCGGGGAGCAACGAGGCAGCGCCGAGGCGGACTGAGGTGGAGCGAAATCGTCGAGTGGTCGCTCACGCGACGTGCCCGAGTCGAACGCCATGACCGTAAACGCCTAGACGGTCCGGCTACCCTCGTGGAAGCATCGCTGGTCGTATGGACCCTGCCAATCCCGAGACATGGCACATGCACCCGCTGGCGCTGGAGTACGCGTCCACGCCAGCAGCGTGGGCAACGGTCCTAGTGCACCGCCGTTGAGAGGGCATCACTCATCTTGCCGTCCCTCGACGCCCCTCGCGGCGTCACACCTCCTCGGAATATTCCCGATATTCCTGCGTCGGCGTTCCTTGCGAGGGACGCCGATGAACGACAATCTGATTGACG